>Ga0070709_10001113_pt1 | contig 14834 bp, 10 predicted proteins | sample LARL51metaG_FD_65449 | JGI IMG/M metagenome (GOLD analysis project Ga0070709, IMG submission 65449) | Corn, switchgrass and miscanthus rhizosphere microbial communities from Kellogg Biological Station, Michigan, USA - LAR L5-1 metaG | ecosystem: Host-associated > Plants > Roots > Rhizosphere ...
TCTGGAGACCATGGACGAGGGCGAGTTCGTCGAGGCGGACGACTCATCGATCGGCGGCGGCGGCCCTGCCATCATCCCGTGCAACTGGCTGCAGCATTTCGAGAACGTGGTCGATCCCTACCACGTCCCGGTGCTGCACGGCTCGTTCAGCGGTGCCCAGTTCACCAACATGATGGCCTCGATGCCCGAGGTGGCGTTCGAGACGTCGCCGCGCGGCATCGTGGTGCGCTCGATCCGCCGCCAGGACGACGGCAAGGTGTTTTACCGTGTCACTGAAGCCGCCCTCCCCACGCTGCGGGTCGTGCCCAATCCGCAGGTCGCACAATTCGCCAGGGTCGAGTCCATCGGCTGGACGCTGCCGATCGATGACACTTCCTTCCGCATCTATGTCGCCGGACGGGTCAAGCAGAGCGGCGACATCGGCAGGATGCGGTCAAAATTCAACGGCAAATTCTGGTGGGACATGACCGAGGCGGAGCACCAGAAATTCCCCGGCGATTATGAGGCCCAGGTCGGCCAGGGCCCGCAGACCATGCACTCGGAAGAGCATTTTGGGCAGAGCGACCGCGGCATCCTGATGATCCGCCGCCTGCTGACCGAGCAATTGGAGGCCATCGCCGCGGACAAGGATCCGATCGGGGTGTCGTTCGACCAGAACGGCCCGCCGGTTCAATTCGAGGCAGGAAATTTCATTCGAGAATCCTGAGATAAGATCCCGTCTTAAGAAGAAACATGACCGGGGGGACATGATGGTGGATATCGCGCCGCAGGCGATCAGACCGGCCGACGTGACAGCGGCTCCCTCGGCGCGGCGCTATTATGTGCTCGGCGTCCTGACGCTGGTTTACGCCCTCAACTTCCTCGACCGCACCATCTTCAATGTCCTGATCGAGCCGATCAAGAAGGAGTTCGCGCTCAGCGACACCGCCATGGGGCTGCTCGCCGGGTTCGGTTTCGTGCTGTTCTATTCGCTGCTCGGCATTCCCATTGCCCGCCTCGCGGACCGCCTCAACCGCCGGAACATCGTTGCCCTGGCCTTCGCCTTCTGGAGCGCCATGACTTTCCTGTGCGGCATGGCGACGAATGTGACCTCGCTTGGGCTGGCGCGGATCGGCGTCGGGCTCGGCGAGTCCGGCAGCTCGCCAGCCTCGCAATCGATCGTCGCCGATCTTTTCAGCAAGAACGAACGCCCCCGGGCGCTCGGCATCTTCGCGATCGGCACCTATCTCGGAATCTTTCTCGGCTACTTCGTCGGCGGCTTCGTCAACCAGCACTATGGCTGGCGGATGGCGTTCTATGTCGCCGGTCTGCCCGGCCTCGCGCTGGCCGCACTGCTCTGGCTGACGATTTCGGAGCCGAAGCGCGGCGCGATGGCCGAGACGTTTACGCCCGAGCCGCTCGCCGCCACGCTGCGCTTTCTCGCCTCGCAGCAGAGTTTTGTGATCGTGCTGGTCGGCTTCTGCCTCACGACCTACACCAATTATGCGACCGCGGCGTGGGTGCCGCCCTTTTTGGCGCGCGTTCACCACCTCTCGAGCGCCGAGATCGGCACCTATGCCGGTACCTTCAAGGGCCTTGCCGGAATGGCGGGCACGCTGCTTGGCGGCCTTCTGGTGGCCCAGATCAGCCGCCGCGACGACCGCTGGAAGCTGTGGGCGCCGGCGATCATGTCCGGTCTGGCGGGACCGATGTTCGCGCTGTGCATGCTGACGCCAGATTTTGCGACCATGGTGACCGCGCTCGCCCTCACCTCGTTCCTGGTCGGCTTTCATCTCGGACCGATTTTTGCCATCGCACAGACGGTGGCCCGGCCCTCCATGCGCGCGCTGGCGTCGGCACTCATCGCGCTGACCGCAACCTGCTTCGGTCAGGGCGTCGGCCCGCTCGCGGTCGGCGTGATCAATGACGCACTGAAGAACGATTACGGCACTGACGCCGTGCGCTACTCCCTGTTGTCGGCAAGTCTTACGACGATGCTGGGCGCGCTGCTGTTCGTGTGGGCGGCCCGGACCATCCGCGCCGATATCGCGCGCGCCGCGTGAGCGGAGTGAGGGCGCGTTCAGGCTGCCCCTTGGACCAAGGACCCGATTACCGACGATCGCTGGGCGAAACGCGAGTTCCCGTTCCACGAAACCATTTCGGGAACCCGATGAAACCGGCCGGAAACAGATGCAGCTTATGGATGTAGCCAACCAAGGGCGCCTTGAGACGCCGGGAGGCTTAAGATGAACCACTCCATCCATTCCGCGGATCGTGCGACGCATATGAAGATCGTGCTGGTGGCGCTGGTCGCAGGCGTGGTGGTGGCCACGTTTGGCGTGGCTGCCCGCAGCAACATGGATTACAGCCAGACGGTTCAGGTCATCAAAGCCGGCAAGCCCGTGACCATCACCAGTTCGGACAGCTCGATGGTCCGCTGAGCCAACTCCCATCGGTTTTGCAAACGGCCGCCTCCGGGCGGCCTTTTGCATTTCGCCATTCGGTCCGATTATCCGGTCCCGCTCGATAGCGCCTCGCGACGGATCGGCAGCAGCCGTTCGCTGGCGGCCTCGCCGCTCCAGATCGACCGCAAGCCGGCCACGATTTCGGCTCCGTAGACGCCATAGGGGATTTCGATCGATTTCAGCCACGGCGCCACCCAGCGGCTGAGCGGCGTGCCGTCGATGCTGACGAGTTCACAGTCGTCCGGGATCGCCAGGCTCTGCTCCCGGGCGCGCCGGGCAATGCCATAGGCAATCTGATCGCTCACGCAGAGAATGGCATCGGGCATCGCTCCCGCGACGAACAGGCGCGCGGCGGCATCGTAACCGACCTGCAGATGCGACAGGCCTTGGCCCTGCTCGCGGATGATCACGTCCCCGGGCCAACCCTGATCAAGCAGCCGCGCGACAAAACCATCGACGCGCCCGGTCGAGGCCGACGAGCCCTCGCGCGGCGACACCACGGCCAGCCGGCGGTGTCCGCGGGCGACGAAATGATCGGCCGCCGCGGCACCGGCCGCCCGGTCATCGATCCCGACAAAGGCGCCGGATCCGACCGGATTACGGCGGTTGACGAACACGATCGGCGCGCCCTGCTCCGAAATCTCCTTGAGCCCGGGACTTGCGACCGCCGCGATCAGGACAAAGCCGCGCACCCGCTGCGCGCGCATCGCGACGAGATATTCGTCCTGCAGTTCGGCACGGTCGTGCGTATCGCAGAGGATCGTGACGTAGCCCGCCTCGCGAAGCGCCGCTTCCGTCGAACTTGCGATGGTCGCCATCGCCGGATTGTCGAGATTGGCCGCGAGCACGGCGACAAGCTGGCTCTCGCCGCGCCGCAGCGCCCGGCCGGCTGGATTGGGCCAGTAGCCGACCGCCTCGATCGCCTCGCGCACGCGGGCAACCGTCTCGGCTGAAGCACGGCGGGTTTCGCCATTGACGATCCGCGACACCGTCGAGACCGAGACTCCGGCCCGTGCGGCGACGGTGGCCAGCGAGACGTCTTCGGGCATCGGCCTCGCCCTGGCCTGATCGGGGGGTCTTCCCATTGTCCTCTCGGAACCGCCTTTACCTCGGTTCGCACGCACATGTTCCGCGTATAACCCGAATCGCGCACTTGACGGTTTGGCAAACGTTTGCCAAAAGAAACTTAATACACCGCCGGCCCCGACACCAGACGGGTCGGCAGGCAAAAAGCGGCACATTCGGTGTCGCCCGAGGAAACGATCAGCACCACGAAATGCCCGGCTCCGATCAAAGAGATCGCCGGTCAGATCAGCGTGTCCAGGGAGGAGAAACGGCCATGCGTGCCGCAAAATCCATCATCACGACAGCCGCACTCGTCCTGCTCACCACCCTCAGTGCCCCGATCGCGGCCAGTGCAACGACGTTGCGCATGACCTGGTACTCGGACGGCAACGAGGGCGAGGTCATGACCGACCTGCTCAAGCGTTTTCAGGAGCAGAACAAGGACATCGAGGTCGTCCTCGACCAGGTGCCGTTCAAGGCGATCAACGAAACCCTGCCCGTGCAGCTCGCGTCGGGACAGGGACCAGACCTTGCGCGTGTCACCGACATGGGCGGCCTGTCGCGTTACGCGCTCGACCTCAAGCCATATCTGAAGGACCCCGCCTATTGGGAAGCGAATTTCGGTCCGTTCCTCACCTGGATGCGGCCCGCCGGCGACACCACGGCAATCCCGGGCTTCATGACGCAGCTCACCGTGACCGGCCCATTCGTCAACAAGACGCTGTTCGAGCAGGCCGGCATTGCCATGCCGGGCGAGAAGGCGACCTGGGAGGATTGGGCCAAGGCGGTGAAAGAGGTCGCGACCAAGGTGCAAGCGCCCTTCCCGCTCGCGCTCGACCGCTCCGGCCACCGCTTTTATGCGGTCGCGATGTCACAAGGTACAAAAGTGTTCGGTGCGAATAACGAGCCTGAGATCGTCGACGACGGTTTCAAGCGCGCCGCCCAGCTCGTCTACGACTGGCACAAGAACGGCGTGATGTCGAAGGAGATGTGGGGTTCGGTCGCAGGCACGGCTTATCGCGGCGCCAATGACGAGTTCAAGAACGCCCAGGTCGTCATGTATCTCTCGGGCTCCTGGCAGACCGCGCAGTTCGCCAAAACCATCGGCAATGATTTCGACTGGGTCGCGGTGCCCAACCCCTGCGGGCCCGGCGGCTGCTCGAGCATGCCGGGCGGCGCGGCGCTGGTCGCGTTCAAGAGCACAAAACACCCGCAGGAGGTCGCGCGGCTGATGGAGTATCTGGCCAGCGAGGCCGTGCTCGCCGAGTTCTATTCGCGCAGCCTGTTCGTGCCCGGTCATCTCGGTCTCGCCAGGAAGGGCGTCGATTATCCCTCAGCAAGCCCCGAAGCGGCCGCGGCGCTCAAGGTGTTCGGCCATAGCGCCAGCGACATCTCGCCCGTCGCCTATCGCACGCAGGGCTATGCCAACAGCCGGATCATCTTCAACGCCGTGATCAGCCGGCTCGGCCAGGCGGTCTCCGGCGAGACGACGCTGGACGAGGCCTATAAGCGCATCACCGCCGATGTCGCCCAGCAGATCGCCGAGCGCAACAAGCAGTGAAGCCGAGGGACGCAGGCCAGTCATGTCAATCGAGCCCTCCATGACGCAAGCAAGCAGCGCTGCGGCGCCGGCTGCGACCTTGCGCGCGCGGCTCAGCGAGTTGGCAGCGTGGCCGGTCCGCGCCGCGCTCGGCCTTTTTGATCCGCCGATGCAAGGGCTGCAGCGCCTGATCGGCGCCGGCCGCATGCCCTACGTCTTCCTGGCGCCGAATTTTGTGTTCTTCGGCCTGTTCGTGTTCCTGCCGATCGCCATCAATGTGGTGTTCTCGGTTACCGGCGGCACCGCGCTGTTTCCGTCGGAGCGGCCCTACGTCGGCACCGAGCAGTACGCCTATCTGTTCGATTGCGGCTCCTATCTGGACCCGAGAAGCTGCCGCGAGGACCATTTTTGGCGCGGCGTCGGCAACACGGCGCGGTTCGTCGTGTTCCAGGTCACCGCGATGGTGGTCTTTTCGCTCGTCACCGCGCTCGTCCTCAACATGAAGATCCGCGCCCGCGGCTTCTTCCGCGCGGTCTATTTCTTTCCCGTGCTGCTATCGCCTGTCGTGGTCGCGCTGATCTGGAAGTGGATCCTGCAGCGTGACGGACTGCTCAACGCGGCGATCACCACGCTCGGCGGCCAAAAAATCCTGTTCTTCGTCGATCCGACCTGGGCGATGTTCTGGGCCGTGTTCGTGTCGGTGTGGGCCCATATGGGGTTCTACACGCTGATCCTGCTCGCCGGCCTGCAGGCGATCCCGACCGACCTCTATGAAGCGGCCGAGATGGACCGGACCCCGCGCTGGCGGGTGCTGTTGCGGATCACGCTGCCGCTGCTCTGGCCGAACCTGATCGTCGTGATCGTGCTGTCGCTGATTCGCGGCGTGCAGACCTTTGACGAGGTGTTCGTGCTGACCGGCGGCGGCCCCGGCACCGCGACACTGATGATCGTGCAGTACATCTACGAGACCGCGTTCGCGAACCAGGTTCAGAACTTTGGTCTCGCTGCCGCCGCGTCGGTCGTGCTCGGCCTCGTGCTGTTCGTCCTCACCCTCGTCCAGCTCGCCGTAGCACGGCGCAAGGAGGCCTGAAGATGGCGAGCCTCACCGGCCTCCTAGGCAGCAGACGCAACGGCGCCGGCCGCCCCGTGCACTGGACCGACATCGCGGCCTATGCCTATCTCGCGCTCGGCGTCGTGATGATGTTCGCTCCGGTGCTGTGGCTGGTCGTCTCCTCGTTCAAGACCCAGAGCGCGCTGCTCGAATTCCCGCCGTCGTTCCTCCCCTTCGCGCAAGCGGAGGTGACCGTGCCGGGCCAGCCGCAGCCGCTACCGCTGTTCCGCGCGACGCTGCCGGACGGAACGGTCAAGGAGCTCGCCCAGCTCCGGCGCATCGGGCTGGTCGCGGTCATGATCGATCCGGCCGATCCGTCGCAGCAGGTCCGGATTGCGATCGACAAGCGCGAGCCGGTGCGGCGGGTGGCGCTTTCGACCTCGAACTACACCGAGCCGCTCCGGCAACTCGCCTTCACGACCTACTTGCGCAATTCGGTGTTCGTGACGGTGGTCGCCACCCTGATCACGCTGCTGATCAATTCGATGGCGGCTTATGCGCTCGCCGTCTACGAGTTTCGCGGCAAGGCTGCCGCATCTCTCGCAGTGATCGGCACGCTGATGATCCCGATCACCATCATCCTGGTGCCGGTCTATCTGGTCGTGACCAAGCTCGGGCTGGTCAATTCGCTGTGGGCGGTCATCCTGCCCGGCGCGGCGACGCCGACCGGCGTGTTCCTGCTGCGGCAATACATGCTGACGCTGCCAAAGGACCTGATCGAGGCCGCGCGCATGGACAAGGCCTCGGAGTGGCAGATCTACTGGCGGATCGTCATGCCCCTGACGCTGCCCGCGCTCGCCGTGCTCGCGATCTTCTCGATCATGTGGCGCTGGAACGAGTTCTTGTGGCCGCTCGCAGTCCTGACCAAGACCGAGGTCTTTACGCTGCAGATCGGCCTCAATGCCTTCCAGGGCGACCTGCAGACCCAGTGGCACTATCTGCTCGCGATGACGGTGGTGACGCTGATCCCGGTCACTCTCGTCTTCGTTTTCCTCCAGCGCTTCATCGCCACGGGCATCGGCTCGACGGGAATGAAGTGAGCGATTGGACCGCCTGTCATGGCTGACTTGAAACTCACAGCGGCGCGCAAATCCTTCGGCACGATCGACGTCCTGCATGGCATCGATCTCGACGTGAAGGACGGTGAGTTCGTCGTGTTCGTCGGTCCCTCCGGCTGCGGAAAGTCGACGCTGCTGCGCATGATCGCGGGGCTCGAGACGCTGACCAGCGGCGAGATCTTCATCGACGGCGCGCGCGTGACAAACCTGCCGGCCAGCGACCGCGGGCTCGCCATGGTGTTCCAGTCCTATGCGCTCTACCCGCATATGAGCGTCGCGAAGAACATGGCGTTTGCGCTCGAGAATATGGGGCTGAAGCGCGCCGAGATCGATGCACGCGTCACGCGCGCGGCGACCATGCTGCGGCTCACCGACTATCTCGACCGCAAGCCAAAGCAGCTCTCCGGCGGCCAGCGCCAGCGCGTCGCGATCGGCCGGGCCATCGTGCGCGATCCAAAGATCTTCCTGTTCGACGAGCCGCTGTCCAACCTCGACGCCGAGCTCCGCGTCGCGACCCGCAAGGAGCTCGCCGCGCTGCATGCCGAGATCGGGGGCACCATGATCTACGTGACGCACGACCAGGTCGAGGCGATGACGCTCGCCGACCGCATCGTGGTGCTGCGCGCCGGCCGCATCGAGCAGATCGGCAGGCCGCTCGACCTCTATAACAAGCCGGCCAACCTCTTCGTCGCCGGTTTCATCGGCTCGCCGCGCATGAATCTCCTGCCCGCCACGGTGTTGTCCGCGGAGGGCGGGAGCCTGCGGCTGCGGATCGGCGCGGCCGAACTTGTCGTGCCGCGTGCAGCCGCCGCTGCCGCACCCGGCGCTGCGGTCACCGTCGGCATCCGTCCCGAACACATCGCGGTCGTTCCGGAGCACGGCACGCTCGATGTGACGGTCGATCTGGTCGAACATCTCGGCGGCGAGACCTTCATCTATGCCGCCGCCAAAGACCTGCCGCAGATCACGCTCCGTTGCGACGGCCAGACGCCGTCGTCGCGCGGCGAAGCGATCAGCATCCGTTTCTCACCCGATCATTTGCATCTGTTCGACGCGACCGGCGCGGCCATCGCCCGCCCCTGATCGACCGACCCCGGAGTTTCTGCCTGATGAAAGCCCTGACCCATGGCCGTTTCCTCGGCCTCGACGGCAATGCCGCGCTGTTCGAAGTGTCGACCGCTGCCGCCGCCGCACCGCTGGCGACGATCCGCGTCGCGATCCTCGAAGCCGATATCGGCCGCGTCACGCTGCGCCGCCCCGATGGCTACCGCCTCGACCGCGGCTGGGCGATCGCGCCGAACCGGCTGGAGCCGCCATTCGAGGGTCGTCCGCGCGACTCTTTTGTGGGTTTCTCCAATCCGGCGACAACGGCCACGGAGAATGACGACGTCGTCACGGTCGCAGCGGCGGGCCTCGTCGCGGAGGTGCGGCTCGCACCGTTCGGCATCGCCTGGCGGCGCAACGGCGAGGCCACGCCTTTCTTGCGCGACCGGCCGACCCAGGCCTATCTGCTGTCGCGCAAGACCGGCGCGCTCGCCCATGCGATGGAGCGGCACGAGGACGAGCGCCATTACGGCCTCGGCGACAAGGCGGGTCCGCTCGACCGCACCGGTCGCCGTTTTTCGATCGACGCCGTCGATCCCTGCGGCTACGACGCCGAACTGTCCGATCCGCTCTACAAGATGCTGCCGTTCTTCATCGTTGACGGCGCACGCGCGGCCCACGGCGTGTTCTACGACAATCTCGCGCTCGGCTCAGTCGACCTCGGCTGCACCATCGACAATTACCACGGCCTGTTCCGCAGCTATCGCGCCGAGGATGGCGATCTCGACTACTATGTCCTGTCAGGCCCGACCGTGCCCGAGGTGACGCGGCGCTTCTCCTGGCTGACCGGCGGCCAGGCCTTTGCGCCGCGCTGGACGCTCGGCTTTGCCATGACCACGATGACGATTGCCGATGCGCCCGACGCCGACGCCCGCATCACCGGCTTCATCGAGGACTGCGCCCGCCACGGCATCCGCTGCGACAGCTTTCATTTCGGCTCCGGCTACACTTCGATCGGCCATCGGCGTTACGTCTTCAACTGGAACCGCGACAAGTTTCCTGATCCGTCGGCGACCATGGCCCGCCTCAAGGCCGCCGGCCTGCAGCCGGTCACCAACATCAAGCCGTGCCTGCTCGACGACCATCCAAGGCTCGCCGAGGCGCGCGCGAAGGGAATTCTGGTCAGGGACCACGAGACCGGCGAGCCTGCGGTTGCGCAGTTCTGGGACGGTCTCGGCTTCCATGTCGACTTCACCAATCCGGCCGGCCGGAAGTGGTGGGCCGACGGCATTCGCGACGCGCTGCTGGCCTACGGCGTCACCGCGGTGTGGAGCGACAACAACGAATATGAGATCTGGGACGAGGACGCCGTCGCTGACGGCGACGGCCGCCCCTATGCCCTGTCGCTGGCGCGGCCTGCGCAGGCGCTTTTGATGCACAAGCTCGCCTACGAGACGGAGGCCGAAAAAAATCCCGCCAAGCGCCCCTATACGATCACCCGCGCCGGCGGCGCCGGCATCGCGCGCTACGGCCAGACCTGGGGCGGCGACAACGAGACCGCCTGGAAGACGCTGCGCTACAACCTGGCCCAGGGCCTCAGCATGAGCCTGTCGGGTCTCTTCAACATCGGCCATGACGTCGGCGGCTTTCACGGCCCCTCGCCGGGACCGGAGCTGTTCTGCCGCTTCGTCGAGTTCTGCGCGCTGTGGCCGCGCATGGTGATGAATTCCTGGAAGACGAGCGGCATCGTCAACACGCCATGGATGCACCCCGAGGTGCTGCCGGAGGTCAAGGCGGCGCTGGACCTGCGCCACGCACTGCTGCCCTATCTCTACACCCAGATGTGGCGCGCATCGGCCGAGCATGTCCCGGCGATCCGGCCGCTGTTCGCTGATTTCGCCGCCGACCCGGCCGCGCACGACATCGAGGACGCCTTCATGCTGGGTCCGGATTTGTTGGTCGCACCGGTGCTCGACGAGCGCGCGACGACGCGCGAGATCTACCTGCCTGCGCATGGCGGCGGCTGGTACGACTGGCACAACGGACGGCGTTTCGACGGCGGGCGCCGCATCACAGTGGCCGCCCCGCTCGGCCGCCTGCCGCTGTTCGCCCGCGCCGGCGCGATCGTGCCGACCGAGGACAATAGCGGCCTCACGGCGGTCATCTTCACGGGCGCCGATGGCACGGCGGCGGGCACGCTTTATCTCGACGACGGCGAAACGGCGCGCTGGCGCGAGGACGGACAAATCGTCGTGCTGAATTATCGCGGCAATCGCCTTGAGGTGAGCGGCGACGCCGCGCCCGCGCTGCGCATCCACGTCCATGCAGGATAGCGAGCGTCTTGCCGGGCGAGTGGGCGATCGCGGGTCATTCCCATCTGATCGGGCATGCCGGTGACTGGGGCATTGTGCCCATCACGGGCGGTTTCGGAAAATACTGCGTCGCGACCTGGACGTCTTCGGCGCTCTTGTCGTCGAATAGCAGGGAGATGAGCTTTAGCGCCTCATCAAGGCCTGCGGAGATGCCACCTCCGGTCAACCGGTTGCCAAGGGCATTGCGGGAAATCACAAAGCGCTGGCGGGTGGTATCCACCTTGATGTGGGGAAAACGCTGCAGACATGCCGTGAAGTACCAATGCGTGGTCGCCTCATGGCCATCCAGCAATCCCGCACGCGCGAGCAGCAGCGCGCCCTCGCATACCGAGCAAACCCATGTCGCGTTGGCGGCTATCTGGCGAAGGTATTGCAGATAAGGAGACTGGGGATCTTTCATGATGGTCTGGAGCGCAACGGGATCGCCTCCGGGCACCCACAGGATGTCGAGCGCGGGGGTCTGGGCGAAACTCGCGTGGGCCTCGAAGCGCACGCGGTTTATCGATGTCACGGCGCCACCGTCCTGAGAGACGAGACTAGACTGCAAATCGTTGTCCTGGCCCGCCCAATAGAACATTTCGAGAGGGCCTGCGACGTCGAGCAGATTGACGCCTTCATAGATCGGAATTCCAAGCTTCATGGCGAAACCTCCGCGGCGTGGCTTCCTTGCGCGCATGCGTGCCTGCCCTCACGACGAGCGGTGGCGTCCCGCCGGGACCAGCACTATCGCCACCATTCAGCAGGCGGGAAAAGCATCCGGCATCGTGCATCCCTCCTGATGAGGCATCGAGGGGCGCCTCGATGCCGGCAACGTCGCGGCGCACGAGAGCTATCGCAACTCGACCTTGAACAACTTTTTCCCCGGAGCCGCGCTCAGAGCGGCCATCGCGCGCTGCTGAGAGCCGCTGCCAAGCGTGCCATCGCGGGTGCGCACCTGAACCTCGATCTCGGCTGCGGTGATTTTGGATGCCGCCTCGCCCAGCGCGTGCATGCTGATGGCTGCCCTGCCCTCGATATGCGTCTGGCAATTCGCGCAGCCGTCCACGTGCCAGCGGCTCAGCACCGCTTCGGTTCCGATATGCTGCCGTTTTCCGTCCACATTGGCGAATGCGCTGATGAGAAACGATCCGCGGATGCGCGCGCGGTTGAGACCGCGCACACTGATCGTCCTAGCGTCGGAAGCGCTGGACACGGCCGCGAGCGAGGCAGGCTGGTCGAGCGAGCCGGGCCCGTAAGTATATCCCAGCTGCTTTTCGATGTTGATGCAGTCCTGCGACGTATAGGCGCGCTGCTTACTGCCATCGGTCAGTTTGAACGGGTCGAGCGGAGACTCGAGTGTCAGCCATGAATTGGCAGCCGTGCCCGGCGTCGGCCCCTGACTGTCGACGGAATTCGTGCCGGGGTATTGCGGTATGATCTCGAGCCTGTCGGTGAACCCGTTCTTCTTTTGCCACAGCCAGAACACGCGATCGACGAAGCAGTGGTGGAAGAAAAAGATCGGATCGAGACCGGCGGTGTCGTTCTCGCCCATGTCGCCGTTCGCCCCGTCGATCGGCGACGCGTCGAAAATCTTCGGAAGATCGAAACCGCCGACGGCGAGATGAATGCTGTTGTGCGGGCTTTCGACCGGAACGACGCGTTGCCCCTTGTCGTCGAACCATTGGGCTGCCGACGTCGTGTTCGAAAATACGGTGTAGTTCGGCGCGTTCAGACAAGCCATGTACCTGTCTTTCACGTGCCCGCCTCCGACGGGCTTTCCATCGACGATGACAGTTGCCGATAGCCAGTTGCGTATGTTGTCGTTGAGAAGTTCGACGTTGGTGTCGAAGTTGGGAAACTTTGCGTTGTGCGCCGCCGTCGCCGCCTTGTCCTCGTCGGTCCCGACCAGCCCCGAAAGCGGATATCGCACCGTCTCATAGCCCTCGGGCTTGCTGTAATCGGCGTCGGGGATCGGACTGAGATGATCGACGATGCCGTGTGGAAACACGAATGACCGCAACGGATTCGGAATCGTCTGGCCGTCCAGCACGAAGTCCTTTTGGGTGAGTGCGCTCGGGATGCCCCTGTTCACGGAGGCATCGCTGGTCTCGTCCCAGAACGGCAGCGCAACGTCGGCGCAGCCCGGAATGCTTCGCAGCGCGTCTTCCAGTTTCAGCAGATACACCCGGTGCCAGGTCGGGAACAGGATGTTTCCGTGATTGCAGTATCCGCCCCAATACTGCGAGTTGCCCCAGCCCGCGCCGCGAAATGGTTCGCCGTGATAGCCGCCGAGCACGAAGAAAGACCTGGGATCGTCGGGTGGCAGCGCCTTGATGCCCTTCCAGGCACGCATCACGTCTTCAAGCGGCTTCTTGTTACCTTTGTCGAACTCGTCCTGCAGATCCTGGATCGAGCGACGTACTCGCAGCGCAGCGCTCATGGCTCTTGCCTCCCCAAGATTAGGAATTCGTCTCCTACCTAAGATTGCAGCCTAGTTCATCTACGCGAGATTGAACAATGAATTATTTTCGACCACGAGACGCCACAGCTCCTGGTCGCATCTCGCACGGGGAGCGCCGAACGTCCTCGTCGCGGCGAGGGCGCGTGAACACAGTGGATCATTCGGAAGCGTCAGGAGAGCCCTTCCGGCGCTCAGCGCCGAGCGGAAGCTTTCCGGCGTCCTTCATTCCGGTCGAACCGCGATCTGCGCCATCGCGAGGCTGCCGGCACCGGTAAATGGATTCCGTCGAAATAATTTGTCGCTGTCGGTGCAAGCCGTTCGGCGGCATCGATGCAGAGGATCTGGTGCTCCGCGCAGATCTCGAGGGTGATGCGGTTGCAGCTGCCCATCATGGCGAACAACGCGCCGGCTGAATGATAAACGACGGCCGCTGCGAATCCTGGCCTAAGACGCGGCCGAACCAGTGATAGATCGCGGCCTCGGCCTCGCTCTGATTGGGTGCCGACACATCAGCCGCCGCGTGAATCAGCGCGACGCTACGCCGCGCTAGCTCGACGATTGTCTTGAGGTTCTGCCGTCGCTCGGCGACTGGATGACGAAGAACGGGCGCTGATCGCACCTCGTCCGGGGATGCTCATGGATCGTGATGCCCTGCTTCTTGCTTTCTTCGGCCGCCTCAGCCTCAGCGGTCAATGTTCTCCGCTGCGAGCAGCGCGCCCACGAGGGGCGCCCCTACGCCATGCCAATTTCGTGGGGGCGACCCTTGTTGTCGCCCCCCGCTGGCGCATCAACAAGGGTTCAAAGAACGAACCGCTCATGGCGTCTCATCGCAGAGTCGAATTGCGAAGTTGGGTTGGGGCCAAGGGTCATGAAAATGTTGCCAAAAATGGCGCGAGAGACGGGGCTCGAACCCGCGACCTCCGGCGTGACAGGCCGAACGAAAACCGAACCGGATCAGCGGTCTTTCCAACTTTTCAGCGCCAAGGAAACGGCCGAGTTTCGCCCGAAGTTGGAACCTCTCTTGCAGGAGTTGGAGCGGCGCGCGTCCCAGCCATCGGGGAGCTGACGCAGTTGTTCCCAGCTCACCGCCGCCGCGCGTCCATGCCGCTCGAAATTCTCGCGTCTACCTCCTCGCGGCGCGATCTCCGGCGGCTTGGGGAGCGAGGCAGCGGCTGTCATGGCCCATGATTCCGCCGATCGGGGAAGCCCCGTAGCCGCACCTCACGGACGTGCTGCCGATCAGGTCTTGAAGCGCCCAGTGTCGCACTTTCGGGAATGCGCGACCGAAGGCCGCGCGCCCCGAGGTCAGTGTGGCGGCTTAGCCTCGCGCTGCCCGAGCGAGGCAGCCGGGCAATCTGGTGCGGATCAGGTTAATTGGAGACGGGCGCTTAATGAGCTGTCGCCAATTCTTTCGCGAATCGCTTTACGCCTTTTTGCGATGCTTGGTGCAGACCCTGACTGATAAAGTCCCGGTCACGTTCCGAGAATGAACTCAGGCGCTCCTCCAGCGCGGCAATGCTGGAAGCTACTTCGTGCGGACTCATCGATTCAGAACGCTCAAGCGCATCAAGTATCTTTTGTAAATCCTTGTCTCGCAGGCCAACCCTATGGAAGTAGGCTCTTGCTCGGAGCTTGGCCCGCAATGCTTCCAAAGTTGTGACAATAGTAGACCCAACGGTCACGAGGGCCGAGGCACCCAAAGCGCCAACTAAAACCGGGCCAAGAAGCTCTACAGACATAATACCACCTGTCTGGATGTC
>Ga0070709_10001115_pt1 | contig 14818 bp, 13 predicted proteins | sample LARL51metaG_FD_65449 | JGI IMG/M metagenome (GOLD analysis project Ga0070709, IMG submission 65449) | Corn, switchgrass and miscanthus rhizosphere microbial communities from Kellogg Biological Station, Michigan, USA - LAR L5-1 metaG | ecosystem: Host-associated > Plants > Roots > Rhizosphere ...
CACGCCAACGCGGCCGGCACGGCCCGGATCCCGGCAGGTCAAGGCACGGCCGCCGCCGCGGGGTACGTCGGCTCCTCCTTCCGCACGCGGTAGGGAACCCCGCAGACGCGCCGGTACGATGGCTTCGTGGCCGTGACAGCCGGAAAGAAGCTCGATGCGCGCGCGCTGCGCGCTGACTTTCCGATCTTCGAGCAGGAGATCAACGGCAAGCCGCTCGCCTATCTCGATTCCGCGAATACGTCGCAGAAACCGCGGCAGGTGCTCGACGGCATGACGACCTTCTACGAGACGTCGTACGCGAACGTGCACCGAGCGGTGCACACGCTGGCAGAGCGTGCGACCAGCGGTCTCGAGGGTGCGCGCGAAAAGGTTCGGGCATTTCTCAACGCGCCCGACGTACGCGAGGTGATCTTCGTCCGCAACGCGACCGAGGCGTTGAACCTTGTCGCGTACGCGTGGGGCGGCAACAATCTCGGCCCTGGTGACGCGGTCGTCGTCACCGAGCTCGAGCATCACTCGAACTTTGTCCCCTGGCAGTACGTCGCGCAGCGGCAGGGCGCCGAGTTCCTCATGCTCGAAATCGACGAGAACGGAGATCCCAATCTCTCGCAGCTCGACGAGATCGCGCGCGACCACACGGTCAAGGTCGTTGCGACGAATCTCGTCTCGAACTCGCTCGGGACAATCCACGACCTGACGCCGCTCGTCACCTGGGCGCATGAGCAGGGAGCGATCTTCGTCTGCGACGCGGCGCAGGCGGCACCGCACATGAAGCTCGACGTGCAGGCGCTCGGCGCCGACTTCGTGGCGATCTCCGGCCACAAGATGTGCGGTCCGAGCGGCATCGGCGTCCTCTGGGGACGCGGCGACCTACTCCAGGCGATGGAGCCGTTCCTGCTCGGCGGCCACATGATCAACTCGGTCCGCGTCGACAAGACGACGTGGGGCGAGCTCCCGCACAAGTTCGAAGCCGGAACGTCGCCGATCGCGGAGGCATTCGGCCTTGGCCTCGCGATCGACTACCTGGAGGACATCGGCCTGGACGCGATCGAGGCTCACGAGCACGAGCTTGCCGCCTACGCGCTCGGCTTGCTCGCAGACGTACCGGGCATCAAGCTTTACGGTCCGGGCGCCGAGCGGCGCGCCGGGGTCGTGTCCTTCAACCTCGATGGGATCCACCCCCACGACGTTGCTCAGATCCTCGACCTGTCGGGCGTCGCGATTCGCGCCGGCCACCATTGCTGCCAGCCGCTGATGCAGAAGCTCGGCGTCGCAGCGACGAACCGCGCGAGCTTCTACCTCTACACGATCCCGGAAGAGATCGATCAGCTCGTCGATGGGCTCTATGCCGTCCGTAAGGTGTTTGCATGAGCGACGCCGGCTTGGAGAGCCTGTACCGCGAGGTCATCCTCGACCACTACAAGAACCCGCGTGGGCACGGGGTGATCGAGGACGCTGACGCCGAGGCCGAGGGCCAGAACCCGCTCTGCGGCGACGAGGTCTCGATCTACGTCGAGTTCGGCGAGGATGGGGAGACGATCGACGACGTGAAGTTCTCGGGCCGCGGCTGTGCGATCTCGCAGGCCGCGACGTCGATGCTGATGGAGATGACGAAGGGCCGCACCGCCGAGCAGGTCGCGGCGCTCGACAAGGACGAGCTGCTGGCCGAGATCGGCGTCCCGCTCAGTCCCATCCGCCTCAAGTGCGCGATGCTCGGGCTGACGACGCTGAAGGTCGCGCTGCACAAGGCCAAGGGCACGCCGCTGCCCGCCGGCCTCGCCGGGTTCGACGAGCTCGACCTCACCTGAGCGTGACGGAGCTCGAGGTCGCCGCGGCCGACGCGTTCCCGCCCGGCTCGACGAAGATCGTCCGCCACGGGACCCTGTTCGTCGGCGTCTACAACTGCGGCGGCGAGCTGTACGCGATCGAGGACCGCTGCTCGCACGACGACGGGCCACTCTGCGAGGGCGACTGGGACGAGGAGCTGTGCCGCGTCATCTGCCCGCGGCACGGCTCGGCGTTCGACCTCGCGACGGGGACGCCGCGCAGCCTGCCCGCGACGGAGCCGGTCGCGACGTACTCCGTGCGCGTCGTCGACGGCTCGATCGTGGTTGAGCTTCCCTAGGCCTAGCGTCCCGGCTACGAACCCGACCCTAGGCGACCTTGGGGGACGAGTTGCGCACCACGCTCTCGGTCCGGTTCCGGCCGTTCGTCTTGGCGCGGTAGAGGCCCTGGTCGGCGGCACCGAGCAGCGCTTCAACGTCGTCCTCCGGCAGCATCGTCGCGACGCCGCAGCTGGCACTCGTCCGCATCTCGCCCACCGGATGCGCCTCGATCGTGCGCCGGAGCCGCTCCGCGAAGCGGCGGGCGCCAGGCAGGTCGGTCTCGGGTAGGACGACCACGAACTCCTCCCCGCCCCAGCGCGCGACCGTGTCCCCCTGGCGCGCGAGCGAGGTGAGGAGCCGGCTGACGGCCCGTAGCATCATGTCGCCCGCGGCGTGGCCGAACGAGTCGTTGATCTCCTTGAACCGGTCGAGGTCGAGGAGGACGATCGCGAGCTCGTGCTTGAACCGGTTGGCGCGGGAGATCTCGGCAGCGAGGATCTCCTCGAGGGCGCGCCGGTTCGCGAGGCCCGTGAGCGCGTCGATGCGCGCCTCGCTCGCCTGCTCCTCTGTCCAGCGGAACGCGCGCAGCAGCGGGCGAGCAAGGACGAACGTGAACAGCATCAGCGCCACGAGCGCGAGTAGCACGGCCTCGGCGACCCGCGTGTACGCCGCGTCCTTCCGGTCGGCGACGACGGCCCCGGGGAGGTAGGCCCGGACGCCGACGCCGCTCGCCAGGGGCAGCGTCAATCCGTGCTCGCTGCCGGCGGGAGCGGAGCCGCCAAGGCGGACGAAGGCGAGTTGGACGCCGTGTGCGTCCGGCACCGCGAGCCGCGCCCGCGTCGCCGCGTCGACGGGCAACTGGGCGATGACAGCGCCGATCGTGTGGCCGCCGCTGACGAGCGGCACGCGAGCCGTGACGGCTCGGGTGATCCGGCGCCCGTACTCCTGGCCTCGCACCACGAGGAGCAGCCTGTTGGCTCGGGCCAGCCGCTCGAGCCTGGTCGTCTCCTGGCCGCTGATCGCCGCCTGGAATTCGGGCGACGACGCAACTGCAATCGCGTGTAGCTCGCGCCTGTCGAGGAGCCGGTTGAAGCGCGCCTGAGCCGTCACGGCCGCGTCGCGCGTCTCGAAGTCGATCGCACGGGTGACGTTGCCGACCTCGTCGCGGGCGAGGACATACGAGACGCACGCGAGCGGGAAGATCGCGACCACCGCGAGCGTGAGCATCAGGCGGAGCCGAAGCCCCCATCCGAGTGGGGAGCGTCTCAGCTGTGCGCGCTCAGTGACCGTGGCCGTGGTCGTGGGAATCGTCGCCATGCCCATGCCCATGGCCGTCCGGGCCGTGGCCGCCAGCCGGACCTCCGTGGTCGTCCTCTTTGTGAGAAGGAGCGGCGAAGGCGTGCTTCGGCGGCTTCGGGGCGTGGTGACCGTGCCCGTTCGGGCCGTGCCCGTGCGGCCCGGGATGAGGGTGCCCGTGAGGCGGCGGCGCAGACTTCGGAGGTGAGGCAGGCTTCAGGGGCTTGGCAGGCTTCAGCGGCTTGACGGGCTTCGGAGCTTTCGCCGGCTTTGCCGCCTTCTTGGCGAGCCCCGGCGGCAGCCCACCATGCTCCTTGCGGAGCAGGCCCGGCGGGATGTGTCCGTGATGACCGAGTTCGACAGTGGGCGTTGGCTTGGGCTTCTCATGACTCGCCTCCGGCAGGGTAGGCGACGCGGTCGCGGGAGCGAATGAGGCGGGGCCGCCTGCCCGTGGCGCAGTAGCGGACCCGCTCGATGAGCGGCTCGGCTCAGGCTTGGGCGCCCGCTTGGCAACCGGCTGCGCGTGGCTCACCACTGCCGGGCCGGCCGTGGCCGTCGAAGTGCTGGGCGCGGTTACCGGCGCGACCGGCGCCGCCGGAGACGGCGTCGGAGCGACCGAGGCGCGAGGCGCGTGGACGGGTCGATGGTGGGCCGGCGCCGACACCACGACGCTCTCCGCCGGCGGCGCGCTCGAGATCCCTCCGGTCGAGGGGAGGCGCAAGGTGCCGGAGTCGAGGAACAGGGCCATCGCGCCCGCGCCGAGAAGCAGCGGGATCGCCACGAGTGCCGCGCGACGAGCAATGCGAGCGAGCTGTCCCATGATCACATCGCCGGCAGCCGCAGCGCCGGACTACGCCATCCCCCTTCCGAATTCACCTTCCTCGGCCTCCGCGAGAGATACAAGAAAGCCCCATGCAGTTCAACACCCCTTCCGGACAGAGTGCCGCAGTTTCCGTGGAAGTGTGAACGACCTGACGCGGCCTTGCGGACAGGACTCGAAGCGCCGACACTGCGCACGGTGGTGCCGGAGGTTCGCTACGCGCGCTCGGGCGACGTGTCGATCGCCTACCAGGTCGTGGGCGATGGGCTTTTCGACCTCGTCTGGACTCCGGGCGCACTCTCGCATCTCGAGCTCCGGTGGGAGGACGAGGCCGTGGCCCGCTTCTACCACGCGCTCTCCTCGTTCTCGCGCTTGATCACCTTCGACAAGCGGGGAACGGGTCTTTCCGACCGGGTGGCGGGTATCGCCGACCTCGAGACGCGAATGGACGACATCCGCGCCGTGATGGACGCCGCAGGGAGTGAGGCGGCGGCGGTCGTCGGGGTCTCCGAGGGCGGGCCGATGGCGCTTCTCTTCGCGGCGACGTATCCCGAGCGCGTCCAGGCGCTCGTGAACTACGGCTCGCTGCCGCGCTTCGTCCGCGGGCCGAACTTCCCCTGGGGGGAGCCGAAGCACGAGTATCTGGCCGAATACGAGGCGGAGGCCGAGATCTGGGGGTCGGAGGAGAGTGCCCGCGACTTCCTGGAGAGCCAGGGGCTGGAGGTCACGCCCGAGGCGATCGAAGCGCGGCAGCGCGGCGACCGCATGAAAATCAGCCCGGGGGCCTTCGTGCAGCTGGGGCGCATGAACGCCGAGATCGACGTGCGCCCAATCCTGTCCACGATCCGTGTGCCGACGCTCGTGCTGCACCGCCGAGAGGACCATATCCCGATCGAGGGCGCTCGCTGGACGGCCGAGCAGATACCTGGCGCACGCTTCGTCGAGCTGCCCGGCGGGCCGCACATGCCGTACTACGGCGACTGGGAGGCCGTGGTCGATGCGATCCGCGAGTTCGTCGAGCCCATCTGCCTCGAGTCCGCGCGTCCCTACGACAGCGTGCTCGCCACCGTCCTCTTCACCGACCTGGTGGGCTCGACGGCGAAGGCGGTGGAGGTCGGCGACCGCCGGTGGCGGGAGCTGCTCGAGCAGCACCACGCGCGGATCCGGACGCAGCTCGCGCACTACCGCGGCATCGAGCTCGACACTGCGGGAGACGGCTTCTTCGCCCGCTTCGACGGCCCCGCCCGGGCGATCCGCTGTGCGTGCTCGATCCGGGACGCCGTCTCGGACCTGGGACTCGAGCTGCGCGCCGGGCTGCACACGGGCGAGTGCGAGGTGGTAGACGGGAAGGTGGCCGGGCTCGCGGTCTCGATCGGCGCCCGGGTCGCGGCGCAGGCCGGGCCTGGCGAGGTGTTCGTCTCGCAGACGGTGAAGGATCTCGTGGCGGGCTCCGGGATCGAGTTCCAGGACCTCGGCGGAGCCGAGCTCAAGGGCGTCCCGGGCGAGTGGCGCCTCTACTCGGTCGCCTCGCCCTAGCCGCAGGAGCGGAAGCGCCGCCAGGGTCCCAACTGGGGAGCGGCGATCCAGAGCGACGTGCAGTTGGTCTTCGAGGTCCGTGCGGCGACGAGGAGCTTCGTCCCGTCCGGCGACCACGCCGGCCTGCCGTCGACCGCCGTGAACGTTCCGGCGCGACGGACAATGCGGTGGGTGTGGAGGTCGACCACTGCGACTCCCGCGTGCGTCGAGCCCGGCCGTCCGTACCTCGCGACATAGGCGAGCGACCGGGAGTCCGGAGAGAACGCCGGCGGCTCGCCGCTGAACCGCGAGCCGAAGGGCCGTGTCTTCCCGCCCAGCCTTAGGACCTCGAGCCGGGACCTGCCATGCCGTCCCTGTCTGACGTAGGCGATCTGCTCTCCGTTCGGAGACCAGACGGGGTACGCGCCGTCCCGCACGATCTGGCGCCGTGTGCCGTTCCTCCACGCCGCGAGCCAGATGCCCTGGGCGTTTCCGCAGTTGGTCGCCGGGCAGGCGGCCCGGTCGTACGCCACGTGCCTGCCGTCGGGGGCGAGTGCCGGATTCATATCCAGCTCCCACGGCCGCCCGACCGCCGTTACGTTCCGGGTGGCCGTGTCGAGGACGTGGATCGGGGCGGGGCAGTTCGGGTGCCCGCAGCTGCTCGTGTAGCCGGTGGTCGCGACCAGCCGGCGCGAGGCATCGGTCGAGAAGTTGAGGTCGGACAGCTGATTGAGCACGGTGGCCTGTCCGCGGAGATTCAGCCGGAACAGCTGAACGACGCCGCTGAGCTGAGCGTCGACGAGCAGAGATCTGGGTGTCTCCCACGCGATCTGCCCGACTCCGTCCACGCCGTCGAGCGGGCTGTGGCCGAACTGATGCAGCGGTCTGGCGTTTCGGCCCGAGGCGTCGGCCACCCAGACCGTCCCGTAGCCGTTCGCCGGGCCGGCCACCCATGCCACGTGCGTGCCGTCCGGAGACCAGGCCGGTTGCGTCAAGAAGGTCGTGCGAATCAGCTGTTTCTCGGCCTGGGCACCGGCGGTCAGTACGAGCGCGGCGGCGGCAACCGCCAGCAGCTTCGGTCCAGCCCACTTCATCGACGTATCTTTGCTGCTCGTGACGGAACTAATCCGCTGTTGGCCGACCGACGACCCGCTCTATATCGCCTACCACGACGAAGAGTGGGGGCGGCCGTTGACCGACGAGCACGGGCTCTACGAGCGGCTCTGCCTCGAGGGCTTCCAGGCGGGGCTTGCCTGGATCACGATCCTGCGCAAGCGCGAGGCGTTCCGGAAGGGCTTTGCCGGCTTCGACCCCGAGCGCGTCGCCCGCTTTGGCGAGCGAGACGTCGAGCGGCTGCTCGCCGACGCCGGCATCGTCCGTCACCGCGGGAAGATCGAGGCGGCGATCGCGAACGCGCGCGCCACGCTCGAGCTGCGCAAGGCCGGGACGCCGCTCGACGAGGTCATGTGGCAATACCGCGACGCGGCGGACGGGAAGGAGCTCTCGAAGCGCCTCAAGTCCGAGGGCTTCCGCTTCGTCGGCCCGACGACGGTGCACTCGGCGATGGAGGCGTGCGGGATCGTCAACGGTCACATTCCCGAGTGCTGGGTGCACGACGCGGTCGAGGCGGAGCGCGCGGCTCTGGTGTCGAAGCGGTAACGGCTCCGACACGTACTTCATCCCTCAAGGATGAAGTCCAGCGTCGCACCCAGGCATAGCGTCTTCAGTACCGGCCTAGAGGTAAGGAGGAGTCGATCATGTCGACAGCAACCGCCGGCGCTCCGGCACGGACCGCGCCCGGCCAGGCGAACGGCGACGTGCTCGTCGTGTTCGGGATCACGGGCGACCTGGCGAAGGTGATGACCTTCCGGTCGTTGTACCGGCTCGAGGCTCGCGGGCTTCTCGACTGCCCGATCGTCGGCGTCGCCGTCGACGACTGGTCGATCGACGACCTCAAAGAGCGAGCCCGCACGTCGATCGAGGGCACCGGCGAGAAGCTTGACCCCGCGATCTTCGACCGCTTTGCCGAGCGCCTCTCGTACGTCTCCGGCGACTTCACCGACCCTGCAACCTACGAGCGCGTCGGCGCTGCGATCGCGGGCGCGACCACGCCCGTCTTCTACCTCGAGATTCCGCCGTTCCTGTTCGGCAAGGTCGTCAAGCAGCTCTCCGATGCCGGCCTGACCGAAGGCGCGCGCGTCGTCGTCGAGAAGCCGTTCGGACATGACCTCGAATCGGCAACCGCGCTCGCGGCCGAGCTGCACCAGTACATCGACGAGTCGCAGCTCTACCGCATCGACCACTACCTCGGGAAAATGGGCGTCGAGGAGATCCTCCATCTCCGCTTCCAGAACTCCGTCCTCGAGCCGCTCTGGAGCCGCAACTACATCGAGGCGGTTCAGATCACCATGGCCGAGTCGTTCGGCGTCGAGGACCGCGGCCACTTCTACGACCCGGTCGGCGCGCTGCGCGACGTCGTGGTCAACCACCTCATGCAGGTGGTCGCGGCGTCCGCGATGGAGGTGCCCTCGCGCAACGACGCGGACACGATCAAGAACTCCGTCGAGGCGCTCTTCCACTCGGTCGAGGCGGCGGATCCGGAGCACTACGTGCGCGGCCAGTACGACGGCTATCGCTCGATCGACGGCGTCGCTCCCGACTCGACGACGGAGACGTACGCCGCGCTTCGCCTCGAGATCGAGAACTGGCGCTGGTCCGGGGTGCCGTTCTTCATCCGGACGGGCAAGCGGCTCCCGGTCACGCAGACGGAGCTCCGCCTCGTCTTCAAGCGTCCCCCACGGCTCGGCTTCGCGCGCGGTCGCGAGTCGGAGGCGAACCAGATCGTCGTCAAGCTCGACCCCTCGACGGGGCTCCGCGTCGTCCTCGACGCCCACCGCGCGGATGTCGGCGGGCCTGCGCCCATCACGCTCGACATGGACTTTGCGGACGAAGGCGGGGAGGGGCCGACTCCCTACGAGGTGCTCCTGCGAGCCGCGCTCACCGGCGACAGCACGCGCTTCACGAGACAGGACGCCGTCGAGGAGACGTGGCGGGTCATGCAGCCGCTGCTCGACTCGCCGCCGCCTGTTCACCCGTATGCCCCCGGCTCGTGGGGGCCTGAGGAGGCCGACAGCCTCGTCGCAGGCCACGGCCGCTGGCACGACCCCTGGATCTAGAGCGTCCCGAGCGCTGAGAAAGGAGCCTTATGACCGCCGTCAAGGAGAAGCAGCAAGCCGAGAAGGCCCCGCAGAGCGCTGCGGCGCCCTCACCGTTCCCAGCGATCGCCGACTACGCCTTCCTGTCCGACTGCCACACGGGCGCGCTGGTCGCTCCCGACGGCGCGATCGAATGGCTCTGTATTCCGTGCTTCGACGCTCCCAGCATCTTCGGGAGCCTCCTCGACCGCGAGGCCGGTTTCTTCCGCTTCGCTCCGTTCCGCTTCTCTCATCCGACGGCCCGGGCCTACGTGCCGGGGACGAACGTCTTCGAGACGACGTGGAAGACCCCGTCGGGCTGGGCGGTCGTACGCGAGGCGCTGACGCTCGGCCGCCGGGACCACGAGGACACCGTCACGCCGCATACCCGGCCACCGGCCGACGACGACGCCGACCACATGCTGGTACGGACTGTCGAGTGCCTCGACGGCAACGTCGAGATCGAGCTCGTCTGCGAGCCGGTCTTCGACTACGGCCGGGTGGACGCGGCATGGACGAAGGTCGAGGGACTGGAGCATGCAGCCGACGCGTCCGGCGCCGGCGTGACGTTCAGGCTCGTGTCGGATCTGGCGATCGACGTCCAGGGTGACTCGGTCCGAGCTCGCCACGTGCTGCAAGCCGGCGAAACGGCGTACTGCGCGCTCTCCTGGGCCGAGGAGCTCGCTGCTCCTCAGACTTACGACGAGGCGACAGCTCGCCTCGATGCGACCACGAGCTTCTGGCGCAGATGGCTGAGCAACGCGCGGATCCCCGACCACCCTCTGCGCGACCCGGTGCAGCGGTCGGCGCTGACGATCAAGGGCCTGACCTACATGCCGACCGGGGCGACCGTGGCCGCGCTGACGACATCGCTTCCGGAGACGCCCGGCGGAGAGCGGAACTGGGACTACCGCTACACGTGGATCCGGGACACGACGTTCACGCTCCAGGCGCTCCACTTCCTCAACCTCGACTGGGAGGCGAGCGAGTTCATGGAGTTCGTCGCCGACCTCGAGCCCACGGAGGACGGCTCGCTCCAGATCATGTACGGCATCGACGGGCGGCGGGACCTAAAGGAATCGACCCGCGACGACCTGACCGGATACTCCGGGGCGCGACCCGTGCGAATCGGCAACGGCGCCTTCGACCAGCGCCAGAACGACGTCTTCGGTGCGGTTCTCGACTCGATTCTTCTCCAGGCGCGGCACAGCGAGCGGCTGCCACGGCGCCTCTGGCCGATCGTGCAGTCGCAGGCCGAATGTGCGAAGCAGGTCTGGCGCAACCCGGATCAGGGAATCTGGGAGGCTCGCGGCAAGCCCCAGCACTACGTCTCGTCGAAGCTGATGTGCTGGGTCGCCCTCGACCGCGCCTCGAAGCTGGCCGAGATCCGAGGCGACCCTGCACTCCGCGACGAGTGGCAGGCGACCGCCGACGAGATTCACGCCGACGTCCTCGAGCACGGCGCCCGCGACGGCGTGCTGCGCCAGCACTACGAGACCGACGCGCTCGACGCTTCCACCTTGCTGGCGGCGATCTTCGGCTTCCTGCCGAAGGACGACGAGACATTGCACAAGTCGGTGGTGGCGATCGCGGACGACCTCACCGAGGACGGGTACGTCCTGCGCTACAAGACCAACGAGACCGACGACGGCCTGTCCGGCAAGGAGGGCACGTTCCTGATCTGCTCGTTCTGGCTCGTCTCGGCGCTCGCGATCATCGGGGAGCTGCAGGCGGCGCGCGACCTGATGGAGCGACTGCTGCGAATCTCGTCGCCGCTCGGCCTCTACGCCGAGGAGTTCGACGCGGCCACCGGCCGGCACCTCGGCAATTTCCCGCAGGCGTTTTCGCACCTGGCCCTGATCGAGGCCGCCGCGCGAATCATCGTCCCCGAGATGCTTGAGGAGTACTGATGGACAGTTACGACGTGGTCATCGTCGGCACCGGAGCGGGCGGCGGAACTCTCGCCCGGCACCTCGCCCCGTCTGGCAAGCGCATCCTGCTGCTCGAGCGCGGCGACTGGCTCCCGCGCGAGCCGCAGAACTGGCTTGCCGAGGAGGTGTTCGTCAACAACCGGTACGTGTCCGAGGACACGTGGTACGACGAGGGCGGAAAGCCGTTCCAGCCGCAGGTGCACTACTTCGTCGGCGGAGCGACGAAGCTCTACGGTGCGGCGCTGTACCGGCTGCGGGCGGAGGACTTCGGCGAGCTTCAGCATCACGACGGCGTCTCGCCCGCGTGGCCCATCTCCTACGACGAGCTCGAGCCGTACTACACGAGGGCCGAGCAGCTCTACGAGGTGCACGGCGCCCGCGGGGAGGATCCGACGGAGCCGCCGGCGAGCGCGCCGTATCCGCGGCCGCCTGTCTCGCACGAGCCACGCATCCAGCGCCTCTCCGACGACCTCGCTGCGGCCGGCTACCACCCGTTCCACGCGCCATGCGGGATCAGGCTCGACGAGTCGAACATGCCCTACAGCGCCTGCGTGCGGTGCTCCGACTGCGACGGTTTCCCGTGCGCCGTCCACGGCAAGTCCGACGCCGAGGTTCTGGGCGTCCGTCCCGCGCTCGAACACTCGAACGTCACGCTCGTCACCAACGCGAAGGCGGTCAAGCTCGTGACGAACGACGCCGGAACAGCCGTCACGGGAGTCGTCGTGGAGCGGGACGGCCGGACCGAGCAGTACACGGGCGAGATCGTCGTGCTCGCCTGCGGCGCGGCGAATACCGCGAAGCTGCTCTTCCTCTCGGCGACCGACCGCCATCCCACCGGCCTCGCCAACGGCTCCGATCAGCTGGGGCGGAACTACATGTTCCACGCGAGCCGGGCCGTGCTCGCGCTCTCACGCGAGGAGAACCCGACGGTGTTTCAGAAGACGCTCGGGCTCAACGACTTCTACTTCGCCGGCCCGGAGTCGGACTACCCGCTCGGCAACATCCAGATGGTCGGCAAGTCACAGGCGCCGATGTTTCGGGGCGAGCGGCCGACCGAGACGCGGCTCGCGCCCGAGTGGACGCTGGAGAAGGTCGCCAGGCACGCCATCGACTTCTGGCTCTCCACCGAGGATCTGCCGGTCCCCCAGAACCGCGTGACGGTGGACCGCGACGGCCGCTTGACACTCGCCTACAAGGCGACGAACGACGTCCCGAAGGCCGACCTCTACAAGAAGCTCCAGTCGATGCTCGGCAGCCTCGGGATGCACGAGCACCACCTGCTGCACCGCTTCGCCTACATGAAGAACGAGATCCCGGTCTGCGGGTGTGCCCACCAGGCCGGCACGGCTCGGATGGGCGCCGATCCGCAGACTTCCGTCGTTGACGTCGACTGCAAGGCGCACGAGCTCGACAACCTCTACGTCGTCGACACGAGCGTCTTTCCGAGCATCGGGGCGGTCAACCCGGCGCTGACCGCGATGGCGAACTCGCTGCGAGTGGGCGATCATTTGCTCGAGCGCATGGGTGTCGCCACAGGGGCCGTCGCCGGGGTCGCTGCGTGAGCCAGCGAGGCGCCGCAATCGCCGAGCGGAGTGGCCAGATCGAGCTCGCCCACGGCCAGCAGCGTCTGGGCGTCGTGGCCCTCGGCGGCGGGCTCCGCTCGTACGAGGTCTCCGGGCGAGAGCTCCTCGACGGGTTTCCTCCCGGCGATCGCCCTGCCTCCGGCCGCGGGCAGGTGCTCGCCCCCTGGCCGAACCGGATCGAGGACGGGAGCTACGAGTTCGACGGCAAGCCGATGCAGCTGCCGCTCACAGAGCCGGAGCACGGAAACGCGATCCACGGGCTCGTCCGCCAGGCGACGTGGGGCATTGTCGACCTGGCGCCCGACCGGGTCGTCCTGGACTACCTTCTCGAGCCGCAGCCTGGCTACCCGTTCACGCTGGCGCTCACGATCGACTACGCACTCGCGGACACCGGGCTCACGGTCACGACTACGGCGCGGAACATCGGCAAGGGGCCGTGTCCCTACGGAAGCGGGCAACATCCGTACCTCACCCTCGGAACGCCCACCGTCGACACGCTGCGCCTTCAGGTGCCCGGCGGGCTCGTCGTCTTCTCCGACGAGCGCGGCCTCCCGGTGCGCTCCGAGCCCGTTGACGGCGGCGAGTACGACTTCCGCGTCGGCAGGACGATTGGCGGGACCGTGCTCGACAACGCCTACACCGAGCTCGAGCGCGGCGTCGACCGTCGCGGCCGCGTCCTGCTCGACGACCCGGACGGCGAGGCGGGTCTCACGCTCTGGGTGGACGAGAGCTATCCATGGCTCATGGTGTTCACGGGGGATCCGCTCCCCGACGTTGCCAGGCGGAGCATCGCGATCGAGCCGATGACGTGTCCCCCGAACGCGTTCCGCACGGGCGAGTCGCTGATCCGGCTCGAGCCGGGGGAATCGACGTCGGGCACGTGGGGGATCGAGCCACGGCTTGGAAAAGGAGGTCTCCATGGCAACTGACGGACGTCCACGGGTCTTGATCCTCGGTGGTGGGTTCGCCGGCGTCGGGGCAGCTCAGAAGCTCGAGAAGGCCGACGCCGACGTGGTGCTCGTCGATCGGCACGACTACCACACGTTCCAGCCGCTCCTCTACCAGCTCGCGACCGGGCTGCTCGAAACCACGGCGGTCGGACACTCCCTCCGTGACCTGCTCTCGCGCCACGACAACACCACGGTGCACAAGGCCCATGTGAGCGCGATCGACCTCGAGATGCGGACGGTCGAGTTCGAGGAGATCGGGCCGATCTCCTACGACTACCTCGTCTTCGGTCTCGGCGCCGAGGTCAACTTCTTCGGCACGGCGGGCGCTCCGGAGCACGCCTTTCCGATGTACACGCTCCCTCACGCGATGCACTTCAAGGACCACTTGCTGGAGCGCTGGGAAGCGGCCGATCGTGATCCGAGCCTGATCGAGGACGGCGCCCTCAACGTGGTGGTGGTCGGCGGGGGGCCGACCGGCGTCGAGACGGCGGGGGCGCTCGCCGAGCTCTATCGGGGCGAGTTCGCGAAGGACTACCCCGGCGTCGCTCCCGAAGACGCGCGGGTGATCCTGGTCGAGGCCGGGCCGGAGCTCTTCGGGATGTTCAAGCCGAAGCTGCAGGAGTACGCCGAGAAGGCGCTCACCGACCGGGACGTGGAGGTGAAGACCGGAGAGGTCGTGGCGTCGGTGGAGCCGACGAAGGTCACCCTGAAGTCGGGCGAGACTCTCAAGGCGCACACGCTCGTCTGGGGAGCAGGACTGCAGGGGAATCCTCTCGTCCAATCGCTCGACCTCGAGCTGCAGCGCGGGAACCGGATCGGCGTCGGGCCGGACCTCACGCTGCCAGATCACCCCGAGGTCTACGTCGTCGGCGACGTCGCGGCGATCACGGACGCGAAGACGGAGCAGGTCCTGCCGCAGCTCGGTTCGGTGGCGCTCCAGTCCGGGGAACATGCCGGTAAGGAGATTGCGGCCAGGCTCCAGGGCAAGGAGCCGAAGCCGTTCGCCTACAAGGACAAGGGAACGATGGCGACGATCGGCCGGGGAGCCGCAGTGGTGCAGTTCCTCGGCGGCCGGACGATGACCGGCGCGAAGGCCCAGGCGGCATGGGGGGTTGTCCACCTTGCGCTCCTGCCGACGAACGAGGATCGGGCGAAGGCGGTCGTCAGCTGGGCCGGTGCGATCACGACTCACCAACGCGTCGGCCGGATCACGGTGGAGGCCGAGTAGGCGCCGTGGGCGCGCTCGCGTCCACCACCGTCGACCTCGCGCGGACGCAGTTCGCGACCACCTCGATCTACCACTTCCTGTTCGTCCCGCTGACGCTCGGGCTCGGGCCGCTCGTGGCGATCATGCAGACGCTCTGGCTGCGCACGAAGGACGAGCAGTGGCTCCGGCTGACGCGCTTCTTCGGGACGCTCTTCCT
>Ga0070709_10001116_pt1 | contig 14814 bp, 18 predicted proteins | sample LARL51metaG_FD_65449 | JGI IMG/M metagenome (GOLD analysis project Ga0070709, IMG submission 65449) | Corn, switchgrass and miscanthus rhizosphere microbial communities from Kellogg Biological Station, Michigan, USA - LAR L5-1 metaG | ecosystem: Host-associated > Plants > Roots > Rhizosphere ...
TCTGCTCGGTACCGACTATGTCTATCCGCGCACAACCAACCGAATCTTGACCGCGTATTTAACCGCCGAGGGGGTATCGCCAGACGACATCATGACGATCTACACGCCCTTCGGCTTTTCCGAATGGCGAGGGGTCATCGACGGGATCAAGGCCTTTGGTTCAGAGGGAAAAAAGACCGCGGTCATATCAACGATCAACGGAGATGCAAATACATCCTTCTATAGGGAAGTCGTAGAACGACAGCTGGACGCCCGCACAATTCCAGTGATGGCTTTCTCCGTCGGCGAGCGTGAATTGCGAGGCGCGGATATTGTCCCCGTCGGACACCTCGCGGCATGGAACTACTTCAACACGATCAAATCAGCTGAGAACGAAATCTTCGTGAAAATGTGGGCGGACTTCAGCGGGCAACGTGACAAAATCACAAATGACCCGATGGAAGCCACCTTCATTGGCTTCCGGATGTGGGCACAAGCCGTTGTCCAAGCCGGCACCACCGATGTCAATGCAGTCCGGCAGGCCATTTACGGTCAAAGAGTCAAGGCGCCGAGCGGCTTTGAGGTCGTGATGAACACCAATCATCATCTCTCCAAGCCAGTCATGATCGGCAAGATAAACTTCTCCGGGACGTTTGATGTCATTTGGCAGTCGATCAATCCGGTCAGAGCGGACGCGTGGAGCAGGTATCTCCCCGAAAGTGCCAAGCGTACGGCCGATTGGACCTTTCCCTGGGTCTGCGGCGGGTGCATCGAGCCGACATTCAAGGATTGGTGACGATCCCGCCGTTTTGAAGCGCTGCCGCACCCGATCGGGATTCTTCAGATCGCGAGTCACTCTCCCATGGACGGCAAACCGCGCGCCGCAATTTCATGCAAACTTCTATCGGCAGACTTCAGACGGCTTCGGCTAACGCCAAAGCCTGTCTAGGACTTGGCTTCTGGTCCAGTTCGCGAATCGGAGACTCCATCGCAACGCCTGTCGGGAGTCGGCCGCAGCCATTTCGGGACCCTCGGCCTGTCCGACGAATATCCCGCGCCACTCGATCACCTGCCAGGCCAGCGGATGCTGCGAACGAAATAGCTTGCGAACCTCTTGGCACAGGCAGCCTGCGATCACGCTGGGTGGCGGCGCGAACACTTCGGGCATCGTGGACGACAGCGTCTGGTCCATTAGGATGTTCCAGCGCGTGTGGCCCCCCATGACCGGCGATTGCAAGCCAAAAATCACCCTGCCGATCCGGCTCTCGCGGATCGCATAGGCGCACATGGCGCAGGGCTCGATTGTGGAATAGAGCGTGCAGTCATGGAGTGAACTGGTGCCCAGCATCCGTTGGGCCACCGACAACGCGACCATCTCGGCATGGCGTGTCACGTCGCCTTCGCGTCGTACCAGGTTGGATGCTTCACAAACGAATTTGCCATGTCGGCCGATGACGGCAGCAAACGGATATTCCGATTGATCTGATCTGGCGCGCGCAATGCAGCGGCGCATCAACTCCAGATCGGATACCTGGGAATCACATGAGTCATGTCGCAAAGCATCATCATTCAATTGTACCGCACGCAATTCCGGCGTTGAAGACGCATCACCAGTGCCATCGTCGATCTTCCCATCGGATCCAGGCATTTTCTCTCCCTCTCCATTGCCCCTCCAGATCGTTCCATGCTGTGCGACCTGTCGGTCACCCATCCGTACGACCCTCGACCACGATCTTCACCTCGCCAGCAGTGAGTTTCTGCTTCTTGATGCAGATGCGCGTGATCTCCAAAAAGCTACTCAACCGCGCAGACGATTCTTAGAGCTCAAAAGCCTCAATGGCGCCGCGGTATCAGTTGGTATGTCGAGATCAATGCTGATGAACTTCTCGGAGTTGCCGGGCCGACGCAGCGAATCCTGTGCATGATCCCGCTCGGGAAATCGACGATAAGCTGGCGTACCGGATTGAGCTATGCGATTTCGGCGGGAAGCGGTTTTCGCACTCCTAGCGCTGCCGACGGCGACTCTCCGAATAAGCGCGGTAAGCAACCGCGAACATCCCAAGCTCTGGGAAATGATTACGCTCGCAATCCGTGTAGCGGCGCGCGCCTTCGCGCGTATCAGGTCCGATCGTCACGGCCGCACATAGCAACTCGGAATCAATCCCAAGAACTTTGCGCAGTTGTTTCTCAAGCTTCGTTGCGGCACTCAGTTGCTGCATAAAGCTCACGTGCGCGGTTGCTTGGCGAAGCCGCTCCGTAAATTGTGCCATTGCATCCACGCGATGCTATCGAATTGCCCGAGTGATGATGGATGGATCGGTTCCAGCAACGCGATGTTTCTGCGAGCATTTGGCCGCAACGCCGCCAATACTCTCATGGCACCCGGCTCCTCCAGATCATGCAATGCGCACGGATCTGCCGAACTAGCTACGGTTGGCGCTTCAGTTGAATTTCGGAGCCACGACGGGATGGAGGCTCAGAGCTTTCAACGAGGCGCCCTGAAAACGTATTCACTGAAAGCGCTGCTTTTGATCTTCCGGGTGGGGTACTGGGGTACAGGCTTACCGAAATTCGAGATCCTCGATTAGCGGTTCCGAATCTGCATAGTCGAACGCTCTAATCCGCAGGATGCTCTCTGCGCTGGGACGGCTCGCGCGAACATAGCGGACGGGCTCTCATGAACCGCTTGCTTCAGCTAATCGCCGTTGTCGCGCTGCTGCCCCACTGCGTCAGCGCCGCGTCCGATGAAAAACATGACAATGGCCCAGCTTTCCAACTCCGCGAGGAATTATGGGCCATTCCGTCAACCCTTCCGATGTTGGCATACATGGTCCGCCCTGACGGGGCCGGACCGTACCCGCTTCTGGTGATGAACCATGGGGTTTCCCTCGATCCGAACGAACGAAGCTACTTTCCCGTGATCGAGTTTCACGACGCAGCCCTTTGGTTCGCGAGGCGGGGTTACGTGGTCGTCGCGCCTGTGCGACCAGGATATGGTGCGACAGCCATCGAAAAGCCGGAGCGCGGTCTATTCGGGCTCTTCTTCTCAGGTGTCGGCAATTGCTCGGACGCCAACTTCCGAGACGCTGGGCTGGCGATTGCTTCCATCGACGCGTGGGTCATCGACTACATGTCGGTTCAGCCATTTATCAAGCGCGATGGCATCATCGTTGTCGGTCAATCAGGTGGCGGCTGGGGCGCGATCGCTCTTGCCAGTCAGAATCCAAGGGCAGTACGCGCCATCATCGGTTTCGAAGCAGGTCGCGGCGGACATTTCCAGGGTAAACCCAACAATAATTGTGCTCCGGATCATTTAGTCGAGACGGTGGCCGAGTTTGGGCGAACAGCCCGAATACCAATGTTATGGATTTACTCACATAACGACAGTTATTTCGGGCCTGATCTCTCGAAACGATTGGCAGCAGCGTTTCAGGCTGCTGGCGGGACTCTCGAGTATCACCTGCTCCCGGACTTCGGAGAGGATGGCCATTTTTTGATCGATTCTGCCGATGCTATTCCGATCTGGGCCCCACTGGTTAGCGAATTTCTAAAAAGCCATCCATAAGGCGCGATCCGCCTGTTTGTCGGAGGTTTACGCCATGACCCTGCGCACAATTCGAACATTCGATAGTCCAGGAACGCTGTGGTCGATCGCGGCCGCATCCGTTGCAACGACTATCTCAATGGCCGCGACGATCGCGAACGGCCAGCAACTCATCCCGTTTGGTGATGTGCCGGCAACGACAGATTTTTCCGAGGCCGAAATCGCGGCGCGAGGACAACAGAAGCGTCCGGACCTGCACTACTCTGATTGGAAAAAATTGTGTTTCCGGGGTGTGCAGGCTGCAGAGGCAAACATGGTTTGCCGCACGACCATTGAGGGCAAATCGGACCTGGGTCAGACCATCCTGAGGGTCGACTTAATCGAACGAGAAAAAGCGCCTGCCGCAAGGTTGCAAGTTTTCCTGCCGTCAGAATTGTTTCTGCAGCCCGGCATCAAGCTGACTGTCGACGATAGCGCCTCAACGCAGGTTCCCTTCACGATTTGTTTGGCCAACGGGTGCGTGGCCGCGACCGTTGCCGAACCGAGTTTCGTTCATCAACTCGACTCCGGCCGGATGCTTTCCGTGGAAGCGGTCAACTTCAACGTCAGATCTGTGATCGCTTCGCTACCGCTGGACGACTTTGCGAAGGTACATCAAGGCGTCGCCGCGCAAATTTTTGAGCAGAAGCTGGAAGGAAAGTGGGAGCAGCCCGCCGAAGGAGATCACGTCAAATAGACCCGATCGAGTTGGCCGCGACGCTGGTCCCGAAGTTCGGCACAGCGCCAAAACCATGGCATCAACTCGCGCGTCCTGCGCGCCTGCCCGTTCCGTCGACGCGGCCGAGCTTCGACTGCAGCCGAACCAGATCGAGGAATACGTCGGCCTGGCGGCGCAATTCGTCGGCGATCACCGGCGGCTCGCTGGCAATGGTCGAAATCACGGTAACGCGAACGCCGCGGCGCTGTACCGCTTCGACCAGCGAACAAAAAGCGCCGTCACCCGAGAACAGCACGATCTCGTCGACGCGTTCGGCAAGCTCCATGGCATCGACCGCAAGCTCGACATGCATGTTGCCCTTCAGCTTGCGGCGACCGGTGATGTCGATGAATTCCTTGGTCGCCTTGGTGACGACGGTATAGCCATTGTAATCGAGCCAATCAATCAGGGGCCGGATCGACGAGTACTCATGTTCTATGACAGCGGTCTAATAAAGCGCACGCACCAGCGTTCCACGGCGCTTGATCTCATCCAGCAGGCGCTTGTAGTCGATATCGAAGCCCAGGATTTTGACTGTTGCATGCAGATTGGGCCCATCAACAAACAGCGCCACTCTATCGGTTTTGCCGGGGCTCACCAAAGATTGACGTCTCTCTTTGGATTTTAGAATTAATACGAACTGTCGTTCCGATCCGTTTTGAATGCTCATTTGCTGAAAAGTTTCTAGACGACAATCATCGGCGCATCTTGCTATATTGTGCCAATAATCTGACTTTTGGTGCCCGGAGTTCTCGATCGAGCCGCCGTTCGCAGCGAATGGCATTTAACCGAGATCTTTTGATGCGTGCGCCCAGGCATTCGCCCCTTCATTCGGTTCCAAGCGCGACGGGAGCAATCGCGCGGCTTGTATGCGGACGGCTACGACAAGCCGGGTTACCGCTCGCCCCTCTCCTCTCGAGCGCTGGGCTGAGTATTGAACGGATCGACGACGTCAACGCTCGTCTCGAAGTGACAGCTCAAGTCAAATTTCTCAAGATCGCGGCAGAGCAGCTGCAAGATGGTCTTCTTGGATTTCATTTGGCACGCGAATTCGAGTTACGTGAAGTAGGCTTGCTTTACTATGTGTTGTCTTCCTCGAAGGACTTCAAAGAGGCGATGAGCAATGCTCGACGTTACTGCCGGATCGTCAATGAAGGCATCGAGATCGAATTTCACGCCGATCGTGCCAATGTCATTGCGCTCAATTATATCGGAGTCGACCGGAAAACTGATCGACATCAGATCGAGTTCTGGCTGTTCTCGCTGGTTCGCATGTGTCGAGAGCTGACGGGCACGCGGCTGGCGCCCCGCGAGGTAAACGTCAGACATTTCCGCGAGACCATGCCCCCCGAGTTTCGAGCGCTTCTGGGGTGCGATGTCAAATTCGGGACAACGGCAGATGAGATCATTCTTCCGAAAATGGTCATCACCCTCCCTGTTGTCAGCGCCGACAATCATCTGAACAAGTTATTGGTGCGGTACGCAGAGGATGCGCTTGCGCACAGTTTGGCCGAAGAAGATATCCGCACGCGGGTCGAAAAGGCTATTGCACCCCTGCTTCCGCACGGAACGGCGAAGGCCTGCAGAATCGCTCGCGAACTTGGGATGAGTCACCGGACACTTGCACGTTTGCTTTCCGCGGAGAGACTCACTTTCTCGACGGTACTGGACCAATACCGGGCCGATTTAGCCAAAGCCTATCTCACACATCGCGATTTGCCAATCTCGCAGATCGCCTGGCTGCTCGGTTATCACGAGGTAAGCGCGTTTACTCATGCAGTTAAGCGCTGGACCGGAGTCACCCCGAGACAATTGCGCGCCGGCAGCGAGACCACATAACGCCCTTGTGCAACGACTGATCCAGCGAAGTGCTTGCCTCTGCCTCACAGATGCCCAGTGAAAATACCGCAACGGACTTGCCGGATTTACATAGCTACAGCGCCGGCCTTGACTGAACCTCGGGCTTGAGAATGGACAAGCGTTGAGTTCCTTTGCGCGGTGCTTTGCAAGCCAGCGCCGCTGTCGAAGCTCGAACAGGGAGTCATTCCAGGCCGTGTGAGGCACAAGCCGCTTCGCGTGCCCAAGCGCGACCGACTTAGAGACCGTGCGTCCGCGTGAGGCCGTGTCGCAGGAGAGGGTGGATCGCCAATGGATACCACATTCGGCGTCTTGGATGCTTTTGCCTTCGTGGTGTTCGCCGTTCTCATCGCTGTGGTGGTGATCGCCTTTGTCAGCTTGGGGCAATTGCCGGGCCGCCTCGCGAAAAAATGGGGACATCCGCAGGCTTCGGCGGTCAACGTCGCTGGCTGGATCGGCCTGGCGACCGGCGGCCTGCTGTGGCCACTTGCATTGATTTGGGCCTTCATCACACCCTCCGGGCTGGCCGCTTCGAGAGCGAAGGATGACCTTGAATCCGGCGGCGTCCCGCTGCAGCCAGCTCCTTCGCGCAAGAGCTCAACCGAGAAGGTGGCACGGCGGTGATCGCATTCCTCATCATAGTCTATTGCGCGGTCGTGCTCGTGCTTTTCAAAGTTCTCCATTTGAAGCCGCGGCCTTATCTCATCGCATGCATGGCCCTCGCCGGCGTTCTCATGATCGGCGGCGTGGTGGTCGCGTGGACGCAGTCGGCGCCCATAACGGACAGGCTGGTGACGACCCAATACGTGGTTCAGCTCGTGCCTTACGTGAAGGGGCAGGTCAAGGCGGTGCATGCCGAGGCGAACCAGCCGATGAAGAAAGGCGATTTGCTGCTCGAAATTGACCCGACGCCCTATCAATACACCGTGGATCAACTCGAGGCGCAGCTCAAGGCCTCGAAAGCGAACGTCGAGCAGGCGCAGGCTGGCGCGCAAGCCGCCGATGCAAATGTGACGGAGGCCAAGGATGGAGTGACCCAGGCTCAGGCCGCAGTCGATCAAGCCAAGGCAGCCGTGGCCAATGCGCAAGCCAGTTTCAACAAGGCGAAAGCTGCCGACGACCTGGCCAAGACGCAGGAACAGATCGCCTTGAACATCCAGCGGGCCGACGTGGCCGCGATCAGCCAGCTCAAGGTGGCCGAGGCCAGGCAACAGCGCCAGGAGGCGGATGCCGCCGTCGCGCAGGCCGCAGCGGCGGTTACGCAGGCGGAGGCCGCCGAACAACAGGCGGTGGCTGCATTGGCCGCAGCACAGTCAACTCAGCAGCAGGCCGAAGCCGCCGCGCGTCAGGCGGCTTTCGCGGTCGTGGTAGCGCAAAGCGGCGTACCCGCTGTAGAGGCTCAGCTCGGTGACGCGCAATTCAACCTTGCGCAATGCAGGATGACCGCCCCAGGCGACGGATATGTGGTGAACTGGCAGGTCCAGGTGGGGACCATGCTGGTGCCCATGCCGCTCGCGGCGGCCGGGACGTTCGTCAACACGTCCAGCATCGCCATTGCGGCGGTGTTTCCTCAGAATTGGCTCTCGCATGTGGAACCGGGAGACGACGTCGAGCTGGTGCTCGACCCCTATCCGGGCCGGCTGTTCACTGGAAGGGTCGACGTCGTGATACCCGCCTCTGGCGGGGGGCAATTCACGACCAGCGGAGACATTCCGACTGCGGCAAGGGTCGGATCGACTGGTGCCTTCGCGGTCAAGATCCTGTTTGACGATCCGGTGGTCGCGCGAAAATTGTCAATCGGTTCAGGGGGTACCGCCGCGGTCTATACAAAGGTGGGCAAGCCTACACACGTCATCTCGAAGGTCGCGATCCGGATGAAGAAATGGCTACTGTACGTTACGCCGACCGTTACGAAGACCTAGCCGGGGTGCGGGCGAGGTTGGCGCAAGATGCCGAATTTGCATGTGACACAAATGTCACGGGTCGCGTCAGGCTGTTCATTGCGGCCGAAGACTTGGGGCGGAGAATCGTAAAGGTTGATAAGTTGCAAATCTGCCCGTGAGCAACCATGGGGAGGCTGCCAAATGAGCCTTTTCCGCCGCATGAGGCCAGCTGTCGCTCGGTTTTTGTGGCCGCTCTCAGCGACGCTCATTCTGCCACTTGCCGCTTGCGCCGTCGGCCCTGATTTTTCCCGCCGGCAGCCTCGGTTGCCAGCAATTATCTCGGCACGAGCAATCGCCCGATCAAGTCCAGTCACCAGGACTATCAGGATTGGTGGAAGGCGTTCCATGACCCCACACTGAACGAACTCGTCCGCATTGGCTACAATCAGAATCTGACGCTGTTGAGTGCCGGGACGCGCGTGCTCCAGGCGCGCGCGCTGCTCGGCATCGCCATCGGCTCGTTCTATCCACAGCTGCAGCAGGGAACGGGATCGTTGATCTACACCCAGCCCAGCGCCGCCACGCCGGCCGCGCTTCGGAACGCCACGCCCATCCAGTTCTGGACCGATGCGCTTGCCGTTCAGGCGGCTTGGGAGCTGGACTTTTGGGGTAAGTTTCGTCGTGGCGTCGAGTCCGCCGACGGCGCCTACCTCGCGTCCATCGCGAGCTACGACGACGTGCTTGTCACGCTTCTGGGCGACATCGTAGCGACCTATATCGGAATCCGCACAACCGAGCAGCTGATCGCGATCGCCCGCTCCAATATCAGCAAGCAAAAGCAAGCCTTAGAGATCGCACAGGCCAAGTTCAAGGGCGGCGGCGCCAGCGAACGTGATGTTTTCCAAGCGACCAACGTCCTTGCGCAGACGCAAGCGGCGATTCCGCAGTTCACGATCCAATTGCAGCAAGGACAGAATGCGCTCTGCGTGTTGCTCGGCATTCCGCCCCAGCAGCTCGGCGCCCTACTCGCCAGGTCGAGAGCCCGGATACCAGAACCGCCCCCCACGATCGCAGTTGGAATCCCCGCAGACCTGTTGCGCCGCAGGCCAGACGTCCGCTCCGCCGAGCTGGCCGCCTTAGCGCAGAACGCGCAAATCGGCGTCGCCGAGGCTCAGCTCTATCCGGCCATCAGCATCACCGGTACGTTCGGAGGCGCCGCCAGCACCGCAAACGGCCACAACCTTGGTGAGGTCGTCAGCGCCCGAGGCATCACCTATGCCGCCGGTCCATCGTTTCAATGGAACATTCTGAACTATGGGCAGATCACTAACAATGTGCGTTTGCAGGACGCGAAGTTGCAGCAGTTATTGGTCGATTATCAAAACGCCGTCCTTAAGGCGCAGCAGCAGGTGGACGACGGCATTTCGGCCTTCCTGCAGTCGCGCGTCCAAGTCGGATATCTTCGCAAGAGTGTCACCGCTGCACAAGGCGCGTTGAAAGTCGGAACAGAGCAATACGAGCAAGGCGCTACCGACTTTACGACCGTGCTAATAGCCGAGCAGAACCTGTTTCAGGCGGAGAGCAGCCTGGCTCAGGCCTCCGCCAATGCTGCGCTCGGTGCGATCGCCATCTATCGCGCACTCGGCGGCGGATGGCAGATACGAGAAGATAGCTATTTCGTGACGGCCCCGACGGCCGACCAGATGCGAGCACGGACCAACTGGGGACCTCTACTGCCGCCGCCCAGGGCGCCCCAGCCGCCGACTCCCGGTGTTCCTTCTCCCTCAGATATCAGACCGACGGTTCGGCTTCCGGAATGGTGAAACTGTACAGGAGCGGATTCCGAGTCCGCGATCGGGCCGGCTTTCTTTCAGACAGTCCACTGTCCAGTCCCACGACGGGCCCGCAACTGTTTTGTCGCGCTCATCATGATCGCGTGCGGAGGTATAGTGGTGGGCGTCTTCCACAATTATGGCAGAACACTCTTTCGTGGTACTCAATTAGGCACACGCCCAAGGAATGAAAAGCCGTTGCCGAAGCTTAAGAGGGGTCGCTTGCATGTCACAATCCGTGCATTGATTTACATCAAACAATCGCAGGTTGATGACAGGTGATGGCGGATCTAAACTAAAATTTAGATTCCCAGTTGCCAGACCAGACTACCATTCTGTTTTGCGAATCCGAAAAGCTCCGTCGGGCAGCTGTCCAACCAAATTGTTCTTTCTGTTTGGGGAGAACAGAAATGGCGTTCAGTAGAGTTTTCAGTTTTGATGATCCATCGGCGTGTCAGGTGATTTTTCCTTCTGCCGATGTCGAGCTGTTCCCCACGACGAAAGGAAACTTCCGTGCCGATGTCACGCAAGTCGGCATGAACGGGATTTGGATGCACCGAATCCACATCTTACTGCCAGAGATCAATACTGTCACGGTCAGGCCCGGCCGAAGATCGTTCGGCTTTCTGACCGAACGTAATTCATCGCCGTTGCTTGACTGCGGCCACGACGTTCTGTCCGGCGACATCGTCACGAACAGGTCCGATGTCGTGCATCAAAGATCTGACGCGGACTTTCATTATGGCACGGTGTCTCTTCCATCCGAAGGTCTGGCTGCTGCTGCCGAAGCAATAGTCGGGCGTGCGTTACCGGAGACCCCGCACAAATCCACCATTCGTCCGCCTTCTGGACTGATGCGTCGACTGCTGAACATGCACAAGGGCGTCGGGCAGCTTGCTCATGACACCCCCGATATTCTGGCGCTCCCCGAAGTGAGTCGTGCCTTGGAGAATGAGCTCGTTCGCATCCTGGTACGATGCCTCGCCGAGGGCCACTCCGTAGAGTCGACCGCAGGCGGCCGTCGTCACGACACCATTCTCACGCGGTTCGTGGAATTCCTGGAGGCAAATCCCGACCGGCCGCTCTATCTCACCGAAATCTGCGCGGCCATCGGCGCGGCCGAGCGAACGCTTCGCGCCTCCTGCGAGGAGCATCTCGGCATGGGGCCAATCCGTTATCTCACCTTGCGCCGAATGCACCTCGTGCGGCGGGCGCTCCAGCATTCGGATCCGTCCAGGACAACCGTCACACAGATTGTCACCGACCATGGATTCTGGGAGCTTGGGCGTTTCTCGGTTGCCTATCGCGCGCTGTTTGGAGAATCGCCGTCGGAAACATTGCGGCAGCCTACCTATCGGGCTCCAAGACCGCGCATTCGTCTCTCGTTACTGGCTGCCTAGGCATAAAGGCGCTCTCTGACGAGACCCTCCCGGTCTGTTTGAAGTCACGCCAGAAACCGCTGCAAATGACCGGCTTCGCGGTACCAGGATCCAGCCAGCTACCGCACGCGAGCGGCCCAAGCAAGTTAGGAACGGTGTGTATCCCCAGCGTTGGTTGACCACATCGCAACCCGATACGGTTGCGCTGGTTACTCTGGCAGCACGTCATCGATGGCTGTGACAAAAGCGCTACACGGCTCGCAAAAAATCCCGAGCGAAACCTTCGGATAACTCGATCCGCCCTGTTGCTGTGTCGCAGGGTTGCCCGTTCACTGTGCTTGGGCAAGGGGGATTCGTCACGATGCGTGCACGCGCTGGTGGTCTGCTGTCTGCTTTACTTCTGCTCTCAAATGTCCAGCCTGTTCGAGCAGCTTGCATCGACCCCGCGCAACTCACGCATTCGACCGTCAGCATCATGCGGCATTTCGATGATGCGGAGCGCGGTGCGCGTCCGGACCTGATCGGTGTGCGGGGCACCGGCTGGTTCCTGTCGCCGACGACGATCGTCACCGCCGAGCACGTCACGGCAGGCATGATGCTCTCGACCGAGGGGTGGAAATCTCTCGAGATCACGGATGGAGAGAGCAGCCAGTTCATCGCCGCGCGCATCCAGCGCCTGGCGGGAGCGCGGACGGAAAAACTGGCCGTTATCGAACTCGAGCACGCCGTTTCCGACGCGCGGAGCGTCACGATCCGAAGGGCGCCCCTTGTCCCCGAGGAGCAGGTCGTCACCCTCGCCTATCCAGCCGGCCGCCTGCAGCTGGTGAGCGGACGGTTCGTTCGGTTCGGAGATGACGAGATGCTCACCGGCTTGGCGCTGCTGGAATTCTATGAAGGCGACAACCGCCTCATCATCGATCACGGCGCCTCGGGAGCGCCGGTGATCGATTGTAGTGGCCGTGTGGCGGCGGTTGTCAGCAACGTTTTCACGCAAACGATCCAATGGGTATCCCGCGAGATCCGGATCTCGACAGCGTGGGGGACACCGAACGTCGTGTCCGTGCCGGCGCAAGCGCTGGATGATTCTTCCAAGCCGGCACTTAAGGTCTTGGAGCTGAATTCCTCTTCTGCCTACGCGAGGGTCGATGCCGGAGGTGAGCTAGTTCGCTGAAATCGAATTTTCCGCTTCCCCAATTGGTACGGGCAGCGGATGCTCAACTCGATCGAGCGCATTGTCTTGGTGATCGGCAAGTCGAGTTGATCGCCTGACCGTTCCGTCCACAGTCCGACCTGGCGTCTGCCTGCCGTAAGTGCATAGCGGCGTCTGCCCCGCTGTATATTGTTGTCCGAGCCGGGCTCACAATTTGCCCGGAGACGCACAGCCCTGTACCTGAATGCTTCAGGAAGGCCAATGAAGCGGCAAGCGCTGCGCCGGGTTCAATTTGGTCCCGGTGTTACTTCCGAAAAGCAGGCCGCCGGAATGGACGCCTGTCGTGCGTGTCGTCGCAAACTAGGCATACCGCCGTAGATGACCGAGGTCATCTTCCCACCTGAAGGACCGTGCCAGGCGGTCTTTCAGGTGATCGCGCACCTATGGTCGAGATCGCCTCGCTGCCTACCGAAATCGCATAGTCGTCGACATCCCCCAATTCACCTCTGAGGTTCCGAAGCCGCATAGTCGAAGGGCGGAGCGTGTTTCACACTGTCTGCATCGGCGAGACCCAGGACCTTCAACAGCCGCAAGAACTGCTCGCCGGCCCAACCGGATGGGGCACATGGCAGAAGGCGGCACATTTAAGTTTAGCGCCGCCGACGGTTACGCAGCCGCATTTGGCGATATCCGAATCAATCTCACCATAACAGGCGCTGGAGATTTCAAGGCCCGGCTGATACGGCTCAAGCTGAATCAGCTGGAAGCCTATTGGTGCAGCGAGGACCTGCCGCGTATCGCCTACATCTCCCTGCCATCAGAGCGGATTGTTCTGTCGTTTCCAGTCGATACGGCATCTCTCATATGCGAGGGCGTCGCTTTGCACGACGGCGACTTCGTTCTGCACGGTCGCGGCCAATGCATGCATCAGCGATCCGATAGTGCGTGCCAATGGGGCTTGATATCACTATCGGCCGCGCAGCTTGCACGTTACGGCAAGGCGCTGACCGGACGAGAAATCCCATTGCCGCATGCAACAAGGATACTTCGCCCTGCGCGCGAGGAGACATCGAGATTCCAGGGTATTTTTAGACAAGCGTGCCACATTGCGGAAGCCAGAAGCAAATTGATCGAGCACCCCGAGGTCGCCAGAGCGCTCGAACAGGACCTGCTTCACGCAACCATTCATTGCCTGGTCGATGAGACGGACGACGATCATAAGACCAGACATCATCACGCCGCCGCCATGGCTCGTTTCGAAGAAGCGTTGAACAGACACGTTGATCAGAAACTCAAACTACCCGAGCTATGCGCAGAGATTGGCGTTCCGGAGCGTACACTGCGGTTGTGTTGCACCGAGTTCCTCGGTCTCAGCCCCACCCGATATCTCCTGTTGCGGCGATTGAACGAGGCACGCGCCGCGCTGCGCCGTGCCGATCCTTCGACGGCGACCGTCGCGCAGGTCGCCCGAGAGCATCATTTCCTGGAGCTTGGGCGCTTTGCGGTGACCTACCGCACCATGTTCGGTGAATCACCTTCAGCGACCCTGCAACGCGATCCCCGGACATGACTTGCCGAAGCTGCATAGCGCGAAATGCCATCCCTGGGCTCAACTGCAGACCATTCAGTAAGGCAAGCGTCATCGGAGGTGACAATGGGCAAATGGGTTTGCAAGCCAGGATTATCCTTCTGCATCAACGTCGCATTGCTCGCAACCCGTTTGCTTTGGACCGGCCAGGCATCCGCCCAAGAGGCTCGAAAGCCCAACATCCTCGTGATCATGGGTGACGATGTTGGCTGGTTCAACATCGGCGCCTACCACCGCGGAATGATGTCCGGCAAGACGCCGAACCTCGACAGGCTGGCATCGGAAGGCATGATGTTCACCGACTACTACGCGGAGGCGAGTTGCACGGCGGGGCGCGCCAATTTCATCACCGGCGAGTTGCCGATCCGCACGGGATTGACAACCGTCGGCCAGGCTGGTGCCGACGTTGGCATACCCGACCAGGCCGTGACGCTTGCTACCGCGCTCAGATCCGTCGGCTACGCGACGGGGCAGTTCGGCAAGAACCACCTCGGCGATCTCAACAAATATCTGCCGACGGTGCACGGGTTCGACGAATTCTTCGGCTACTTATACCACCTCGACGCGATGTCTGATCCGTACTGGTTCTCGTTCCCGGTTAATCAGGACTACTACAACAAGTACGGCCCGCGCAGCCTGGTCCACAGCTACGCGACGGACAGGGACGACCCCACCGAGATGCCGCGCTGGGGCAAGATCGGCAAGCAAAGGGTCGTCGACGAGGGTCCGCTGCCGCCGTTTCCCGATATGTTGAACGTGCCGAATATGCACGATCTGCCGTTCCTGAAGGCGAAGTACGATATGACCACCTTCGACGAGGTGTTGGTCAAGGCGTCCAGCGACTT
>Ga0070709_10001119_pt1 | contig 14789 bp, 11 predicted proteins | sample LARL51metaG_FD_65449 | JGI IMG/M metagenome (GOLD analysis project Ga0070709, IMG submission 65449) | Corn, switchgrass and miscanthus rhizosphere microbial communities from Kellogg Biological Station, Michigan, USA - LAR L5-1 metaG | ecosystem: Host-associated > Plants > Roots > Rhizosphere ...
GGCTCCGACGTCACCGTGATCTATCGCGGCGACAACATTTTGCGCGGCTTTGACGACGACGTCCGCGCCCATGTGCGCAGCGAGATGGAGAAGGAAGGCATCACCATCCTGACCGGCTGCACGGTCACCAGCGTCGACCGGCATGGCGACGACTTCACCACCCATCTGTCGAACGGCTCCAGCATCGCCTCCGACAAGGTGATGTTCGCGATCGGCCGCCATCCGAACGTCGCCAATCTCGGCCTTGACAAGGCCGGCGTCGCCATCAACCCCGTCAATGGCGGCATTGCGGTCGACCATTTCTCGAGAACGTCGGTTGAAAACATTTTTGCGATCGGCGACGTCACCCACCGCCTCAATTTGACGCCGGTCGCGATCCGCGAGGGCCATGCCTTCGCCGACACCGTGTTCGGTGGTCGGAGCGTGCAGGTCGACCACAAGGACATTCCGACCGCGGTGTTCTGCCAGCCCGAAGTCGGCACCGTTGGACTGACCGAGGCCGAGGCGCGCGCGCAGTTCAGCCATGTCGACATCTACAAGACCAGCTTCCGCCCGATCAAGGCGACGCTGTCCGGCCGCGACACGCGCGTCCTGATGAAGCTGGTGGTCGACGGCGTGAGCGACCGCGTGCTCGGCTGTCATATCGTCGGCGACACCGCCGCCGAGATCATCCAGGCGGTGGCGATCGCCGTGAAGATGAAGGCCACCAAGGCGGATTTCGACGCCACGCTGGCGCTGCACCCGACCGCCGGCGAAGAGCTCGTGACCATGCGCACTCCCGCCGCCCGCCACGTGCGGCAGGCGGCGGAGTAGGGCGCGCTCAACCGGCTCACATGGCCGACGTCGCCTGCGGCAGCGCCGACGCGGCCGGTTCTATCGGCTTCGGCGCAGCCGGTGTCCAGCCGGGCGGCCGGACAACATAGCCGAGCCGCTCGCGCCAGGAGCGCGCGTTCCACACGTCCTTGGCCATCGCGATCCACTCGTGCAGCGCGATATAGAGCGGATTGTAGGATTTCAGCGGCTTGACCAGGCCGTAGCGGCAGGGAAGGTCATCGCGTTCCTCGACAAAGGTGCCGAACAGGCGGTCGAAGATGATCAGGACGCCCCCGTAATTGCGGTCGAGATAGGCGCCGTTGCTGGCATGGTGGACGCGATGGTGCGAGGGCGTATTCAAGATCCATTCGAGCGGGCCGAGCTTTGGCACCAGCTCGGTGTGCAGCCAGAACTGGTAGAGCAGGTTAAACAGCACCGTGGCGGCCACGATTTCGGGCCGAAACCCGAGCCAGATCAGAGGCGCGTTGAAAATCGCCTCGCTCGAGATCTTTGACGTCCAGCCCAGCCGGTAGGCGGCGGCCAGCGTAAAATCGTTGGGGGAATGGTGGACGGCATGCGTCGCCCAGAACCAGCGCACCCGGTGGCTGGCGCGGTGCAGCCAGTAGTAACAGAACTCCCGTCCGATCAGCAGCACCGCAAAGCTCCACCACGGGCCGAGCTGGATGGTGGTGAGGCGGTGGCTCCAGGCGAACGCGAACACCGGACCGACCAGGCTGAGCGGGATGAAATTGGCGAGCTGTCGCCACAGCGCGACGAGAGAAGAGGCGAACCAGGCCTTCCAGTCATAGTCCTGTCGCATCCGGCTGAGGGTGAGCGCCTCGACCAGTGCGATCACCATGACCCCTGGCAGCAGCCAGGGCATGATGTTGACATCTCCGACCATGAGCCGCCCCGGCGGCGTGGTCCAGACCACGACGGCGATGACCGCGAGCGCCCCGCAAGATGTCAGAAGAAAGCGACGCATGAGACCCTCCATGAATGTGCGGAGAGCCTACAAATCGTGCGCCGGCCGTCTCGCCGGAGTGTCGCCCGGATTGGCCGAAAGCTGCTGAGAACTGGTCGATTCCTTGAATCGGCTAATCGGGACGGCCGGTCTGACACGCGACGCGACGGAATTCCGAGGGCGTCAGCCCGGTGCCGGCCTTGAAGGCGCGGTTGAATGGCCCGATCGACTGGAACCCGGCGTCCATGGCGATGGTCAGGATCGGCACGTCGCGCTGGCTCGGATCCGACAGCGCCGCCTTGGCGTCCTCGATTCGATGATGATTGAGGAAGGCATTGAAGTTGCGATAGCCGAGGCCCTCATTGATGAGCTGCCGCAAGCGATACTCGGGCAGCTCGAGCTTTGCCGCGAGCGCCGCGATGGTCAGCCCTTCCAGCCGATAGGCCCGCTCGACGCTCATCATCTGCTCAAGCCGTTCGAGTTGGGCCTGATCGACCACCGACACGGCTTCGGGGGCCGCGCGGGAGGGCCGATCGGTATCGTTGCCGGTGGCGGGCTCCAGGTCGGCCGAGCGGAGCAGGGTCCATCCGCTCAAGATCGCCAGCGTACACAGCCCAAGCGCGCTGGCGAGATTCGTCGGCAAGGCCGCCGCGGGGCCGGCGCCCATGTGTGGCATGAAATCCACCGCGGCGAGCGCGACCATGTAGCCACAAGCACCGATCAGGACCGCGACGCGCAACCGGCGGCGTCCGGCCATCAGATCGGCCCGCCACGTCGTCAGCGCCTGCGCACCGGCCAGTGCCGCAAACAGCAATGAGAGCAGCGACAGCGATTCGCCCGTTCTGTCGGCGAGCGAAGGCCAGCCGGTCCTGGCCAGCGCCGGCGGCGCAACGCCCACCAGGCCGACGATGGCCCACACGACGCCATGCCAGCTCCTGATCTTGAAATCATCGTCGAAGGCCGCGCGCGCCCAGAGCCAGACCAGGACCGGTGCGCCGGAGGACAGGAAGCGGACCGGCGCGCTCCACCACCGGAACGACGGAAATGTCGGTGCGCTTGATATCGCGAAGGCGGCCGCGGCCAGCAGCAATGCCGGACGCAGGATCGTCGTCCTGGTGAGGCGGCGGTCGCGGACCGCGACGAGCGCAACCATCAGGAAAAGTCCGGTCGCACCGCCACGCAAGGCGAAATCCCACGCCGCAAGACCAGCGTCACTCACGGCGAAATGCTCCGAATGCCCCGATCAAGATTTTTGGTCGTCCCAGGATGAACCGCTGCCCGACGGCAGACGGCTCATTGTCGCATCAAGCGAGGCGCGGACGATAGGGGAAAATCCGGGACAAGCGGCGATGCGGTGCGTTCGCCCAGACGACGCAGCCCACACGTTCGCGCCAGGCCAATCCGCCGCACCGCTCCACGGCCAAGGCGATGCTCGGTCCGCCCGCGCGGCTGAGGCGCAGCAGGGCACGCCGGCGATCGCTCAAGGCCTGTTGAATCCGGCTGTTGCTCAGGGGGGCTCTGCCGAGGCATCGTTGTGCGCGCCGCGATGAGACCAGCGGCGCGCTTCGTTGTGCGAATTGTCATCCGCTCAGGCGATTGTTAGCCCCAACGAGTTTCAAGCGGAGCCTGTGAAGCACCACTGATCCACTCACGCCTGGCGAGACCTGATCAACGACTCTGGCCCACGGTTCTCGTCTGCAGTTCGTCAGAAACCCGATCTGCGAGCCGGTCGGCGAGGTCGGTCTTCATCTCCTCGGAGAGCCTGTCCCTGAGAACGCTGCGGAGCTTGTCCCGCTGCTCGGGCGTGAGCTGGAGCGCGGTCGCCGCGTCGTCGCTGACCTTGCTCGCGATCCGTCCCTGCATCGCATCCGCAAGCCTGTCACTGAGGACGCTGCGGATGGCGCTCCGCTGGTCCGACGTGAGCCTGGGCGCGCCGCCGGCAGCCGCACCGGCCGTGCTCCCTCGCATCTGGTCCGTAAGGTTATCGGCAAACCTGTCTCCAATCCCCGACGAGACCTCGTCAGCAAGCTTGTCCTTGATGGCACTGCGAACGGCGTTCTGCTGCTCCGGCGTGAGCCGGGTCGCGCCGGCCGCCTCGTCGCCGATGCGGTCCGCGAGCCTTCCGCGCATCTCATCCGCCAGCTTTTCCCTGACGACGCTGCGGATGGCACTCCGCTGTTCGGTTGTCGCCTGGCTTGTGCCAGCCGACGACCCCACTGTGCTTCCCCCTCGCATCTGCTCCGCAACCCTGTCCACGAGCCTGTCCGCAATCTCGCCCTTGACCGCGTCCGCAAGTCTTTCCCGGATGGCGCTGCGGATGGCGTTCCGCTGATCGGGTGTGAGCTGGGTCGCGCCAGCCGCGTCGTCGGCAAGCCGGTCGGCGATCTTCTCCCGCATTTCGTCCGAAAGCCTCTCCCTGATGGCGCTGCGAAGGACATTGCGCTGCTCGGGTGTGAGCCCTGTCGTACCGGTTGCTGACGCCGCACCGATCGTGCCTGTCGCCGAGCTTCCTCGCATCTGCGTTGCGACCTTGTCCACGATCCTGTCTGCGACCTCCGCCCTGGCGGCGTCCGCAAGCCTGTCGCGGATCGCGCCGCGGATGGCACTCCGCTGGTCAAACGTGAGCTGCGCTGCACCCGCTGCCTCCTCGCCAATCCGATCCGCAAGCCTGCCGGCCAGCTCGTCCGCGAGCCCCTGCCTGATGGCGCTGCGAAGCGCGTTCCGCTGCTCGGGCGTGAGCCCGGTCGTAGCGCCCTCGGCGCGGGACTGCGTGGATGCCATCGAGAGGCTGAGCACGATGGTCGCAGCTGCGGCAGAGCTGGCGAGCAACGTCTTGATGTGCTTCTTTATGCTGGACTCTGATCTCATGGGGCTTCTCCTCGTACAAGGTCTTGTCGATGACCAGCCCTGCATGCTTCGAGCTGAAATGAGCTCGGTATCCGGTGCATCGCTTCTGCCGGCACTTGGTTGTGGCCTTTCAGAAAACGATGGGCCCGGCTGCTTCCGCTTGGTGGTGCCTCTCCGGTCAGTTTTCGGCCTCGGCGATCTTCAACCGACCAGTTTGCCACGCTCCAGGCAGAGACGGCAAATCGCATGTTCCTCGATCGGAGGTGATGCGCCTCCGAAACCGCCACGCTCGATCCCGATCGAGCTGGCGAGGCCGATCCTAGTCGCATGCGCCGCGAGCGAGATTGGCCTTAGGGGCAAGGATCGACATGAGCGGCGATGGTACAGAAAGACCGGCGGCGTTTCTTGGGGACGGCGATTGCCGAGTGTCGCTTTGGGACGCTGCCGGGCTCGGCCTCTTTGCCTTGGCCACGATCATTGCAGAGACGCGCCAGTTAGCGTTCGTGCCGCGCTATTTCTGGGTTCGTCGGCGTTCGGGCGGCGGCCGGCTCGATTTGTCCAGGGGCACGCAGCGGAAGGGTCATCGTGATCGTCGTCCCTTGCCCTGGCGCGGAGGCCAGCGAAATGCGGCCGCCGAGTTGGTCCGTCACGAGACTGTGGACGATGGAGAGGCCGAGCCCGGTCGAGCCTCGCGCACGAGTGGTCGTGAAGAAGGGGTCGAAAACGTGACGCTGCACGTCCTCAGGGATTCCGCTGCCATCATCGGAGACCGCAATCTCGACCTGTTCCGAGTCGAGCCGCCGAGCCTCGATCCGCACCTGTCGGCCCACACCATGGGCGAAACCGTGGCTGACGGCGTTGACGATGAGGTTGGTCAGCACCTGCCCGTAGGCGCCGGGGTAACTGTCCAGCATGACGTGGGGGGCCATGTCGAGCACGAGAGAATCGCGATGCTTCGGCAGGCTTGGCCGCAGGCTCGCGACGAGTTGCTCGGTTGCGAGCTTGAGGTCGAAGCTACGGCGGTCGGCCTGGCTGCGATCGGCGATGACCTGCTTGAATGATTGAATCAGTTCTCCCGCGCGCTGCAGATTCACCACAAGCTGGTCCGCGGCATCGCGGCAGCCGTCGGTGAACTCGGCGAGCCCGGAGCGGCGCACCGGACCGGACACGATCTGGCCGGCGAAGCTCGTGCAGCGGCGCGCGAGTGTCGAGGCTACCGTCAGGCTGATGCCGACCGGGCTGTTGAGCTCATGGGCAACCCCCGCGACGAGACGACCGAGCGCGGCCAGCCTTTCAGTTTCGATGAGATAGCGTTGCGTCTCGCTGGCGCGCAGCGCAGCTTCGGCCAGCCGCCTCTTGTCGCGGATTTCGGCAAACAGTGCCGCAAGAATCGAGGCGCCGATGGCCACCAGGAGAATGCTGACCTGTGCCGCCAGGACGCGTTCATTGATCGAGAGGTCCGGATTGCCGAAATAGCCGATGCCGAAGGTTGTCGTCCAGACGATCGAAAGACTGATGATGAACGCGGCTGCGGCGGCGAATACCGGCCGGCAGCGCGCCGCGAGCCACAGCAGCGGCGCGAACAGCACGGCGACCGGCCCGACATTGGCCAAGAGCTCCGAGCGGAGAAAGATGGCGAGCCCGCTCGCCAGTGCGAGCATCGCCACCGCCAGGGTGCCTTCCACGAGTTCGCTCAGCGGAGGCCGGTCGCGCGCGGCCGAAGTCAGCTCGATCAGAAGGGGGGCAACCGTGATGATCCCCAGCGCATCAGATGCGAACCAGTGAAGGTAGGTCGTCAGGATCGGCGTCGCCGAAGAATGAAATAATTTGAATCCGATCGCCCCGCCGATCCCCGAGACGGCAGCGGCCGCAATCGCTGCCGCGATCAATCCGAGCACGTTGAGCAGCTTGCCGAGCCTGAAATCCGCACCGAAGAAGCGCTCGATCAGCCATGCCGCGAGTACGGCTTCTCCCGCATTGCTAAGGGCGAACAGAACGGCGCCCCAAAGATTCCGGTCCCCGAGGATGTTTGCGACGATGGTTGCGGCCATCGTGCCGATCACGATCGGCCATCGTGCCTGGGTTCCGAGTGCGATCAGGGCGCCCGCGGAGACGCCCGCGGCGGGCCAGAAAACCGCGACACCTTCGGGCTTGGTCAACAGCGCAAGGCTGAGCCGGGCCGAGACGAAATAGACGATACCGATCGCGAGCGTGAGCCCGATCGGCCCAGCCCATCGCGCCAGGTCGAGGTCGGCGGACGGCTCGTGCTGAACCTGTTTTCGTAGGTCCCGCAGCACTCTGCGCTCCATCCCAGCGACCTCCTTTCTAGCACAAAATTGCCGTGATTGCCTCCGGCATTTTGTCCCGGAGGCGGGCCGGCAGACCGCTTTTTCGTTGTTGCGATCCAGGCGCCGGACCTGCCACGTCCCGGCCCAACCGGAGGTTTAGTGATGGATCGGCCTCGTGCGGCGTGATAATCTACGCTTGATCGATCCCGTTTATCGCAAGTCTGTTTGTCGCAAGTGATAGGGAGATCATCATGGAGCAGATCCTGATCAACCTGGTTGCAGGCGCGCTTGGTGGCGTCGGTGCGGGCAAGTCATCGCCGACCTTCGACCTTGGCACTGCCGGCAATATCGTGTCCGGTCTGATCGGAGGCGGTGTGCTCGGCCAGATCGTGACGCTGTTGCTGCCATCGGTCGTCGCGGCAGCGCAGTCGGGCAATCTGAGCGTTGGCGGCATCGTCTCGCAGGCGATCGCCGGTGGTGCCGGTGGGGCGATCCTCACCGCGCTGATTGGCGCCATCAAGAACAGAGCTGCCGCCTGATCGTCATTGACGTGAACGCGAAGCTTCGCGGGTCACGCTGAATGACGCGCACGCGGGCGGATCGTCCGCCGCGCGATGGGGACATGCGCGCCGCGCGCCACGTGCGGCAGGCGGCGGAGCAGGGCGCAGCCTTCTATTCGCTGCGCGATCGGATCACCGACTGCGGCAGAGAGGCGAGCAGCAGCACGAGGCAGACGCCAAGCAGCACGATGTCCTTGAACAGGAATTCACCGGTCAGATTCCAGGCCATCGGATCGGTGGACCAGCTCCAGGTGACGACCCCCGGCGTCGTGAGGAAGAACGACCAGGTGACGGCAAAGGTGACGACGCCCATCAGCGCGCCTGCGGCCGACAGCATCGGGTTGAACGCGCCGGCCGCGAGCAGCGCCGCAATGCCAAGTTCGACCACGCCGAGCACATAGGCTTCGCCGCGCAGGCCGAAGATCTGAAGCCACGACACGAACGGGCTGTTGCTGATGAATTGTGCGATGCCTTGCGCGGACTGCAGCGTGAATTTCTGCATGCCGAACGAGATGAAGATCACCACCATGACCCAGCGCAGGATGGCGAGCGGACGATAGGAGCCGTGGCCGGCTTCGGCGACGTTGAAGGGTGTTTTCATCGGATCGTTTCTGTTTTTTGGGACGACTACGGGCATTACGCAGGCGCGAAGCCGTCGTTACGCAGGCCGTGATCGCCTGCGTTCACAAGGTCGTGCAGCAGCAGAGCATCTTTTTGCAATGTGACGTCACCTCACCGGCGAGCGGCAGCCGGAGATTGGTTGCCGTCGCCTGACATCAGGGCAAAGATCGTCGCGTTCGACAGCGGACATCGGATGACCCGCATGCCTCGACTGACACCGAAGATCCTCGCAGCTGTTGTCACGCTTTCCGCAAGCGCGGCTACGGCCTTTGCCGAAGATTGCCGGGCTTTTCCGCCAGGACCGGATCGCCACGCCTGCGCCATGCGCGAGCACCCCGAAAGGTTCGGGGCGAAGCTGGAGCATTGCAAGCAGCTCGCCAGCGAACGCGGCTTTTCGAGCGGCGCTGGCTCGAAACGCGGAATGCGAGATTTCGTTCAGGCGTGTGTGCAGGGGCGGCAGCAGTAGCGGCCTTCGGGCAGGCGCCATCACGGGTGCTGCCGCGCTGCACCTGATCACACCGCCGGCGCGAGCATCTCCGTCACCTTGCCGGCCAGCGCGCTGCCCAGATCAGCATTGTTCTTTGCGCTGAAATGGATTCCATCGACGCCAGCGGTCGCGACCACGCTGCCGGCGTCGAAGAACGCCACCTTCATGAAGCTGGCGAGCGCCCGGTAGTGTTTTGCAAGATCGGCGGTCTTGTCGTGTCCGCCCTCGAACATGCCCTGAAACCAGGGATCCCCGAGCGCGGCCAGCGGAGGCGGCGCCACGACGAGCGCCTTCGGTGCGGGGTAGACGGTGCCAAGCCCGCCCGCCGAGGCGAGCACCTGGCCGACGAGTTTTGACATACCCAGCGCGATTTCATACGAGGTGCGGCGGTAAAAGCTCTTCGCATCGTTGGTGCCCAGCATGATGATGACGAGATCGAGCGGCAGATGGCTTGCCAGCGCCGTGGGCAGATAGGCCGAGCCGTTGAGGCGCGGATCGACGGGATCGTCGATCGACGTCGTGCGCGCGTTCAGGCCCTCCTCGATGATCTCGTAACCGTTGCCAAGCTTGGCCGCCATGACGCCCGCCCAGCGTTCGGAAGAGGGATAACGCGTCGCAGGCGCCCCCTCCGGCGTCGCCATCCATCCCCAGGTCAGGGAATCGCCAAAGCACAAAATCCGTCTCGTCATGACTGCCTCGCTGTTTGACCCATCACGCGGTCGCGCGACGCCATGCTAGCTTTCATCCGCAAAAATTGTCAGGGCGGACGTCATGGCCAAGCGGATCAATCGATGCGTCGAGCTTCTGGAGCAGGATCAGGCGATCTATTATGACGGTCCGCACAGCGGCCATGTGCTGACTGAGGCGCAGGGGCGCATCGATGCCATGACGTGGGCCGACTACATGAATGTCGGCATGGAGCATGGCGCGTTCGACATGGCGGGCCTTGCCGACTACATGCGCGGCATGGTCGAGGCCGGGCCGACGCGGTCGGGGCATCGCACGCCTGCGGTCATCGTCGAGGCGCCGGTGAATGGCATCGACGCCGCGCAGGTGCGCTATAACGCCTGGCAGTTCCGCCAGATTCTCGGCAGGGGCGCGCACGGCATCTTGTTGTGCCAGGCCGAAAGCGCCGATGCGGTGCGGGCCTTCGTGGAGTCCTGCCGCTATCCGCACAATACACTCGGCGTCGATCCCAACATCCCGTCGCCGCTGGCGCGCATGCAGGGCGCCACCCGCGCGAAGGATGGCGGCACAGATGCAGACGGCCGAAAACTGCTCGGCATCGGCATGCGCGGCCGTGGATCGGAAACGACTGCCGCGCCGGTCTGGGGCCTGCCAGTCGAAGATTACATGGATCGCTGCGATCCCTGGCCGCTCAATCCCAGAGGTGAGCTTTTGCTGGGCGTGAAGCTGGAAAGCCCCGAAGGCGTCGCCAATTGCGACGAGATCATCGCGGTGCCGGGGCTCGGATTTGCCGAGATCGGTCCGGGCGACCTCAGCCTGTCGCTCGGCTACCGGACGATCCCGCGCGAGCCTTATCCAAAGGAGATGCAGATCGCGCGCGACCGCATCCTTGCCGCCTGCCGCAGGCATGGCGTCGCCTTCCTGCAGTCCTGCACCGAAGACAATATCATCGCGCGGATCGAGGAGGGGGTGCGCGTCGTCGCGGGCCACAGCGAAGCAGCCGCCGTCAAGGGCCGGGCGCACCAGAGGCGGACAATGCCGGTGTAATACCGCCCAATCGCAAGTCGTCATGCCCGGCCTCGTGCCGGGCATCCACGTCCTTCTTCCCTGTAAGTCAAAACCGTGGATGGCCGGGACAAGCCCGGCCATGACGAAGTGGAAAAATCCGTGTCGGCGTCCCTTGCTATGACCCGTTTGGAGTCGAGCGCCCGTTCATTTCCGGATCCCGCTGTGCCATCGTCTCTGACAGCAGTTCCTGCGCCGTTGCAAGACGGATGGAGCGATTGCTGATCAGGCCGCTCCAGACCCAGTTGTGATGCGCGATGACCGCGGCCGCCCCGAGATGGGGCCGGTCGCTGAGCGTGTGTCCGTCGCTCACGACGACGACGTGCTGATCGCGGGACACGCTCGAGCGCACCGTCGCGTCGACGCAGAAATCCGTCGCCCAGCCGGCGATCAGCACACGGCGCGGTGCAAGGTCGCCCAGCAACGTCGTGAGCTCAGTCCCGACAAACGGATCGTTCAGGCTCTTCTCGATGATGATGTCATCGGCGTCGCGGATCAGGGCCGGCAGAAACTCCCAGCCCGGCGTTTGCCGTTCAAAGCCGTCGCCCGGCTGTCCGCAATGCCTGATCCAGATGACCTTGCCGCCTCCGCGCCGCACCATCGCCGCCAGCGCGTTGATGCGGTCGAGCACGCCCTGCAGGTCGTGCTTGGGTGCATCGTCCAGCAGGCCGACCTGCATGTCGACCACGATGATCACATCCACGGGGGCGCTCCATGTGCGACGCGTCAGGAAAGAAGCCATGGCATCGATCAAGCCGCCGGACAATAGACGAGCGCCGGGCGTTCTGATCGGAACGCCGCTGATTTCGGCGCGTTGAAGCGCGAAACGACGCTCGCCGCATGACCAAAAAGAATCAATTTTAACGAAGCTGTTTGCCCTTCGTTAATGCCGTCATCCATGGCGGCGTGGTTTTTACGACTCCTTCAATCGGGGACGGCAGTAATCCGACGGGGGCTTTTTGAAACACTTCGGTCAAAAGTGCTCTGGAGCCGATTGAATGATTGAATACACGACGTTGTTGGCAGATCTGGAAGCTGCGGTGGCCAGGGGGACCGCCGAAAGCTGTCTGCGGGCCTTGTGGCACACGACCGACACCCTGATTGCGGGGTCCTACTCGGAAGGCCAGATCGCCACGTTCGGTGAAATCATCGGCCGCCTGGCCGACGAAATCGAAGTCGATGCGCGCGTTCGGCTGGCGCGCAAGCTCGCGCGAAGCGGCAACGCGCCGTTCGCCATTGTCGGAAAACTTGCATCCGACGACGAGATCGATGTGGCAAGGCCCGTTCTGCTTCATTCGGAGCGGCTCGACATCGCGGCGCTGGTGTCCTGCGCGAGCAGCAAGGGCCAGCCCCATCTGCTTGCGATCTCCGAACGCAGACAGATCCCGGAAGCCGTCACCGACATCCTGGTCGTCAGGGGGTCCCGGGAGGTCGTCAGCTCGGTTGCCGCGAACGGCGGCGCGCAGTTTTCGGCCACCGGCTTCCAGATCCTGGTGCGGCGCGCCGAGGGCGATGCCATTCTTGCCGAGCGTGTCGGGCTTCGTCAGGACATTCCAGCCCATCTCTTCCATCAGCTGATTGCCAAGGCGTCCGCCGAGGTCAAGGACAAGCTCGCAAGAGAACGTCCTGACATGGAGAGCGATGTGCTGCGCACCGTCAGCGACGTTGCCAGCGCGCTCCATGCGCGGTTCGGTCCGGCCTCAAAAGACCATTTCGCCGCACGGCGAACGGTCGCAAAGCTTCACGAGCACGGCAAGCTGACCGAAGACAAGGTTTTCGAGTTTGCCTATTCCTTGAAGTTCAATGAAACGGCCGGCGCCCTGTCGCTGTTGTGTTCGGTGCCGATCGACATCGTCGAGCGAAGCCTGGTCGACAGCAACAGGGAGCCTGTGCTGATCCTGGCCAAGGCGCTGGGCTTCTCCTGGGGCACCACGATGGCGCTGTTGTTCCTGGGCGCGCCAAACTATCGCATCACGGCCGGCGACCTCGACCGGATGAAGGTCGATTTCGTCAGGCTCAAGCTCGAGACCTGCCTGCGAGTCCTGACCGTGCACCGGTCGCGAGGACAGGCCGCGGCGCAGGACTCAGCTTCTCTGCCGGGGCAATATCCGAACTAGCGGGCGCAGCTGACCAAGTCACTCCGAGCGAGATCGGCACGCGGCCTGCTACATTCCATGGCTGGCGAACACGTTGCTGCAACTCCGCGACAACTTGGCGCGGTTCTGTTGCAGGCATTGTTGCACCGCCATGTCGTTGCCGAGTTCCTGCCGGCAGAGGCGGGACGCATCGCGCGAGCAGGCGTGCTGTTCCTGCGGGGTGCCGGAGTGTTGGGCAAAAGCGGTCGATACGGGTCCAAATACGAGCAGAAAAGCCAATACGACATGACGCATGTTCCGGCTCCACGGTTGTCATCGCAGCCTTGCAAACTTTGGGGATGCGCCGGTGGTTCCCGAGCGCCGCGGAAAGACTTGGCCGCCCGTCAGCGCCACATGCCGCGCATGCGGGCGCCGATGTCGATGCGCGGCCCCTGGCTCGGCGCGCGGCCGGAAGTTGCGGTCGCCCGCGGCCAACTGGTGATCTCGAACAGGCCGAGCAGGGACGCGGGAATGAAGCGGGTTCGCGACGCATAGACATGACGGTCGCCGCGCGCCTGCTGGCCGTGGGTGAAGAAGCGCTGTGGCACGAACAGGTTGAGGTCGTCCCGGGCGCGCGTCATGGCGACATAGAGCAGCCGTCGCTCCTCTTCGAGATCGGCGGACGTTCCCGCGCCGAGGTCCGAGGGCATGCAGCCGTCGACGACGTTGAGGACGTAGACCGCTTTCCACTCCTGGCCCTTGGCCGAGTGGATCGTCGACAGGATCAGGTAGTCTTCATCGAGCAAGGGCGGTCCCGACTGGTCGCTGGTGGCATCAGGCGGATCCAGAGTCAGCTCGGTGAGGAAGCGCGTGCGCGAAGGATAGCCGCTTGCGATCTGCGCGAGCTGGATCAGATCGGCGCGGCGGGTCTCGGCGTCGTCATGGATGCGATCGAGGTGCGGCTCGTACCACGCGCGCGCCCGTTCCAGGTCCGCGGGCCAGTGCGTCTGGCGAAGCTCGCTCACGAGCTGGGCGAAGGCTTTCCAGTGTTCGCCGGCGCGCGGCGGCGCCGGCATCCGCACCAGCTCGGCCAGCGGATCCGCGTCCGCGGTGATCTGATCGAGCACCCGCTGCGCCGAGGCCGGGCCAATCCCGGGGATTAGGTGCAGCAGGCGAAAGCCGGCGACGCGGTCCCTGGGATTCTCCGCGAAGCGCAGCAGCGCCAGCAGGTCCTTGATGTGAGCGGCCTCCAGAAATTTCAGCCCGCCGAATTTCACGTAAGGAATATTGCGCCGCGCCAGTTCGATCTCGAGCGGGCCGCTGTGGCTCGAGGTGCGGAACAGCACGGCCTGCTGCTTGAGCAGCGTGCCGGACTCCCGCGCCTCCAGGACGCGCTCGACGATGCAGCGCGCCTGGTCGCTCTCATCGCGCACCGTGACGAGTTGAGGCTTTTGCGTCGCCGTGCGGTCGGTCCACAGGTTTTTGGTGAAGCGCTCTTTGGCGAGCGCGATGACGCCGTTGGCGGCGGCCAGGATCGGCTCGGTCGAACGGTAGTTGCGATCCAGCGTGATGATGGTGGCCGGCGGCGAGAATTTTGCGGGAAAGTCCAAAATGTTGCGCACGGTCGCGGCCCGGAACGCGTAGATCGACTGGGCATCGTCGCCGACCACGGTCAGCCCGCGTCCGTCGGGTTTCATGGCCAGCAGGATCGACGATTGCAGGCGGTTGGTGTCCTGGTATTCGTCGACCAGCACGTGATCGAAGCGTTCGCCGATGTCCTGCGCGAGCGCGCGTTCGCCCATCATCTGCGCCCAGTAGAGCAGGAGGTCGTCGTAATCGAGCACGTTCTGCCGCTGCTTGGCTTCGACATAGGCGGCAAACAGCGCTTTCAATTCGCTGGCCCATGCCGCGCACCAGGGGAACGACGCACCGAGCACCTCCGCGACCTGTGCCTCGGCATTGACGCAGCGCGAGTAGATCGCAAGACAGGTGCCCTTGGTCGGAAAGCGGCTTTCGGCCTTCGAGAAACCGAGCTCGTGCCGGACGATGTTCATCAGGTCGGCCGAGTCCTCGCGATCATGGATCGTGAAGGCAGGGTTGAGACCGATCTGCTCGGCATAGTCGCGCAACAGCCGCGCGCCGATGCCATGAAAAGTGCCGGCCCAGGTCAATGCATCCGCCATCACGGCGGTGCCCATCGCCTTGCGCGTGATCCGCTCGACGCGGCCGGTCATCTCCGCAGCCGCGCGGCGCGAGAAGGTCATCAGCAGGATCTTTTGCGGATCGGCGCCGCCTGCGATCAGATGTGCGACGCGGTGCGCGAGCGTGTTGGTCTTGCCGGAGCCGGCGCCGGCAATCACCAGCAGCGGCGCAAACGGCGCG
>Ga0070709_10001120_pt1 | contig 14789 bp, 7 predicted proteins | sample LARL51metaG_FD_65449 | JGI IMG/M metagenome (GOLD analysis project Ga0070709, IMG submission 65449) | Corn, switchgrass and miscanthus rhizosphere microbial communities from Kellogg Biological Station, Michigan, USA - LAR L5-1 metaG | ecosystem: Host-associated > Plants > Roots > Rhizosphere ...
CAAGGAGGGCCGCGTCTTTCTCGGCCGCAAACTCTACTTTCTCGGCCTCGCCTATCAATCGCAGTTCGACCTGACCCGCGAATGCCGGAGCTATCTCGACGAGCTCGCGGAGACGACGCGTGAGACGGCGCAGCTCTGCATGCTCGACGGCAACAAATATGCGGTCGCGATGATGTGCGAAGGCGCGCGGCCTTTTCGCATCTCATCGGATGTCGGCGAGCGGATTCCGATTCCCTGGACCGCGTCGGGCCGTCTCCTGGTCTCGCATATGAGCGACGACGAGATCCTCGCCTTCATCCCGAAAGAGGATTTTGTTCTGCCGAGCGGCGCCCGCCTGGCGGCGAAGACGTTTCTCGCCGAGGTGCACAAGGCGCGCCAGGACGGCTTCTTCTCATTCGACTCCCTGGCCGACAATTTCACCCATTGTTTTGCGGCGCCGGTCCATCAGGGCGAGGGGATCTGCGCGGCGACGCTCTGCCTCATCGCGCCCCGCGAAGATGCCGTGCGCAACCACGCGCGCTACCGCGAGGCGCTCTCTGCCGCCGCGCGGAGCCTCGCCGAGAAGGCTGGTTCGTCGCCGCTCTCCAGTCTCAAGGCAGTCCCGTAGGGTGGCTTGGCGAAGCGTAACCCGCCATCTTTCTTTCCGTTGAGACACGCCGTACATGCCGGGTTCGTCCGGCGTCAGGATCCCGATGTCCTTGAACGGCGGACACGGCTCACCCAGTAGTCGCGCAGATGGCGCAGGCGGGCCTGTTTTGTGACCGCGCCGATTTCCTGGTGCGGCGCGAGCGGCGGTGGGCACTGTCAGCACATTGCGTGGCGAACAGAGCAACGGTCGACGAAGTGGACGTGACGGCGTCGTGACGGTCAAATGACGCAGCCGTTTTCTCCAGCACTCATTCCGCGCTCGTGCCGGACTTTGCGCTTTGCGGCCGCGACCAATGCAGCACGTCATGCACCGGTTCGATCGCTATTTTTTTCGATTGCGACGGAACGATTCCGAGAGTCGAGCCGATGTTATTTTATGACACGCAAGTTATTTCGGTGCGATTGACGATGGATAATGTTCACGTTTTTGCGAGAGCATTTCAGCGCGCGCGTGGTGGAGCGCGCGCCCAAGCCATTGACTGAACGTGCTTATGGGCAATTTGCCGCAGGCAGGCTGCGCGCGAGCGAGGGACGTTCACTCGAAATAAGCCACCAAGCCATCACGCGCACGCCGGGCGGACAACACGCTTGGGACATGTTTCGAGACGTTTTGGAAACGTTCAGAAATGAACGGAAATGATCTCCAAACGGAGGGAGAGATACGAATGACTGATCAGAAGCGCCAGTGCATGCGTGCTGAAACACAACCTTTGCGGGTGTTTGCAGCAGTGACACTGTCGGCATTGGCGATCTCGGGCGGACCCGCGATGGCGCGCGGCGGCGGCGGTGGCGGTGGCGCGCATGGCGCGATGGGGATGGGTATGCGCGCCGCGCCGGCGCCGATGGCGATGCGCGCTGCACCGGCGGCGATGGCCGCGCCTGCCGCGATGCCGGCGCATGCGGCACCGGCCGCTGCGCCCGCTGCCGCGATGGGCATGCATGCTTCGCCGGCCGCGATGGCCGCGCATGCGGCAATGCCTGCAAACGCGGCACCGGCCGCGGCCGCCAAGCCCGCTGCCGCCGCAGCGGCGGCTGCCCCGGCGATGGCCGGGGCGGTCGCCAAGCCCGTCGCAGCGACGATGGTCAAGACAGCCAATGCGGCCGCGGCGCCTGCGAACGCCGCTGTCGCCGCAAAACCCGCTGCCGCTGCTGCCGCAGCAAAACCTGCTGCTGCCGCAAAAGCCGCGGCCGCCGCGAACGCTGCGGCTGCGGCCAAGACCGCCGCCGCGAACACTGCGGCCGCCGCAAAGACCGCGGCCGCTGCAAAGGTGGCGGCCGTCACCAAGGTCAAGGCCGACGTCACGGCGTTGCAGGCAGCGGTCAAGACCGCGAAGGCTGATGCGGCCGCAGCCGCTGCGGCCGCCAAAACTGCGGCGGCCACTCCGAGCGCCGCCAACACCGCCGCCGCTCAGGCGGCCGCCGCGAAGGCCGCGGCGTCAAAGGCCGCCGCCCAGAAGGACCTGGCGACCCTGAAGGCCGACGCGAAGGCCGCGGTGGCGGCCAAGATGGCGGCGGCAGCCGCCGCAAAGACCGCCGCCAAGGCCGCGGCCGCGAATGCCGCTGCCGCCAAGGTCGCGAATGCCGCGGCCGCGAATGCCGCTGCCGCCAAGGTCGCGAATGCCGCTGCCGCGAACGGCGCCGCGGCAAATGCCACTGCCGCGAACGCCGCGGCGGCGCAGACTGCGGCCGCAGCAAACGTGCAGCAGTGACCGAACGCGACGGCGCCGCCGGCAACGACCGGCGCCGTCGCCAGCGCAGCTTCGCGCATGGTCGCCATGCGCAAACTGCCCGTCGGGCCAATCTGCCGCAGTTGGGATCAGTTCTGTTTTTCGTAAATCAGCTTGACGCCGACCCCAAATCAGGGGCATGATCCGCGCCGTCCCGCCTCCACACGAGGGGCGTTTCGCGATCGTCACGGACGTAGGAAGCGGGATGCGATGGACGTGTTGGCGGCGCGCGCGAGTTTCTCGCGCGGACGAACGGCGCCGATGCGGACGCAAAAGCGCGTGGTCCTGGCCTCCCGACGCTGAGGTCAAGTCGTGCGGTGACGAGCCGCACGACGACGGGAGCAATCAAGCCCGGTTCCCGAGGAGAGCGCGCCATAAGCGTTAAAACCGTCGCGCAGGGAAGGCCGGACTATCCGACTGAACCTGTGGTTCCTGCCCCGTGCTTTTTCATTGCACGGGGGCCGCGGGTCTCAGTCGAGGCCCGGCCTTCCCTGCGCCCTCTGTTCGCGGAGGGACCGAATATCCTGCAAAGCTCGGACGCGATTGCGCCGCGAGAATGCGGGTGCGCATCCTCAGAGCTGTTTGAACCCTGAATCAGAAATCGACGTGTCGCCGCGTGACCGCGCCGACTCGCGAGCGCGAGATGTGCGGTATTGCACGAGGGATCTTGCTGCGCTGGGTGCGCACCGCCGAATCAGCCGGTTCGAGGTTCGGCCGGCGGCCAATCCTGCTGCATCATCAGACCGTCATGGTGAGGAGCGCGGTCTTGCGCATCTGCGGACGATGCGTCGCATCGCTCGGCGAAGCATGGGGCCCCGATGCGGATTTCCGGGCCTCATCCTTCGAGACGCTTGCCAAAGCAAGCTCCTCAGGATGAGGGGATAAAGCCGTTTCAAACGCAGCAGGGCCAGTCCCGGCGCAGCAGCATCCTGGACAAGTCGACCAGGCGGTTGCATTCCAGGGCGCCTCGGATAGCCTTCGCACCAACATGGGTGGTCAACAGCCCGGCTCGGGAGGAAACGATGGAGCGAACTCGCGTAGTCCTGCTGGCAGTTCTTGTTCTGGTCCTCGCAATCCCGGCGATGCCGCGGCCCGCTGCTGCCCAGGAAATTCCCCAGGACATCCCTCGCAAGGAACTGCTGATCCTCGAGAACCCCGAAGGCACCATCAAGAATGCCGGCTGGTTCAACATCTGGGCGATCAACGCCGGTAGCCAGTCGAATGGCTTGCAGCAGGCGGCACTCGACACGCTCTGGTATATCGATCCCGAAAAGGGCATCGACGGCGTCTGGGACAATTCGCTGGCGGCGGAGAAGCCGGTCTACAACGCCGATTTCACCGAGATGCGCGTGAAGCTCAGGCGTGGCATCTACTGGAGCGACGGTGTCGAATTTTCCTCCGACGACGTCAAGGCCACCGTCGACATCCAGATCAGCCATCCGGGGATGCGCTTCTCGGCGGTGCTTGCCAACAGTGTCGCATCGGTGGAGGCTCCCGATCCGGAGACCGTAATCTTCAAGCTCAAGCGGCCCAATTCGCGCTTCCACGCGAATTTCACGGTCCGCTGGGGGGCGATCTGGATCTTGCCGAAGCATGTCTTCGACAAGGTCGATGATCCCCTGAAATTCGACTTCAACAAACCGGTGTCGCTGTCAGCCTACACGCTGCACAGCTATGATCCGGACGGCAAGTGGTACATCTGGCAGCTTCGCGACGACTGGCAGCGCACCACGCTGGCACGGTTCGGCAAGCCGGGGCCGAAATATCTCGCCTATGTCGATCCCGGTCCGCCCGAAAAACGCGTCATTGCCCAGCTCAATCACGAGCTCGATGTGATCCACGATATCGCCCCCGAAGGAATGTTCACGCTCGCCAGGCAGAGCAAGACGACGGAATCCTGGTTCAAGGCGTTTCCTTACGCGCATCCCGACCCGACGCTCGCGGGCGTCATCTTCAACACCCAGAACGAACATTTCGGCAACAAGGATGTCCGCTGGGCCCTGACCCTGCTGATCGACGTCAAGGCAGTGATGCTGGCCGCGTATCGTGGCGCAGCAACCATCTCGGCGATCGCGGTGCCGCCGACCGGCGTCCATCCGGAGGCGTATCACAAGCCGATGGAGCAGTGGGTCAAGGATTTCGAAATCGATACCGGCAAGTCGAAATTCAAGCCCTATGATCCGACCGTCGGTCGCCAGCTCGCCGACACGCTGCGGCCGTCGATGGGGGAGGCGATCCCGAAAGATCCGAGCGAAATCGCGAGCTCATTCGGCCTCGGCTGGTGGAAGCAGAACGTGCAGGCCGCCGGCGAACTGCTTGAACGGGCCGGATACAAGAAGATTGGCAATCAGTGGATGACCCCGGATGGCAAACCGTTCACCATCAGGCTGATGGTCGAAGGCGACCTGCGCCCGGTCATGACACGCGCAGGCTCGATGATCGTCCAGCAGTGGAAGCAGGCCGGCGTCGATGCGCGGCTCGACGTTGCACAGGGAACGCTGCCGACCCGTCGCGCGGCCGGCGATTTTGATGCCTTCATCGGCTGGTCCGTCGAAACCTGGGGCGGCCACAATGATCTCTCCTATTTCATGGACAGCTGGCACTCGAGCCTCGTTGCAGCCCCCGGTCAGCCGCAGCCGCTGCGCAACTGGCAGCGCTGGAAAAATCTCGAGCTCGACAAACTTATCGAACAGACGCGCGCAATCGGGTTTGACGATCCGAAAGTCGTCGACATCGGGCGCGAATACGTCAAGCTGATGGTGCGGGAGATGCCGATCATTCCGCTGATGGCCTACAACGTCTTCACCGCCATGGACCAGACCTACTGGACCGGATTCCCGACCTTCGAAGATCCCTACACCGATCCCGTCCCGAACTGGGGCAACACGCGCACCATGTTCGTGCGCCTGAAGCCCGCGAATTGAGGATCGGCGCTGTGGTTCCTCGATTGCCGATGATGCCTGCAGGGTCATGAGCGACTACCTGAACTATGCGATGAAGCGGCTCGGCCAGTTCGCGCTGGTCGTCCTGATCGGCATCAATCTGGCCTATGTCATCACGCACGCGACGCCGATCGACCCGGTGGAGCAATCGATCTCGGTCGCGACCTCGTTCGGCGACGCGTCGCCGGAAGCGATCGCCGCGATGCGCGCCTCGCTCCAGGAGCTCTATGGCCTCCGCGGCGGCGCCTTGACGCAATATGTTGCTTTCTGGAGCCGCATCATCCGCGGCGATTTTGGGCCCTCGCTGTCGGCATTTCCGACACCGGTGTCGACCTTGATCCTCCGCGCGATGCCATGGACGATCGGGCTTTTGGCGACATCGACGATCATCGCCTGGGTTCTCGGCAATCTCCTGGGCGGACTTGCGGGCTATTACCGCGACAATCGGATGTTGAAGGTCTTTGGCATCACCGCGATGGCCTTGCATCCCGTGCCCTATTACATCGTGGCGCTGATCCTGCTGATTGCGTTTGGCTACATCTGGCCGATCCTGCCGATTTCGGGCGGTGCGGCCATGAACGTGGCGCACGGCTGGAATTGGCCGTTCATGTCCAGTGTCCTCAGCCATTCGATCCTGCCGGCATTGTCGCTGGTCCTGATCGGGCTCGGTGGCTGGTTTCTGGGCATGCGTTCGCTCACCTCAAACATCGTCACCGACGACTACGTCGTCTATGCGGAGATTGCCGGCGTGAGGCGGCCGCGCATCCTGTTTTCATACGTGATGCGCAACGCGCTTGCACCACAGCTCACCGGCCTTGCGATGTCGCTCGGCGGCATCTTCAATGGTGCCGTCATTACCGAAAAAGTCTTCGGCTATCCCGGGATGGGAACGCTGCTGGTCGATGCCGTCTACGCCGCCGACTATGGCCTGGTCCTCGGCGTCACGACCGTATCGATCATCGGGGTCTCGCTGGGCGTGCTGATCATCGATCTGCTGCATCCGTTCATCGATCCCCGCGTGCAGGTGCGGTGATGTGGAGCATTTTCAAGGATCTGTTGAAACACAATGGCGAGTTTCGCGCCGGCGCGCTGCTGATCGGCATCGTCGTTGCGATGGCGGCGCTGTCGTTCGTGTCGCCCTATGCGCCAGACGTCAGCTATGTGGTCGCCCCGGACGTGCCGCCCAACGCGTCGAACTGGCTGGGCACGACGTCGCGCGGCCAGGACGTGTTCTGGCAGCTCACCTTTGCGATCAGAAACACGTTGCTGTTCGGGCTGTTGGTCGCGATGCTCTCGCGCCTGCTGGCGCTGCTGGTCGGGCTGCTCGCCGGCTACTGCGGCGGATGGGTGGACCGCGTGCTGATGTCGGTCAACGATACCTTCAACGTCATCCCGCTATTCCCGCTTCTGATCCTGTTCTATTTCGTGCTGCGCGACCGGATGTCGACCCCGCTATTGGCAGTGCTGATGGCGTGCCTCGGCTGGGCATATGATGCGCGGCTGATCCGGTCGATCGCCATGAGCCTGAAGTCGCGCGAATTTACCGCGACCGGCATTTTCTCCGGCATGACGACGCGCGAGATCCTGCTTGAGCAGCACTTGCCTTACATCATGCCGATCGTGTTCTCGACGACCTTGAACAACATGAACTGGTCGATTGGGCTGCAGGTGACGCTCGCCGTGCTCGGCTTCATGGATATCGAGACGCCGACGATCGGCAGCATGATCTACTGGGCCAATCAGCACACGGCGATCGTCGCCGGCATCTGGTGGTGGATCGCTTTCCCGGTTGCGCTCGTCGTGATGACCTTCGTCGGCCTGTTCCTGCTGGCGGTCTCGCTGAACGAGTTCATCGATCCGAGAAGCCGGCTCGCGGGGATGGAAGGAGCCTCGCAGTGACGGCTGCCGTGCTCCGGGTCGAGGATCTCAGGGCCTATTTTCGGACCCGGTATTTCGGCATCAAGCGCGAGGTCAGGGCGGTCGACGGCGTGACGTTCGAGATTCGTGCCGATGAGATCTATGGTCTGGCGGGGGAATCGAGCTCGGGAAAAACCACGCTCGTCAAGGCCATCGCGGGCCTCGTCAAGCCGCCGTTGCAGTTCGTGGATGGCGCGGCGCGATTCGCGTTTCTGCCCGGCGTCCGTGCCCTGGCGACGGCTTCGCCTGACGTGGTGCGGGCGGTCCGCTGGTCCAAGCTCGCCTACATCATGCAGGGATCGATGAACGTGCTCAATCCGCTGCGACGCATTCGGAGGACGTTCGATGATTTCGCCCGTGATCACCTCGGCGGAAGCGCGGCGGCATTCGAGCGTATCGTGATTTCTCATCTCGGCAAGGTACGTCTCGATTCGTCGGTGCTGGACGCCTACCCGCATGAGCTCTCCGGCGGCATGCGCCAGCGCGTCGCGATCGCGCTCGCCACGATCTGCAATCCGCAGTTCGTCATTGCCGACGAACCGACGACGGCGCTCGACGTGATCGTGCAGCGCGAGGTGCTGGGCATGATCCGCCAGCTTCAGCAGGAGATCGGATCGTCGGTTCTGTTGGTGACCCATGATCTCGGCGTGCACGCGGCGCTGACCGACAGGCTCGGCATCATGTATGCCGGTCGGCTGGTCGAGGAGGGGCCGACTGCGCAGCTTCTTCTGAAACCGCGGCACCCGTACACCAGGCATCTCGTCGCAAGCCTGCCGAGGATCGGCACGCAGGAGCGGCGCAGCGGTCTGCCAGGCAGCCCGCCAAACCTGGCAGATCCGGCAACCGGCTGTCGCTTCCATCCACGCTGCCCGATCGCGATGGATGTGTGCCGGACGGTCGTGCCCGAGCTCCGCCGGTCCGGAGACGATCATCGTGTCGCCTGCCATGCCGAGGGCGGTGGCCCATGACGGCTTTGCTCAGGTTCGACAATGTCAGCCAGACCTTCAACCGCGGCGGCCTCTTGTCCGCGCGGCGGATCGAGGCGGTGAAGAATGTCAGCTTCACGCTTGCCGAGAATCGGCCGGAGATCTTTGCGCTCATTGGCGAGTCTGGCGCAGGCAAGACGACGCTGGCTCGCATGGTTCTTGGCATGCAGAGGCCAAGCAGCGGCACGCTCGAGTTCGAGGGCAGGGCGATCCCGACGGCGCCGGGCGAGGCGCGTCGCAAGTTCATGGCCAAGGTCCAGCCGATTTTCCAGAATCCGTTCGAGGCCTTCAATCCGCTGAAGCGGATCGACCGGTTTCTTTTCCTGACCGCGCAGCGGTTCGGCGGCGCGGCGCGGGGTGCCGGCGCCCAGGGCGCGGTCGACAGCGCGCTGAAGCGGGTCGGCCTTTCGCTCGCCGAAATCCGCGGACGCTTTCCGCATGAGCTGTCGGGCGGCCAGTTGCAGCGCACCGCGATCGCCCGTGCGCTGGTGTCGAATCCCCGCTTGATCGTGGCCGACGAGCCGGTCTCCATGGTCGACGCGTCACTGCGCATGTCGATCGTCAATCTGTTTGCAAGCCTGCGTGACGAGATGCGGATCTCGATCATCTACATCACGCACGATCTTGCGACCGCTTACACCATTTCGGACCGGCTGCTCATCATGCAAGACGGCGCTGTCGTCGAGGCCGGCGACGCGCGTGCCGTCTTGTCGGCGCCAAAACATCCTTACTCGCGCGCGCTGCGCGACGCGGTCCTGACCCTCGATAGTATCGGCTTGTTCGCCGCAAAACGATCCTCCAGCCACGTCATTGAAAACGGGGATGTTCAATGAGACACGCATCGATCATGTTCGATCGGAATTTTGCCATCGCCGACACCGATCCGCGCCTGTTCGGTGCGTTCGTCGAGCATCTGGGCCGCTGTGTCTATGGCGGGCTCTACGAGCCCGGCCATCCGAGCGCGGACGACAAGGGATTTCGGCGCGACGTGCTTGCGCTCGTGAAGGAGCTTGGGCCGACGATCATTCGCTATCCGGGCGGAAACTTCGTCTCCGGCTACAATTGGGAAGACGGTGTTGGCCCCAGGGACGAGCGCCCGAAGCGGCTTGATCTCGCCTGGTTCTCGACCGAGCCGAATACATTCGGCACCAACGAGTTCATGGATTGGTGCAGGGCCGCGAATGTCGAGCCGATGATGGCCGTCAATCTCGGCACGCGCGGCGCCGATGCGGCGCGAAATCTGGTCGAGTATTGCAACCATCCCGGCGGCACCCATTGGTCGGACCTGCGCAAGGCCCACGGCTGGCCGCAGCCGCACGGCGTGAAGTTCTGGTGTCTCGGTAATGAAATGGACGGGCCGTGGCAGATGGAGCACAAGACCGCGACCGAGTACGGCCGCATCGCGGCCGAGACCGCGAAGATGATGCGATGGGTCGACCCGACCCTCATCCTCGCCGCCTGCGGATCGACGTCGCGCACGATGCCGACGTTCGGCCGCTGGGATGACGAGGTGCTCGAGCACACGTTCGAGGTGGTCGATTTCGTGTCGCTGCACACCTATCTCAACAATTACGCTGATGATACCGGGGCATTCCTGGCCTCCGCTGACGTGCTGGACTGCTTCATCGAGGAGGTGGTTGCGCTCGCTGATGCCGTCGCGGCGCGCCGCCGCTCCCCCAAGCGGCTGATGTTGACGCTCGACGAATGGAATGTCTGGTATCGCACGCGCAGGACCCGCAGCGAGCGCGTCAAGGAGGGCTGGCCGATCGCGCCGCCGATCCTCGAGGAGATCTACAACATGGAAGACGCGCTGGCGTTTGGCGGCGCGTGCATCTCGATCCTGAACCATGCCGACCGCGTCAAGACCGCCTGTCTCGCCCAGCTTGTCAACGCCATCGCACCGATCATGACCGAGACCGGCGGTCCTGCCTGGCGGCAGACGATCTTCTGGCCGTTTGCCCAGATGAGCCGGCTCGGGCGCGGTGCTGTGCTGCGGACGAAGCTGTCGTGCGAAACCTATGCGGCAACGTACTATGATCCGAGGGGCCCGCAGGACCATTACTTTCCGGTGCAGGCGGCGTATCTCAAGGCTGCCGTCGTCGCCGACGCCAATGGCGGTGTTTCGCTCTTTCTCCTCAACAGGGATTTGCAGCAGGAGATGAAGGTCACAGTTGATATCCGCAACTTCGGTCCGCTCGCGCTCAAGGAGGCCAGCGAGCTGCATCATTCGGATCTGAAGGCGTTCAACGACAAGGCATCACCGATGCGGGTCAAGCCGGAAGAACTCGCGGCAATCGAGCTCAGGCCCGGCTGCATGGAGGTGACGCTGAAGCCGGCGTCGTGGAACGTGATCAGGCTGGAGCGCTAAAGTTCGCGCGCAGCAGGGTCAGTGGGCAACGTGAACTGAAACACCGCGCCCCGGGGATGGTTGACGGTCGCCCACAAGCGTCCGTTGTGGGCATCGATGATCGAACGGCAGATGGCCAGGCCCATGCCCAAACCATCGGGCTTGGTGGAGTAATATGGATCGAAAGCATGCCCGAGTGCCTGTGGATCGAGTCCCGGCCCGGAATCAGCCACCCGGACGAGCACGGCGCCTGCTTCGGCAGGAGCGGTGGTGATGAACAGGTCTCGCACACCGTCCGCGATGGTGGACATGGCCTGGATCGCGTTGACGACCAGATTGAGCAGGACCTGCTGCAACTGCACCCGATCGCCTTCGATCGGCGGCAAAGCCTCTGCAAGTTTGGTCTGCACCGATATCGCGTTCTTCAGCGTTTCACTGGCGGTCAGCACGATCACCTCGCGAACCGCTTCATTGAGGTCCAGGCGCTCCTTGCGTGGCGGCGCCTTCTTGAAGAGTTCCCGCATACGGCCAATCACCTCGCTGCTGCGATTGGCGTCCTGGACGATCTGCTCGATCGAGAATTGCGCTTTTTCGACATCGGGCGGCTTGCGCTCCAGCCAGCGCAGCGCCGCACTGGCATTCATGGCAACGGCACTGATCGGCTGGCTGACCTCATGAGCGATCGAGGCGGTCAATTGGCCCATGGTGGCGACCCGGTTCGCGTGCGCCAGCTCGAGCTGCTTTTCCTGATAGCGCCGCTCGCTCTCGCGTGCTTCCGCTTCTGCCTGCTTGCGCTCCGTCAGGTCCAGGACGAAGGAGATGCTTTGGTCGGAGGATCCTGCGAGCAAGGCCGAGCCGATCAGCACGGGGACCCGGCTGCCGTCCTTTCTGAAGAATTCCTTCTCGCGGGGCGGGACCTGCCCCGATGACCGGAGTTGATCGACCCGCTGCGCGTCGTCAAGGTGGTGGTCCGTCGGGGTCATGTCCTTCCAGCCGACCGCGCCGGAGACCAGGTCCTGCCTGCTGTAGCCGGTCATGCTCAGAAACGCATCGTTGGCATAGCTGATGTCGCCATGGGCATCCCAGAACAATATTCCGATGATGTTGGAATCAACGAGCCGTCGGATGCGGGCCTCGCGCTCCTGCAAGTCCAGGTAGAGCAGGGTGTTCTCGAGCGAGATCGCGGCCTGAGCTGCGAGCAGTTCCAGCACCGCGATCCGGTCCGGCGTGAAGGCGTGCGTCGTCAGGCTATTCTCAAAATACAGCAGCCCGATCAGCTTCGCCTGCTTCATCAATGGCAGGCAGAGGATCGATCTGGGATGCCGACGGTGCACATAATTCTCGTCGCAGAGCGGATCGGGATGCGATGCATCATCGAGAATGACGGTCTGTTGCGTGCGAATGACATAGCGCAGCAGCGACTCCGGACAATCGGGACCGGAGATCGCTGCCTCGCACATCACGACCGCGAACTCGTCGCCGCGCAACTGGCCCTCCGCCTCGATCCGAAAGTCGTTGTCTCGCGACAGGATCAGCAAACCGCGGTCGGCGCCGGCGTTCTGCAGCGCGATTGTCATCAGTGTCCGGATCAGCCCGGGCAGCTCGATCTCGGTCGATACGGCCTGCGAAGCCTTGACCACGGTGGTGACGTCCATTTGCTGGACCTGTTCGCTCGCCTTTCCGGTCGTGACGGCGTCCTCGGTGACGTGCAGGCGCGGGTAAAGCCGTTCGAGCTGTCTCACCTTGCCGTCAGCCCCCCAGCGAAGATACCCATAGCGGGCGTCGCGGAGATAGGTATGGGCGATCTTGTCGAAGCCACGCGTTGCGTAGAATCGCCCGGCAAGCTCGTTCGCGATCGCTTCATTATGGATGAAACCGCTGGTCCGCGCCGCGCCGATGGCCTGGTCGTAGAAGCGCATCGCCTCGAGCTCGCGTCCTTCGATGCGCGCGATCTCCGCGCTGACGAGCGCAGCGCGGTCGGCAAAGTCCTCCGGGCAGATGTCGGCCCACTGTTGAAGTTGACGATGATGGGTTGCCAGCGACTCGAGGAGCAGGGCTCGCTCCATGGCGGACGCCGCATCACCGAGCGCGGCTTGCGCCAGCGCGCCATAAAAATGGAACTCGACCCGCAGAAAAAGCGCTCGCGAGGTCCAGAGCAGCCGTTCCGCCTGCGCCGCCGCTGCGATCGCCGTCGAATCGTCGGCAAGGACCCCTGCCTGCAGCTTGTGGATCCAGTACCAATAGGCCGCGTGCACCAGGTGTGGATCCGCCTCCAGGCGGCGCTCGAACTGCTCCTCGTTGAAGGTGGCATCATCGAAACAGCCGAACTTGGCGGTGAGGCCGCGCAGCGTCCGGATCAGCTGGAGCTGCCCGGTGATCCTGTCGACCGCGAGGTCGACCCGCGCCTGGCGCGCAAAGTCAAGCCCGGCTTCGGCCTCCCGCTGCACTTCGGCAAGCGGATCGCCGCAGGCCAGAAGATGCGTCACGAAGTGATGGCGGCAAAAGCTGGCGTAGTTGAAGTCGCCGACCTGCTGGGCGGCATCGAAGGCCCGCCGGAACTGCGGGCGGCCCGACCGGACACGCCGTCCCCAGTTGCCGAAGCCCAGATAGACGCGGGCCTTGAAGTGCTCCGATCCGTGCCTTTCGACGAGGTCGAGGCCGAGTTGGGCGAAGCGGTAGCCCGCGGCATAGTCGCCAAAGTCGGGCCCAAGCACCGTGCCGAGCACGATGTAAGCGAGGCACGATGCATCGGAGTTGCCGTACTGCAGGCTGAGGTTCGCCATGCGTCCAATGATGAGGCGCCGCAAATTATCGGTGATGTACCAGGCCGGCGACACAAGCACGGTGAGGACGTCCATGGTTCCGCAGGCGACCGGATCGGCCATCCGCGGCAGGTCGAGCAGGGCCTCGATCGGCTGCTCTCCGATCTGCCGCCACATCCGCTCGTATTCGCGGCTGACGTCCTCCGACGACGGCTCCGCCGACCAGGCGATGCCGACGCGGCGCAGATAGGCGAGGGCGATTTCGATGTCGCGGTCTTCCGGCTCCATCTGCAAGCGGGTGACGGCGGCGAGATCGGGGAGAGTGGCGGCATGGCTTGCCAGCTCCGCAAGGCGCGTTGTCGCGACCGTCCGCTCGCCGGTCACGAATTCGCACTCGGCACGGTGCAGCGCCAGCGCAAAGCTGAGCGCATAGTGCCGCTCCCAGCGATCCCCAGCCAGCATCGCTTCGCCGGCGCTGAAGTGGGCCTGGGCCACGGCGAAGGCCGTCGTCGCCATGGCGCGCCGGCCGGCCAGCAGGTTCAACTGGGCCACCTTCTCGCGCTCGGCGGCCGCCGTGATCAAGAGCGCGCCACGGTTGAGCTGACCAACGAGGTCGAAGACGTTCTCCTCGATCGCCTCGGGTGGCGTCCGCGCGAGGAGCAGCCGGCCGATCAGCAGATGGGCTGCCGCCCGCTCGGATTCGGGGATCAGCGCGTAGGCTGCCTCCTGGAAGCGGTCATGGACGAACCGATAGGCGCCCCCTTGGCGCTCGACCAGTTCCTCACGAACGGCCGGCCAGAGAGCCGACTGAACCTGTTGCTCGGGAATCCCGAGGACGATCGAAAGCATCGCGGCCTCGGCGATGTTTCCGAGACAGGCCAGCTGTCGCAGGGCAGTTTGCGTCCCGACCGGCAGCCGGAAGATTTTTCCGAGCATGAGGTCCGCGACATTGTCGGTATATCGCTTGGCGTGAATGCGATCGAGATCCCAGGACCAGCGCGCCGCATCATGGTCGAAGGCGAGCAATCCTTCCTGTGCGAGCGAAAACATGAACTGAATGGTGAAGAACGGATTGCCGCCGGTCTTCTCGAGCACCAGATGCGCGAGCGGGGCGGCGCGCACGGCCTCGCAGCGGAGCGTGTCCGCAATCAACTGTGCAAGATGCTTGCGGCCGAGCGGCGCAAGCGTGACCTCGGTGACGCTTCGGCCTGCGGTCTTGAGGGCATCGAGCATGCGCGTCAGAGGATGAGCGGCATCGACCTCGTTGTTCCGATAGGCGCCGATCAGCATCAGGTGCTTCAGATCCGACCGCGTCAACAGATCCTCGAGCAGATCGAGCGTCGCCGTGTCGAGCCATTGCAGATCGTCGAGAAAGAGCACCAGCGGATGTTCGGAACGGGCAAAGATGCCGATGAACCGTTCGAACACGCGTTGAAAACGGCCTTGCGCAGGCTGCGGTG
>Ga0070709_10001128_pt1 | contig 14743 bp, 9 predicted proteins | sample LARL51metaG_FD_65449 | JGI IMG/M metagenome (GOLD analysis project Ga0070709, IMG submission 65449) | Corn, switchgrass and miscanthus rhizosphere microbial communities from Kellogg Biological Station, Michigan, USA - LAR L5-1 metaG | ecosystem: Host-associated > Plants > Roots > Rhizosphere ...
TCTTGTCTTCTTCCCTGGCGCACTTTTTTGCGCGATCGGCAGTGCATTCTTTCAAACTCATGAGTCCACCTGTAGAGCTCCCTACAAATCGAGCGGCTAACCCACGCCACGATCGAGTGCGCGGTCGATCAGCCGAGCGCGCAGCCGCCGGAGCAAGGTTGCCAGCCGGCGCTGCCCCCGCAACTTGCCGAACGCCTTGCCTCCGGCAATGCCGAGGAGCGCCGAACCCACAGCGGTGGCGATTGAGAGAACCGGAGCGCCTCTGACGGTGTTAGAAAAGACATACGCCAGAACCGCAAGGCCGCCGAGCACGATGAGCAGCGAGGCAGCTGCCTCATTACACCCGCACGTTCTTTGCAACAAGGCGTCGAGCTCGTGTTGCCAGCGCTGAGTTTCGTCTGCCGTTAGCGAGGGAAGATCGAGCACCACCCTCGCTGACGCTGGGAGTCGCAAAACGTTATCGAGTCCATTCGGCTGAGTGATCTGAAGGTATGGTGAGCTGACCATTTGAGTTCCTCTGGTCCAGAGTCTTCGCGCATCGGGTGCGGCAAGCGCCCGGGTGAAGCTCGAGAGCGCCAACCTATTGCGGCCGCTCGCGGGCAGGAGCTCTCGTCGGGAAGAGTACCACAGATGAGCCTCGGAGGGTTTCATTTTACGGTACGTTAAGAGAATGTAAATCGCCTGCGCCACCCGAGACATCCTAATGTTTATCCTCCCTTCGTCTCTGAGCGAAAAACAACTGGCAGAAATGTGGTCTGGCGCACCGATTTCTGATCGCGAATCGTTTATTTCCAAACTGTGAAGATGAGACGCACCCAGCCGGCCAAGATCGCGATGGATAGACACAACTGGCGGATCTTGATCGTTGAAGATGTCCAGGAGACGCGAGATGCGATCGAGGAGCTGTTGAAACATGATGGTTACTGGGTGGACTCAGCCAGAGACGAAGACGAAGCCGCAGACAGGGCGACACGAAACCCGCCCGACCTGATTCTCATGTCGTTGGCTGGCGTGCCAGAATATGTGTTGTCGGCAGCGAACAGAATCCGCGAGAGAAGCGGCCTGACCCGTCGCACACCCGTGGTTATTTTCTCGCTTGCGACCGTTCCCGAAGGGGCCGAAGAAGAACTCTTCGGAAACATTTATCTCACCGCACCCGATAACTTCAATCAATTGAGAACGCTGCTCACACGAATTCTGCACGCGGCTTATCGCACGCACTGAGATGATAGGGATCCGTGTTTTGCGCCAGCAATCGATTGCATTCGCTGCTCACTGCTCTGTAGCACTCACAAACCGCTTGTTCGAGCCGTTTTCTATCCATGATCCGGAGTCGGCCTCTGGTGTAGTGAATCAGCCCCGCATCCTGAAGACGTCCCGCGGCGACAGTCACGGTTTCGCGCCGACCGCCTAGCATGTTGGCGATGAACTCCTGCGTCATGATCAGCTCGTCTGACCGAACGCGATCACGAATTAAGAGAAGCCAACGGCAAAGCCGCTTCTCGAGCGTGTGTTTCCGGTTGCAAGCAGCCGTCAAACAGATCTGCGTAATGAGCGCATTGGTATAGCGCAGCAATACACGCTGAAAAGCCCCGCCGCGCATGAACTGATCCCGCAGAAGCTTCGCGTCCAATCGCAAAGCTTCTCCTGCGATGCCAACGACGGCGCGATTGGCAGTGGGATTGCCTCCCAGAAATAACGACGTGCCGAGCACGCCGTCGCTTCCGGCCACTGCAACTTCAACCGTCGCTCCATCTTCCATATCGCAAATCAGCGAAACCACGCAGGTAGTAGGGAAATACGCGAAGCCCGAACTTCCTGATCCTTCGTTGATTACGTCTCCCAAGGAAAGCTTTACGGTTTGGAGATGGGGAACAAGACGAGCATATTCCTCGACAGAAAGGCTCGACAGTAAATGATTCGAGGATCGCTCCTCGATTTGAAAATGAGGGGACATGGGGCACCGCTCTGGCAACTTGCCACGTAACTTCTCTTAGAATCTTCCGTTCGCGTCTGTGCGATCCCGCACAGACAGTCAGTTTATGGAGTGACATCGTGTGTTAGCAGGAATAGTGAAACGGCGACGAAGTGCGTTTCACGGAATCTAGTGAATTATTTTATCTGAAACCGCCGATGCGCACATAGTTTTTGGTCTCGCTAAGGCAAACGGTAAATAAAAATTCACAGGTGTAACGATTCGCGGTTTGACAGCACTCTCGTTAGAGCGCGCTACAAGCAGGTCAATTTCGCAATTGTTGTAAGCGCGGAAGTGAAGAAGGTGAGACATGTCGAATATTGCGCAAAGAATAGATTCAGGCGAAATGGAATCCTACCTCGAGCAATCATTTGCTGAAACCCCATTTGCCGATCCTACCGTTCACGAGCAGGAAAGGCCGCAGCATGACATTTCCTTCGGCGAAACATTTACGGGGAATTGGGAATTTACCACGCCGTTTCTCCCCGGCGAATCAGGCGAAGCCGGCGAGTCTGAAGCGGCAGCTCCGGAGGTTGCGGCGTTCGGCGAAATGGTGGGAGAGCTGAAAGACGGATTATTCCGCGAATCGCTGGAGCAACTTGCCGATGAAGCGCTCGAAGCGCACTCCGCACAGCTCGCGGGCGAGTACGGGGACCGCGAAACCCGGGACAATATCGCGGAAAGACTGCTCAACGATCACTTTGCCCCGTTGGCGGCTGAGAGCGAAGCCATGCTGGAACATTTCTTCGAACGTCTGGAGGGCTTCGGGGCTGAATCGCTGACCGATTCAGAAATCGACCGCATGGCAAGTGAAGTAGTTCCGAGCGTTCCCATGTCTCCGGCCTCAGAACAATTCCTTGGCGGCCTGCTCCGCAAAGCCGGGAAATTGGTTTCAGGTGCCGTCAATCTCGCCAAAAAAGGAGTAAGCGGCGCGATAAACCTTGCCGGGAAAGGCTTGGCGGCGATCGGAAAACTCGCGCTCGGCCCGCTGCTGGCGCCGCTGAAGATGCTGGGCAAGTTCTTGCTTCAGCACGTGGTACGTTTTGCGCTTGGACAGCTTCCGCCAACGCTGCGTCCACTCGCGCAGAAATTGTCAGACCGGCTTTTCCGCGCCGTCGGCGAAACGCATGAAGGGGAACTCGAAGAGCACGAACAGAGTGAATCGGAGGCAGTGCCGGCGGCCCACGACGCGGCACGACTGGAAGCGGAGTTTGACGTGCATGCGGCGCAACTCCTGCTGACCGCCGATGAAGCCGAAAGGGATCATCTGGTCTCAAGTTATGGCCAAGGAGAAGGATTCTCGTCGCCGCTTCCCGACTTGGACAACGCTCGTACCCAGTTCGTCAAAGAGTTGGCCCAACTTGAGTCCGGGCAAAATCCGCAGCCGATCATGGAGCAGTTTATCCCGGCAATGATTTGGCCCGCCGCGAAAACGGCGATTACCATTCTTGGGCGGCCGAAGCTGGTCAGTTTCCTGGCCCGCTTGCTGTCGGGATTGGTCAAGCCGCTAATCGGCGCCGGTCCAGCGGAATTGCTAGCTCCTGCGATCGCCGATGCCGGTCTTCGAATCTTCGGCCTCGAAACGAATACTCCGGAGCCGCGCGAAATGGCGGCAGAAGCGCTGGCCGCATCGATCGAAGAGACGCTGAATACGGTCGCGGAGATGCCTCCGCACGTTCTCGAAAACGAAACTTTGCTCAGCGACGCGGTGCACGAAGCATTCGAAAACGCCGCTTCGTCTTATTTTCCAAATTCGATCATCAAGCCCGAACTCCATGAAAGCGCCGAGCGGCATGGAATGTGGACGCGCATGCCGGCAAGGTCAGGACGCAAGCGCTATGCAAAATACAGCGACAGCGTTCCCGTGGAAATAAGCCCGCGCATGGCGAGGTCGGTCGATACCTTCGGCACTGGCACGCTTCACGATCATCTTCGAGATCACTACGGTGTCCAGGATGGGCGCCCGTACAAGGCGAAGATTTCCCTGTACCAGGCGCTGCCCGGAACCCGGGGCTCCACGATTGCCCGCGCGGAAGGTTTTCCTGTTTCGCAACTCCATCCGCTGACGCCGCAAGCCGCAGGCGCGCTGCTCGGCCAGAACGCCAGCCTTGGATTGCGCCAAACACCCGGGAGTTATCTAAACACTCCGCAGAAGCTCCACGTAAATCAGCGCCTTTACCGCATCGAGCCTCCCCACGGCCATCGCCACCATCCCCGTCGAACGCATTCGGAGCTGGCAATCAATCTGTCGCGAGGGGAAATTCGCTTGTGGCTTTACCTCAGCGAGCCGCTGTGCCAGCGCATTTCTGCGGACCTCGCAGCGGGGAACAACAGCGTTCTGGCGTTCGGCCATTTGAAGCGTCTGGTGACGAGAATTACGGATTCGCTCAAGACGACGATGCAACACCGTCACCTTCCGCACCACATTTATGTCATCAGCGACAGGCCAAACATAAATGGCACGACGCCCAATTGGCTCCGGCACTCCGGACATCATCTGGGGGTCAAGATTCGTGAATGGCTGCAAGTGCAGTTGGCGCAGTACCTGCGAAACAACGCCGAAGAATTCAAGCGCAGCTGCGCTTCACATAGTGACGGCGTGACCCTGCGGATTACCATGAGCCGTATCCCGGGGATTGAACATCTGCGCCAGATGGCCCACGGGAAGGTTCCAAAAGAGCTCTTGCACGGGAAATGGCCAACGGGATCTCCGGCCTTCCAGGTCGTGCAGCACAGCGGCTACAAGATTCACAAGTTGCGGGACTGAACTGCGTGAAAACCCAACTCATCACCGCGACGGATCGGGTGAGCCTCGGGCTCCGGTCGCAGCTGCTTCGGCAGTTGAATCATTGGGCCGGCGCCGCAGAGCGCCTCGATGATTTCGAAGCTACGGCATCTTCCGAAGCGTGGGCGGGCCTGGAGCGCTATGTGGGAGTCACCTTGCGCGGCGGCTTGAACGAAGCGCGCGAACAGTTGAAGCGGGAAGCGATTGCCGTCAAGGCTGCATTCAATGCGGTCCGTTCTCGTGCGGATCTGGATCGGCTGGCGGGTCAAGTCGACCTGCTCCGGAAACGTTACCTGCAAACCGAGTTGCTGGTGGACTTCTATGTCGCGGCGGTTCGTTCGCGGGCCAATCCCGAAGTGGGCTTACAGCTTCGTGCTTGTGACGTGATGGCGGACCGCGCGGTGCGTGGCGCGCTCGCCCCGCTTGCGATGAAGACGCCGCCCATCATGACCTACTTCACGACTGGAGTTGGTGCGTCGATCTTACGCATCGGCACCAGGCTCTGGGATGGCTCGCTCAGTCCGATCGCCGCGATCCGGTTAACGTATCACAATCGCTTTCGGACCACGTCCCTTTTCCACGAATGTGGCCACCAGGTCGCGGGGATTACCGGTTGGAACGAGGAATTCGCCAAGCTGATGCACGTCAAACTCGGCGGAGCAGGCCGGGAGCTCGCGGCTACGGCTGCCAGTTGGGCCAGTGAAATGGCGGCGGACAGCTTCGCTTTTGCTTACTGCGGATACGCCGCCGTTGTGGCGTTGTCTGATGTCGTGGCCGGCCATGGAGCGGACGTATTCCGATTTCTCTACGGCGATCCGCACCCGATTAGTTATTTACGGGTGTTGCTGGGGGTGGAGATGTGCCGGCGGTTCTACGGCATGGGTCCGTGGGACGAGCTGGCGACCACGTGGCAGGAACTCTATCCAATCCGCGACGCGGCCCCGGTTTCGGGAACCCTGGTCACTGAAATGTTGCCGTTGCTTCCGCGCATCGTTGAAGTGGCTTTGCTCACTCCGATGGATTGCTTCCGAGCGAAAACTCTGGCCGAGGTTGTCGATCCGCAGCGTGCTTCGCCAGCGGCGCTCCGCGAAATGGAGACGAAAGCCGGGGGATCGGCTTTCACTTCGAGCCACTGGATTTGGACGGAGTGCGTTCGTCTTACCGCTCTCACCGGGCTGCGGTACGCAACCGCACCAGAGAAAGGGTCCGAGGTGCTGAAGCAACAAGAAGATTGGATGATCCGATTGGGCAAAATGACGGCCCTGGCGGCATAAAGAAAGAGTGTATACCTGTGACAAAGACCAATAAGAGGGAGAAAACGAAAATGGAAAATAAGGACACTGGACTTGTGACTGCCGTGGAAGGGATCGAGGAGGAAATCGGCCAGTTCGTGGGAACGACCGATGAAAGGCAGAAGAGACTTCTCGCGAATTTAGGCCGGCTGTTTCACAGCCTTCGCGGGCCAGAGGACGTGCTGGACCATGGCGATTACAGCCGGCCCTTTCCTGCACCGACCAGAACCAGACAACAAAATCCGGACAAAACAGGAAGTTCATACTAACGGCAGGGAATCACGATTTAAAGAATGCTCGGACTAAGGAAAGGATACAAATCATGTTTCGTCAACTCGTCACCGGCGGTGGAAACGTTCCCGACAATATTAACAGCTTGTTTGTCTATCATCCGTTGCAGATTTCCGCGCTCGTCGAATCGGTTTGGCTGAACCGAAGCAACGCGGCCGCAACGCAGACGAGCTCTCCGTTTATCCCTTGGCCGCCGGCGATTGCCTGGCCAATTTTGACCGCTCAGTATTTTACAGGCTACACATTCCCAACCGGTGGTGGTCCTGCGGCTCCAATACCGCAGACATTGGTGTCCGGGACCTTCGTGCCGCCGCAAAATCAGCCTGGGCTGGGGTCCGTGGCCCCTCCCGGGCTGCCCACGCACTCGACCAACTGGGATCACATGATCTACGCATACGTCATCGAGAACACGCGGATTTTCGAAATCTTCAGCAAAGTGCTGGAGACCTACATGTATACGGAACAACTCGAGACCCCGAGTCCTGCAAGTCAACTGTTCTGGCGCAATCTGGAGTTTCTGTTCTTCGGCGACGCCATGCCATCCATGCTGTGGACGACCTCGGGGCGGCTGCGTCGCGACGAAATCGCAAATCGGCTGACGACCTACTATTGGATGTTCGGGATCGACCTGTCCCACGCCGTGGACGTTGCCGCCCGTCATCCGTATCAAAAGCCCGCCGCCGCGAATCGCGATTTCATCCCGACGTTTGAATCGTTTGGACGCGAAGTTTGGCGCGGCATCATAAACGCCAAGAACACCAGCGGAGCGAACGACACGGACTCGGCGGTGATCGCCACGTTGGCGCGCCGTATCTTCGACATGATGGCCACCCGCCGCATCAACGGCAATCTTTCGCGCGAAGAATTTCGCGCCGTTGCAATTATGTCCTTCCTGCATCTCGCGGTGATGTTCGATTCCCCTGCGGTCGTTGATTTGAAAGCCACCGCTTCAAGCCCGGAGATGCGGCTGCAGAAAATTGCGGAGCGTGTCGGTATGACTGCCCATCCGAATGCAAAACCGTTCTTCGACCTCGCTGCACCATTTTCCATATTGATGCAGGCGATCGAGACGGCCACGTACAATCAGCCGGCGGGCGCTCAGTTATTGTACAAGCCCCCCAGCGTCGTATCGCAAAACGCCGAAACGGTGATTGACCAGTACTCGCTGGCAACCGGCCGTGACTTGAAATCGCAAGCGGTTTCAACCGTACAGCGAGCAACGAGCACGACCGTGTCGGCGGTGCCGAAGAGACAGATTCCGGTGCCACAGCTGCCGATGCGTCCTGCGAACGGGCACGCTGCGCCGAAACAATGATGTAGTCCTCGGTCTATCTCGCGGCAGCTCCGTTCGGGCGAATTTCCTAGCGTTCATGCCAGGGCCGCGGACGTGTGCCCGATAAAGCCTGGTTCGCAAGAAAGTGGAGTTCTCTATGCCCGACAATAGCTTGCAAGAGTGGGAAGAGTACGACGCTCGGCTCGTCGGCCACGACTCGCCGTTCCAATCCGCGATTGCTCGCGAGCAATCGGCCGGCGAGTACCACCCGGCTGCGATCGAGCGGCAGCCAGATCGCCACAGTCCTTTCCTCTTGGGACAGGTCGAGGAAGGCGAGGCCTTCGAGAAGGAATCGCACGGTTGTAAGTGCGGTTCAGCGACTCCCGAGGTTTCTTCTGAAGCGGAGAGTTACGGTGAAGCCGAAGGCCTCGAAGAAGCGCATCCTCTCAATTTCCCGGCAGGTTCTTTCGGCGAAAACCAACTGTCGGCAGGGCGGACATGCTCTGTCGGATGCCCTGAGCCGTCGAAATCGGATCTGAAGGCGATCCGAAAGAAAGGGAATCCGCAGGGCGCGGTCATTGAAAGAACCGCAGGCGATCCTAGCGTGAACTTGGCGCTTCAACTTGTCGACTACGACGTCAACGCGTATTTTCCGTCGAAGACGAAACACACCGAGGCGCTGACCAGGATCAGCGACTTTATTGCCAAACGCAGCCGGGAAACCAACGAGCCTATCGCTCTTACCATTACCGGTTCCGCCAGTCGAACCGGAAGCAGCGATTACAACGATGTCTTGTCCTGCAAAAGGGCCAGCTGTGCCGCCGAAAACATCAAACTGGGTCTGTCCCCGGCGACAATTTCGCGCTTACAGATCAATACTTCCGGGGAAGGTTTCACGCGTGCGACATGCAGAGGAAGCGACTGCGAACTTGGCGAGTGGCGCTCCGTGCTGGTACAAGTTCACGCTCCGAGCAGCGCGCCGAGACCGATTCCTGTCGTCGATCCCGGTTGGGACAAATACACCATCCGCTGCTGCTCTTTCCACACCAAAGGCTTGCCAGAAGTCCTGTTGGAGCAATTGCTCAAAAGGGGATTGCCGAATATTCCCGAGAACCTGAAGGGCAGAGCCCTGGCAGCGCTTAGAAAAGGCATTGCGACCCTAAAAAAGCAACTGCTCAAAGGATTGCCAAAGCTTGCCGGCGTAGCCGAAGGCTTCGAAGAACTCTTGAAGCTCTTTCCGGCGCAAATTATTCAGGAGACTGGCGTTTTCGAAATTCGTGAACGCGATAAAGCGAATGCGCGCGTACTGGTGCTTTGCTACTCGGGATTTGGCCTGCGAATCATTTTTCCTCGCGCCAATATCGACCAATTTTTGGACGATGGGATCAACAAGGTATCGTTCTTCCGTAGGTTGCCGGACGCTGTGAAAAAGCAGCTGCGCGAATCGATCAAAAAGCTGATCCCAAATGCCTTGAAAACGCTGGTGCAGGCAATCGAAAGCGATTCGCCGGGTCCCATTGCGCGCTTCGATCTGAAACACCCGAGGAATACGAGGGTATTTGAAGGCCGCGTGCAGGTCGGAAAAGGTGTGTGGATGCCCGGCCAGGTAAACGTGGAATTTGATTCTCCACCGTGGCATCGCCCTGATCCTATCCAGCGGCCGATCATCACGACCTGTCCGGGCACTACGTGCAACGACTCGGGCGTTCAGACAATTGTCGGTGTCGGCCAAGGGCTCGAGTTTTTCTCGATCACGGCGGGTGATCTTGCCATCGCTTCTTGCGTTTGCGCAGTTACCGGCGCAAGTGAGACCGAAAGCGTATCCGAGTGGGAGGAATCCGGCAGGTGGCAAGGGGAAGCGGAAACGGAAGGCGAAACGGAAGGCGAAACGGAACAATGGATTCCAGAATCGGAAGCGGATGTGGGTAGAGAGGAAGTGTACCGCGCGCCAAATAACGAAAACGAGTCTGCTACCGGTCAGGAAGGCAGATGGCAGGCGGAATCTTTCGAAATTGATCCATACGCCGCGATTCGGCCGGCCCTTCAGCCAGAGCATGCGACGCTCCCGGCAGGCGAACTCGCCGTCATCCTTGGCCGTCGTCCCGCCATCGTCACACTGCACCGGATGCTGGCTTCTCCGGAACCGCAATTGGCGAGCCTGGCGGTATTGCTCGGAAAGGCGGGAAAGCGCTCGATACGACTGAACACTTCAAACGTACGCGTCTCTTCCTATCTCCGTCTACTGTCTCGGCTTTGCCACGAGGCTGCCGAACAATCGGAGGAAGATTCAACCCATAGTCCGTCTCCGGTTGCCGAGTCTTTTGAGGATTCCCGAGAAGCGGGTTTTGCCGGTACCGGCGAGTGGAACCCGGAGACGACCAGCGGCACGGCCTTCGAGTCGGAAGCGCTCGGAACTATATTTGCACTGCCCTTTGCTTCGGAGGATCCGAAAACGGGAGCCGCTCCGGTGCCAGACCCTCGCCATCTCTCTCTAGATGCTTTCTTCGACGATGAGTGGGCAACCCCGCCGACGCCGCTCACAAACCCGCGCAACGTGCACTTCAACCGTTTCACGAAACTTACGACCACCACCGCCACGGAACGAACTTTGTTTGCGAAGAAGCCGAATCCACTTGACCCACGCGTCGACTCTACGCTCGTGCAACCCGAGCTGATCCCCAAGTCGCGCGCCGTCTTGCCTGGAGAATCCTATTGGCTCTTTGTCCCGGACGCCTTTGAGAAAGCGGTCAAAGAAGCGTTGGCCAAAAAGCAACCGCCTCCGACGGCGCGCGTGAGCGTGCTTTTTGGAGTCGGTCTTGAAGTGAATCGCCACGGGCTCCGCTCTTTCTTTGCGGACACCGACGATCGCATCCTGATAGAAGTTGGCGGTGTGGAAAGCGTGCCGGAAGCGACCGGCCCGTGGGGCATGGGCATAACGGACGGTATGGTCAAAAACCTACTCTACGAAGCTTTGGGCAGCAACGTAACTGCAGAAGTGGAAATTCTGGCGGCGTATAGCACCGGCTATCGGGGATTGAACGGAACCATCAACAACTCCTTGCTCAACCTGACCAACGTGAAGAAGATGATCTTCTTTGACTGCCTCTATCGCGGGGATGGACCGAAACCACCCAAGGGTGCAGTGATGCCGCCCAAACGGCACCCCGGCGCACCGGCAAGCTCCGCTTTTAATACCTGGCGGGCAATTCACGCCGTCACGACAGCCAGCCCCTCCTGCCAAGTCGTCGTCTACGACGTGACACCCGGCGGCACTCCAACTTTTAGCGATGGAGCGCGGATGGTGGACATACCCGGCGCGACGTTTATCAAGCTCAAACCCCTAAACGTCGTACTGAAGGCCATCATACTCGCGCGCCTGATGGACAACGGCATCAAGGACGGATATTTCGACGCCGCAAGAGTTCCGGCCGGGATTCGCGGGCTGATCCCGTTGCTGCCGAAGCGCGGAACACTTTCCTCCGGCAGTTCCGCGAAAACCCCGGGCACGATTGGCCACTGGGCGGCGGAGAACGCAGCAAAGATTTCGCGCTCCGTGAGCGGCTTTGCCGGGGCCATGAAGCTGGCACGCACGCACAGACTGATGGGTTGGGCCACGCCGGACACAGAATTTGGCCATGACGGCTTCTTGCCGGAATTCGGTTGGGAGCATCTGGCAGGATAATCCCGGCCTGCCGACGGTGGGAAACGAGACGACTCTCAATGGCGACAGGCTTTCGTCTTGGCCTGGCTCGGCAGTCCCCGGCGTGAACCAAGCATTCCCGAACTTTAAGAGGCTAGCTCCCAATGCTGTTTAGAAATTCACCGGGCTCGGAACAGAATGCCGAAACGTTCAGCGAGCATGCGCTGGCGCCAGAAAACCTAGCACCGGAAACAGAGTTCCCGCAATTTCAATTGGAAGATTCCTCCGCCCATGAAAGTCTGTTTCACTCGAAGAGCGCTGGCGAGATCGCAGGCGAAACGGAAGGTATGTTCGAATTTGAATTAAGCGAAGAGACAATAAGCGGGCTTAGGCGCAATACACCGGGGCGTGAGGAGCGCCCGCTCGATGCTGCTGACGCTCTTCAGAGCGCGCTTCGTCTGCAGGATGCAAAAACAGGATCCGCCAAACTGCTGGGATTTGATCCCTACGAACCCATCCGTGAAGCGCTGTCGTCCGACCATGCGGACCTCACAGCCGAAGAGGTAACGCTGGTGCTTGGCCGCATGCCCGCGGCAATCGTTCTTCAGAGGCTGCTCGACAGCCCGGAGATGCGACAGGCTACCTTAGCGAGCCTCCTCGGAAAGTCGGCCCGGCGTTCCGTGCGTGTAAATGGCGTGGAAGTTTCCGTTCCCGCGTTTTTGCGCGCGGTGGCGGATCTCTGTCGCGCCGTGGCGGGTGGTTCAGAAAGGGAAGCTCCAGAATCGTTTGCCGGCAGCGATCGCGAGAACGAGTTCCAGTTTCCTCCCCTGCTTCACGAGGAAGTGGTCGATCCATCCGCACCGCCCAAAGAGATGATCGCCGCGCTCGACGCGAAAAATTGGGGGCTCGCTCTGCGTCTCGCCATACAGTCAGGCAAACGCGATGAAAACGAACTGACGAATCTTATTTTCTTTGCCAAACATCCGGAGTTGCCGCGCGCGAAACTGGACCCCCGGAATCCGAATTTCAAACAGCTCAGCGGCGAATGGTCGCGGCTTCTCAATGGCGACGTCTGGAATGCCATTCAAGCGTCGTCGGAGAACACCTCTTTGGTGGTTGCCGGTAGTGAAGTGGCCGATCACGACAGATTCTTCTGGGGCGCGAGTGGAAAGAGACTGAAGCAGTTGGTGGAAGCCGCGGCAAAGGCCGTGGACATCAATCCTGGCCTGCTTGGAGCGATCATGATGTCGGAAACCCGCAGGCCGCAAAGTTATCTCTCGAGCGAGAAGGTGAGCTCCTACCATATTGGAACGGACGATTTCTACGACGGGCGGGCGGCGATCGCAGCCAGGGTTCCCGCTTACGCGAAAGTCAAATGGAACAAGAATCAAACACCGATGGTTCACGACAACGACGCGCAAACTCCCAGACAGGTCGCGAGCATCCTTTTTGACTCCGGTCCCGACGCTGTCCTCGCGACCGCCGTTTACCTCAAGTTTCGCGAAGTTCGCCTTCGTGAAATTGCTAGAGAGCTCAAAGGAGATTTCGATCGACTCCCGGTCGAAACCAAGTTTGCGCTCACGCGAATGGCGATGGCCGCAGGGACGGCGGGCGCCACACCCTTTTTGAAGGCTGCGCTGGCCGGCAAAGACATCCTCATCCGCAAAGCGATCCCGATCAAGATCTACCAGACACAGCGAAACGCTACCGTCCGGACTGCCCAGGCCCTACATTTGTCGGATTGGACCTTCGGAGTCAGGCCGTCCGCCAGCAGTCCTGTGACACACGAATCGGAAGGCGATGTCGCATCCGGGGAAGTTGCCTACGAAACCCCGGGCCACCCGGGCGAACAGGAGACTGAATTTGAAGAAATGCCATTTGCTTCGGCCGGTCGAGAGGAAGAGGCCGATTTTGACGCCGAAACAGGAAAATTTGGAGCCGGCACACGTAAACGTGCAACAAACACGACGGAGATTCCGTTTCGTTGGATTTGCAGTATCGCTGCCACGCGGAGGGTCTCGATGGCTTCTCATGAGGAGCACCGGGGATTGGCACCCGCGGGCACCGGAGTGCTGATTTCGCCCTGCCATGTCCTCACGGCGGCGCACGTGCTGAAGTCGGTTGAAAAAGATGATCAGGGAACGGTTACAGAAGCGCACGAGGCCGAAACGGTTCAAATTACGCCGGGGCGCGACGAGGGTGGTGCACCTTTTGGCACATTCGATGTGAAGTCCTGGGTGCTGCACCCAAAATGGGACCCGAAAAAAGCAGACCCCAGCACGGACTTTGCCGTTATCACGCTCGACGCGTGCATCGGCGACCAGAAATTCAATATTCTGAAAGGCCGGCCGTTTGGCTTCTGGCAGGTTGACATTCCTCCGGCTTCGATTCGCGCGGGCTTGATCGGGGGAACGGTCATGACCGCAGGATACCCGGAATCGAAGAAGAAACAGATGTGGTGTTTCAGTGGGCAAGCCTCCACGGGTTCGGTTCAAGTCGATACCCAGTTGATAAAATCGAGACAAGTTGCGGAGTGGGTCAAGAGAAATTTGACTTTTCGCCTGACAGCCGACGCGGAAAAAGGCCAGAGCGGATCGCCGGTTTGGGTTGCGGACCGCGACAAGCGATATCTGGTGGGGATTCTCGTGGAGGCTGGAAGCCAGTACAACGTAGCAACCACAATCAATGATGACGTGATTCGCCAGTTGCAAAAATGGATTGGCCAAGGCGCCTCGGCTCACGAAATCCATGAGGAAACTGAGACGTCTGCGGAAGCCTCGGAATTCCAAGTTGAATCCGAAAGCCAGCCGGAAGTGGAAACGCCTTTCATTGGCCAAGTTGAAATCCTCGAAAGCATCCAGGAGTTTGAAGATAAACCTCCCGCCGGGCTAGTTCTTCTGGATCACATGCACATTCCCAAGTCGCCCGATCCCAAGGTTCCCGGCGGTTTTCAAACAGGCAAGGTTGCCGTCATGACGCCATCGGCCATGAATCCCGGTTTTATCGATCCTCAGGACGAGCTTCGCACAGACCGCGGTGGAACGGGATTGCAGACTTGCTTGGAGAAAGCGATCGCAGACCGGTTCTCGAAGTTGCTGGCGAACAGGACCGCCACAAAACCGAGCGGCCGCGATCGCGTGCGCATTGCTTTGGTCGACCTTACCGGCGAAAAGCTTGGGCGACCGGAGTTTGCCGGTTGGGATTCCACGGTTGCGATGTATGGCGCCAGTTCGGCGAAGATCCTCGCCGTGTATGCGGCTTTCCAACTTCGCAAGGACATCCGGCAGATGGCGGAAGATCAGGCCATCCCCACGGGAACGGAGCTCAAAGCGTTTGCCATGGAAGCGTGGAAGGCCAAGAAGCTTTCGCGCGATGTCCCTGATTTAACTTGGCTCTTCGACATCGCGCACTGGTCCGCCAAACCGGCGGAGTTGGATTTCACCGCGGAGGTTCGTACGGCGTTAGCAGGCATAGTCCACAATGAGCA
>Ga0070709_10001132_pt1 | contig 14680 bp, 11 predicted proteins | sample LARL51metaG_FD_65449 | JGI IMG/M metagenome (GOLD analysis project Ga0070709, IMG submission 65449) | Corn, switchgrass and miscanthus rhizosphere microbial communities from Kellogg Biological Station, Michigan, USA - LAR L5-1 metaG | ecosystem: Host-associated > Plants > Roots > Rhizosphere ...
CTGCGTACCCGCGTCCGGGCCAGCGACCCGGATGCGTTCGCCACGCTCTTCGACGAGACCAGCCTGAAGCTGATCGGCGAGCGCACGATCCTGGCCAGCATCGGCCTCTCGACCGACGCCACCGCGATCATCAGCCAGGGCTTCGTCAACCGCATCGGCCAGACCCTCGCGAGCTGACCGGCCCGCAGGCGCGGCTCCCGCCGGGCGGACCGGCCCGGCGGGAGCCGCACACCCCCGCTATCTGTCAGGGACGTGCCTCGAAGACGATGTTGAACGGGGTCTCGGCGGCGCGGCGGAACCGGGTGAACCCGGCCGTGCCGACGACGTCCGCGATCCTCGCCTCACCGGCCTGTGCCCCGAGGGCGAGCCCGACCTCCTGCGACAGTGACGCCGGGGTACACAGCAGCGTGGAGAACGAGTAGTAGGCGCGCCCCACGGGATTGAGGTTGCCTTCGATCCGGTCGGCGGCCATCGGCTCCACGATCATCCAGGTGCCGTCGGGCTTGAGCGTCCCGAGGACGTGCCGCGCGGCCCCGGCCGGGTCGCCCATGTCGTGCAGGCAGTCGAACATCGTGACCAGGTCGTACTCGGTGCCGTCGTAGGCCGCGGCGGGTGCGATCTCGAACCGGACCCGGTCGGCCACACCGGCCTCCTGGGCCCGGCGGCGCGCCGTCTCGATCGAACCGGCGTGGTAGTCCGAGCCGACAAAGACCGAGTTGGGGAAGTGCTGTGCCATCAGGATGGTCGAGGAACCGTGGCCGCAGCCGACGTCGGCGACTACTGCGCCCCGCTCCAGCTTGTCCACGACCCCGTCGAGGGCGGGCAGCCAGGCGCTGATCAGGTTGGCGTTGTAGCCGGGCCGGAAGAACCGCTCGCAGCCCTCGTGCACGTCCGATACGTGCTCGTGCCAGCCGAACCCGGCCCCGGTGCGCGCCGCGTCGACGATGTGCGGGGAGTCGGACACCGACCCCAGCGCGAGCTGGAAGAACCCGGGCAGGTAAGCGGGGCTGTCCGGATCGGTCAGCGCGACCGTCTGCTCGGGCGGCAGCGTGTACCGGCCGCTGTCCGGGTCGTAGCTCACATAGCCGCCCGCTGCCTGCGCGTTCAGCCACTCGCGCACGTAGCGCTCCGCGGTGCCGGTGCGCTTGGCCAGGTCAGCCGGTGCCAGCGGGCCCGCGTCCGCCATCGCGCGGTAGAGGCCGAGGCGGTCGCCCATGACCACCAGCGCCGTGTTGAGTGTGGCGCCGACCTCCTCCACGGCGCGGAAGACGAATTGCATGAGCTTGTCAACGTCGACTTCGGTTGCTTCTTGCTCGATCGTGCTCACGATGCCCTCCCGGGTCAGGTTTCCGCGAGCGTAGGTCGGGCGTGGCCGCTATCGCTTCCGGGGGACCACCTGGTACTGCGGCGGGAAACACCTGATCAAAGCCCAGGGGCACCTGGTTGTCGGACGCCGCGATGCCGCCGCCCGGGCCCGGCTTTGCCGTCTGGCACCGGGTGCCTAGAATCGCGGCCATGCTGCTGGGGCGGGAGCAGGAGCGGCACGAGATCGAAGAGGCGCTTGCCCGGGCGCGGTCGGGGGCCAGCGCGACGCTTGCGCTGGCCGGCGAACCGGGAATCGGCAAGACCGCTCTGCTCGACTACGCGGCCGAGCGGGCCACGGGGATGCGGGTGCTGCGGGCCCGCGGGATCAAGTCGGAGGCGCAGATTCCGTTCGGCTCCCTGCTGGAATTGCTCCGCCCCGCCCTCGCCATGCTCGGCAAGATCCCCGAGCCGCAGGCGGTCGCGCTGGAGGGCGCGCTGGCGCTGCGGCGCGGGACGGCGCAGGAGCGGTTCGCGGTGGGCGCCGCCACGCTGAGCATGCTTGCGGCGTATGCCGAGCAGGCGCCGGTGGCCGTCCTGGTGGACGACGCCCAGTGGCTCGACGTTTCCAGCGCGCAGGCGCTGCTGTTCGCGTTCCGCCGGCTGGTGGCCGACCCGATCGCCGTGTTCATCGCCGTACGCGAAGGTGAGCCGTCCCTGCTCGACGGCGCCGACCTGCCGGCACTCCAGATCAACGGCCTGACCAGCGACGAAGCGGCCCAGCTCCTGCCAGGGCTGACCGCGGAGACGGCCGCGCTGCTGCACCGGGCCACCGCCGGCAACCCGCTGGGGCTACTGGAACTCGCCGCGGACCCCGGCGATCTGGCGCTGGCTCCCGAGGGTGCGCCCGTCCTGGTATCCGCCAAGATCTCCCGGGCATTCCTGCAGCGCGCGGGCCAGCTCAGCCAGGCCGCGCAGCAGGCACTGATCCTCGCCGCGGCCAGCGACACCACCGATCTGGCGACACTGCGGCAGGCCGCGGCAGGGCTCGGCATCGACCTGGCCGTGCTGGCCGACGCCGAGAGTGCGGGCCTGGTCTCGCTGCTCCCTGGCATGGTGGAGTTCCGCCATCCGCTGGCCAGGCTGGCGATCTATACCGACGCGCCCGCCGACCAGCGACGCGGCGCGCACCGCGCGCTGGTGGCCGCCCTGCCGGACCGGGATGTGGACCGCCGCGCCTGGCACCTGGCCGCCGCGGCGGCGGGCACGGACGACGCGGCGTCGGCGGCGCTGGAGCAGGCGGGTTCCCGGGCCAGGGACCGTAGTGCGTACGCGGCCGCGGCAGCCGCGTTCGAGCGGGCCGGGCGGCTTACCGCCGACGGCGGCAGGCGGGTGCGGCTGCTGCGGGAGGCGGCCGGGGCGGCGTGGCTGGCCGGGCTGGCTGACCACGCCGTGTCACTGCTCGATGAGGCCCGCGCCGCGGCCGGCAATCCTCGGGAGCTGGTCGAGATCGACCAGCTCAGGGGGCACATCGCGACCCACCGTGGACCGGTGATGCGTGGTCACGCGATCCTGACCGCGGCCGCGGGGAGAGCGGACCCGGAGCAGGCCGTGGTGATGCTCGCCGAGGCCGCCAACGCCTGCTTCATCGCCGGGAACCCAGCCGAGATGCTGGTGGTGGCCGAGCGGGCGCGGTCGGTGCTGCCGGCCGGCGCGTCGCCCCGGGCCAGCTTCCTGGCCGGGATCACGGCCGGGATGGCGCGGATCCTCGGCGGGGACGCCGCGGCCGGCGCGGAAGCCATGCACGAGGCGATCAAGCTGGCCGAAGGCTCGCCTGGCCTGCGCGGGGACCTCCAGCTCGTGCCCTGGCTGGCCTTCGCGCCACTGTTCCTGCGGGAGACCGGCGCCGGGCGCTCGCTGCTGGAGGACGCGCTGCGAGCCGCCCAGGACCGTGCCGCCGTCGGCGCGCTCCCGTTCGTGCTCAACCTCATCGCCCGCGACCAGGCAGCCACCGACCGCTGGGCGGTCGCCGAGGCCAGCTACCTCGAAGCGATCGGCCTGGCGCGCGAGAGCGGGCAGCAGACTGCGCTGGTCTTCGGGCTGTCCGGCCTGGCCTGGCTGCAGGCGCGCCGCGGCCGGGAGCGGGAGTGCCGGGACTGCGCGGCCGAGGCGCTGCGGCTGTGCCGCGACCTCGGCACGCGCCTGCACGAGATCTGGGTGATGGCGGCCCTCGGCGACCTGGAACTCGGCCTCGGCGATGCGGCCCGCGCCGCCGTCCATTTCGGGCGGCAGCAGCGGCTGCTCAGCGAACTCGCGATCACCGACGCCGACCTGTCACCCGCGGCGGAGCTCGCCGAGGCTTACCTGCGCCTCGGCCGCGAGGAGGCGGCCCAGCAGACCGCCGCCCAGTTCACCGCCGCGGCCGAGGCGAAGGGGCAGCCATGGCCGCTCGCCCGCGCGCTGCGCACCCAAGGACTGCTCGCGCCCGACAGCGAGTTCCCCACCGTTTTTGACCAAGCAATACGCCAGCACGCGCAGACCCTGGATGCCTTCGAGACGGCGCGGACCCGGCTGGCCTACGGCGAGCGCCTGCGGCGTGCCAGGAACCGGGTGCTCGCCCGCGAGCAGCTTCGGGCCGCGCTGGACATCTTCGAGCGTCTCGGCGCCGGTCCATGGGCCAGCCGGGCGCGCGCCGAACTCGCGGCCACCGGCGAGACGCTCCGGCGGCGGGATCCGAGCACGATCGACGAGCTGACCCCGCAGGAGCTGCAGATCGCGTTGGCCCTGGCGGGCGGGAGGACAACACGGGAAACCGCGGCCGCGCTGTTCCTGAGCCCCAAGACCGTGGAGTATCACCTCCGGCACGTCTACCAGAAGCTGAACATCCACTCCCGCGATGAACTCGCCCGGGCCCTCGCCAGCGAAGGGCGCGTTTAGCGCCCGGGCGCGGGCGGGGCACGGCCTTGCCGGTCCCGGCGGCCGGTGCCAGGCTGAATGATCTATGGGGCGTGCCCCGGTGTGATCTTCGGCGGAACGGAGCCGCGTCGTGTGCAGGCTGCTGGGGCTCAATGCGGGACGTGCGCCGGTCAGCGCCTCGTTCTGGCTGGTGGACGCGCCGGACTCGCTTGAGGTGCAGAGCCACCGCAACGTGGACGGCAGCGGGATCGGGTTCTTCGACCCGGCCGGCGCGCCGGTACTCGACAAACAGCCCGAGCCCGCCTTCACCGATCCGGAGTTCCTCCGGGAGGCCAGGCAGGCCAGATCGGTGACGTTCATCGCGCACGTCCGCTACGCCACGGCCGGCAGCCGGACCCTGGCCAACACCCATCCGTTCACGATGCGCGGCCGGATCATGGCGCACAACGGCGGATTCGGCGAGCTGGGCAGGCTGGAGGAACAACTCGGCCGATACCGCGATCTGGTCGAGGGTGACACCGACTCCGAGCGCTACTTCGCGCTGATCACCCAGCAGATCGACGCCCACGGCGGCGACGTGGCGGCGGGGATCACGGCGGCGGCCGGGTGGATCGCCGAGCGGCTGCCGGTTTCCTCGCTGAACGCCATAGTCGCGGCCGCCGGTGAGCTTTGGGCGCTGCGGTACCCCGGGCAGCACGCGCTGCACATCATCGAGCGGCCCGCCGGGGCGAGCAGCCCACCCAGCCCGGGCACCCCGGCGGCCAGGTCAGACAACTCGGCCACCACCGGCGCGGGCCTGCACGCCCGCAGCACGACCTCCTCGGTGCACGCGCCGGAACTGCATACGCTCCCGTCGGTCGTCGTGGCATCGGAGGAACTCGATGGCGAGCACGGCTGGCGCATGCTCGCGCCCGGTGAACTGGTCCACGTGCGCCCCGACCTGACCATCGAGTCCGCCGTGGTGCTCCCGCAGCCACCGGCCCACCTGGTCCCGCTCCCCGCGAGCAACCCAAATATTGACACCTGACCAGGCCGCCCACATGACCCCGCGGCCGCGCCTGGGCACCACCGCCAAGCCGAGTAACACACGGCGGGCTGGGGGAAGACTCCGTGAAGCGAGCAGGGAGGAAATTTGAGCGCCACCAGCGGGACGGCGGCAGCCGCCGAGCAGGCCGGACCGGAGCAGATCGGCCAGCGCCGCAGGCTCATCATCATCGGCGCGCTGCTGCTCGGCATGCTGCTGGCGGCGCTGGACCAGACGATCGTGGCGACGGCGCTGCCCACGATCGCCGGTGACCTGCACGGGCTCTCGCACCTGTCCTGGGTGGTGACCGCGTACCTGCTGGCGTCCACCGTGTCCACCCCGCTGTGGGGCAAGCTCGGCGACCTGTACGGCCGTAAGACGTTCTTCCAGGCGTCGATCGTGATCTTCCTGATCGGCTCGGCGCTGGCCGGCCTGTCCCAAACCATGCTGCAACTGATCGCGTTCCGCGCGGTCCAGGGCATCGGCGGCGGCGGCTTGCTGACCGGCGCGCAGACGATCGTCGCCGACGTGGTGCCGGCCAGGGACCGGGGCCGGTACCAGGGCCTGTTCGGCAGCGTGTTCGGCGTGACCAGCGTCCTCGGCCCGCTGATCGGCGGGTTCTTCGTGGACAACCTGTCGTGGCGCTGGGTGTTCTACGTCAATCTGCCGATCGGCGCAGTGGCGCTCGCCGTGGTCGCGGCGGTGCTGCCCGGGCACCTGCGCCGGGCCCCGCACAAGATCGACTATCTCGGCACGGTGCTGCTGGCCGGCGCGGCGACAAGCCTGGTGCTGCTCACCTCGCTCGGCGGGACCACCTATGCCTGGGCCTCCACACCGATCTACCTGATGGCTGCGGGCGCGGTGGTCTGCGGCGCACTGTTCATCTGGGCGGAAAGCCGGGCCGCTGAGCCCGTGGTGCCGCTGCACCTGTTCCGAAACCGGGTTTTCTCCGCGTCGAGCGCGGTCGGCTTCGTCGTCGGGTTCGCAATGTTCGGGGCGATCGCCTACCTGCCCCAGTACATGCAGATCGTCAAGGGTGTCAGCCCGACCCTCTCCGGGCTGCGGCTGCTGCCGCTGATGGCCGGCCTGCTGACCACCTCGATCATCTCCGGCCGGCTGGTGAGCAGGTGGGGCCGGTACCGGATCTTCCCGATCATCGGCACCGCGGTCATGACCGTCGGCCTCTACCTGCTGTCCCACCTGGGCGTGGACACCAGCGTCTGGCTGTCCTCCCTGTACATGCTGGTGCTCGGCGCGGGCATCGGCATGTCGCTGCAGGTCCTGGTCGTGGCGGTGCAGAACTCCGTCAGCTACGCCGACCTCGGCTCGGCCACCGGCGGCGCGACGTTCTTCCGGTCCATCGGTGGCTCGTTCGGCACGGCCACGTTCGGCGCGGTGTTCTCCAACGTCCTGGCCGGCAACCTGGTGGCCAGCCTCAAGGGACTGTCGCTGCCGCACGGTGTGACCGCGGCCAGCGGCGCCAGCCCGGCGGTGCTGGCCCATCTGCCGCCCGCGATACACCTCGGCTACATCACCGGCTATGCCGAGTCGTTGCAGACCGTGTTCCTGTTCGCCACGCCGTTCGGCGTGCTGGCCTTCCTGCTGAGCTGGACGATCAAGGACATCCCGCTGCGGACCACGGCCGGTCAGCCGGACCCGGCCGACACGCTGGCGCCCACGGCCAGGCCCACGATCCGCACCTCGGACCAGGAGATGGAGCGCGCGCTCACCCGTCTGCTCGGCCGCGAGAAACGCCGGGAGGTGTACGCGCGGCTGGTGACCACAGCGGGCATCGGGTCGTCGCCGCGCGCCGCGTGGCTGCTGCTGCGGGTGGGCCAGCATCCGGAGATGAGCCGCCGCGACCTGGCCGGGCTGCTGAGCCTGAGCGATGTCGAACTGGAGCGGCGGCTCACCGAACTGGTCGCGACCGGGTACGTGCGGGCGCTGCGGCCGGACCTGGACCAGCCGATACCGCTCACCGAGGCGGGGCAGCGCGCGTTCGACGCCCTGTTCCAGGCCCGGCAGCAGAGCATCGCGCGGCTGGCTCATGACTGGGAGCCCGAACGCCACCCGGGCCTGGTCTCGCTGGTCGACCGGCTCACCCACCAGCTTGCCGCCAGCGGCGAGACCCCCGGCCCGGACCTGGACCACCCCGGAGCCGGCGCGGTCGCGGGTGCCGGGGCCGAACCGAGGGACTAGTGACGGCCGGGCACGGCCCGTCGAGCTGATCTGGACCGGGGCCGTTGTCCGCTTTATTTACGCATAACGGAACGACCGTGGTGCCGGGCCTCGTACCGGAGCGAGTGAGCCGGCCAGGCCCTACCGGTTCGGCGTTCCCGGCGGCTGGGCAACGGCACCCCGGCCGTTTGCCGCCCGCTCGGTGTGGTGGTGCAGCAGCAGCCCGAGTGCCAGCAGGATCGCACCGCCCACGGTGATGCCGATGCCTGCCCCGCCCAGGATGTCGAGCGGGTAGTGCACGCCCAGGTACACCCGGGACCAGCCCACCAGGACGGCGTACGCGATTGCCACCCCGGCCAGTGCCCGGGGCAGGAACGGCACGAGTGCGATCACGACCGCCACGGTGACGGCGGTGTGGCTGGAGGGGAAACTGGTGCCGTGCGCGGGATTCTGGCGCAGCACCGCGCCGGCGATCACTTCGTAGGGCCTGGGGCGGTCGGCGACGGCCTTCGCCAGGTTCGCCAGCACCCATGCCGCACCGGCGGCCACCGCTCCGGCGGCTACCGGCATGATGCTGCGGTTTCTGGCCACCACATAGACGACGGCGAGCACCATCACGACGAGGATGCCGGCCGGCAGGAACAGGTGGAACAGCGGGCTGAGCACCGATGCCAGGGCCGCGGGGACGTCGTTGAGGACCCGGAACAGGCTCTGATCCCAGCCGACCGCTCCCGCCTTGAGCACGAGCGCCGCAATACCGAACAGCGCTGCCCCCACACCGGCCAGCAGCCCGGCGGACCAGGCCCGTGGAACCCGGGCCGGCCGCCGCGGCCACCACCACGAGGCAAGCGGGACGGCGAGCGCGGAGAACGCCAGAGCATGGGCGGCCACGGTTGTTCCATTCCGCTGGACAATGATTGAGCAAACCACACCAACAGGGCGGGGACATGATCCTGGCCGTGGGCTTCGCACTGGCCGCCGCGTTCTCCAGTGCCGTCAACCTGATAACGCAGCATGCGGCGAGCATCAGCGCGCCGAAGCGGGCGAAAGGCTGGCGGCTGGCGCTCTATCTGATCCGGCAGCCGTTGTGGCTGCTCGGGTGGGCCGCCGCCGCGGGTGTGTTCGTCTTCCAGGCCGTGGCCCTGCACAACGGGCCCATGTCGGTAGTCCAGCCGGTGCTGGTCACCGAACTTGTCTTCGTGCTGGTGCTGCGCCGGGTGTGGTTTCGCCAGCAAGTGGCCGCCGCCGCCTGGGCCTCGGTAGTGGTCGTTTGCCTGGCGCTGGCGGTCTTCCTCATCGCGGCCGAGCCCACCGGCGGCCACCCTGTCCCTGATACCAAGGAGTGGCTGTCGGCCGTGCTGGTGTTCGGCGGGGCGGTCGTCGTGCTGACGGCGCTGGGCCGGACCGGCCCGCCGATGCGCAGGGCCGCCGTTTTCGGCGCCGCCGCCGCCCTTACCTGGGCGATGGAGGCGACGTTCCTCAAGGCGGCGACCGACACGCTCACCGCGTTCGGCATTCCCGGCATGCTCATCCGCTGGCCGGTGTACGCGCTGATCGGCGCGGGGATCGCCGGCACGCTGCTCGAGCAGGCCGCCCTGCACGTCGGGCCGCTGAGCGTGTCACAGCCGATGCTGGTCATCATCAACCCGTTTGCCAGCATCATCTTGAGCGTCTGGCTGTTCGGCGAGCGCTTCACCAACAGCCCGGCGGAGATCGCCGTCGCCATCCTGTCCTTCGCCGTAATGGCGGTGGGGGTCACCATGCTCACCCGGACATCGCCACAGGACCTCACGCCATCAGAGCCCGCCAGGGTGTGAGCCTTTGCGATCAGTCCTGCTCGCCGGGCAGATCGCGGGCCCCGCGCACCGCGATCACGGCGGCCCCGGCGGCGAATACCAGCCCGGCGCAGATTGCCGCGCCGAGGTCGTGCGGCGGCCGGCCCGGCCAGAGCCACGGCGTGGTCAGCGCCGGATGGTGCCATTGGGTGTACAGGGCATATACGCCTGGTAGCAGGTACGCGACCGGCCCGATCCAGGCCAGCCCACCGCTGATCGTGGCGGCGCACAGCAGGCCGATACCGGTGATCCCGGCGACGTTGCGCAGCACGTCCAGGGTGCCGCCGGCCAGGTGGGCGCCGGTACCGGCGGCGGCAAGCGCGCCGACCGCCGCCGCGGTCAGCGCCAGCGTGGCGGCCAGCCGCAGGTACGGCAGCCACCGGCCGGTGAGGCGCTCCGGCTCGCCGAGCGGGCTTGCGGCGGTGGCGGCGATGGCGGTGGCGGCCACGGCCTCGAACACCAGCGGCAGTTGCAGCGCGCCGTAGCTGTCCCAGTGCCCGGTGAGCGCGATCCTCAGCCCGAGGGCGCATGCCACGATCACTGTCAGGGCCGCGGGGATCCGCCGGCCGGTGGCGTAGAGCCGTACCAGCCGTATTCCCGCCCGGAATGATCCGGTGAGCCGCGGCGCACCGGGCCCGGCCGTGGTGGCCGGCGCCGCGCGCGTTCCGCCGGTGATCATGGCAATTGCCTCAGGCCGATACGCCCCGCCCGCAGGGCACCAAGGTGCTGAGTCAGCCAGCCGCGCCGTACGGCGGCCGGGAGTGCGGCGAATCTTTGGGCAGCGGCATAAGCCGGTGAGCCCGGGGCCGGCGCGGCGTACCGTTCGCCGCCGGCACCGGCCGCCGGCGGCGGCACGTTGTTGCCAGCGGTGGGAGCCCCGGGCGGCACCACACCGGCTGCCATCAGCAACGCGGTCGTGACCGCGTGCTGCGCCTTGGACGCGCCCGGGCCGTCACCGGTGACGCTGGCCAGGATGCCGGGCCCGGTGGCTGACCGCAGCTGGCTGGCCATTTCGCTGGTGGTGAGGACAGGTCCTGCCAGCTGCACGGGAAGCAGAAAGTGGAATACCGGGTGAGTGCCGCCGATGGGCGAACCTGCCATGCCTATCCCGACACTGTTGCCCGGTCCCTGCTGGTAGGTCGCGGCGGCCTGGCTGATCCGGGCCGGGGCGCCGGGCAGCCCGGCAACCTGGCCGAGCACGGGGGCGAGAGCGGCCTCCGTGGCCGGCAGGTAGCTGGCGTAAGCGGGATTCAGGCAGATGGGGATCGCGGTGTGGCCGCATACGGGGGTGTAACGAAGCGGCCGGTCGCTGGCCGCATCGTGCAGGGCGGGGATAGCGATCATGCCGTGGGCATCCAGCCGGCCGGTGCCGGCCAGCACGACGGCGGTCCCAGCCACCAGCAGGCCTGCCGTGGTGACTGCCGCCGCGGACCGCCGCAGTGTGCGTATGCCGGAGCCGGTGGGCAGGGCCAGAGCGCCCAGCACCGCCGCGGTGAGCCCGGCGAGGAATATGACCTGGGCCATGGGCAGGTCGGGCAGGTAAGCGTAGAAGGTGCCCACCTCCGGGTTGGGGCCGAGATCCCAGGGGCCGGCGACTACCGGCGATATCAGCCAGTACGACTGGCTGCCGTTAATCAGTTGAGTGCTGAGCCCGAGCGCGAAAAACGCCACGATCGCGGCCAGCGGGGCGGTGAACCGGCTCGGGACAAGCGTGCCAGCGGCGAACCCAAGCGCGGCCAGAGCCGCCAGGCTCGCGGCAGCGACCACGGCCGGCCACCATAGTGGCGCGCCCCAGGTGGCCTGCCGTGCGGTCACCCCGTAGACGACCGCCACGCAGGCCAGGTAGGCCACCAGGGCCCAGCACGTGGTGGCGGCCCAGGTGATGAGCAGGCGGGCTGGGCGCGGCCTAGCGGTGATGTTCACCAGGTCGGTGGTGCGGCGGCGGCTTTCCCGCGACCCCATCCACGCGGCCGCGCCAGCCACGGGGCTTGCGAACGCCAGCACCGCGTTGGGTTGCATGACGGCAACGCGCAGGTTCCACAGCGGCGGCGACGCCAAGGTCTTGCGCCCGGCGGTGAACCAGAACAATGCGGCAGCCACGGGCATCATCCACAGCATCGCGTTGTGGCGCAGCTCCAGGCCCAGCAGCCGCGCCGGCGCCAGGCCGGGGCGGCGAGTGGCGGGCACGGGACGGGCCGGTGCCCTCGTGGCGGTCATGGCCGTGCCGCCGCGAGTACCGCGCTGTAACCGCGCTCCAGCGGCGCATCACCGGTGCCGTGCTCCGCGCCGCGTGCGGTCAGCTCGTCCGGCGTGCCGTGGAAGACGATCTTCCCGCGGTCCATCAGTGCCACCTGGGCGCAGGCCGCGCCGACATCCTCGACCAGGTGTGTGCTGACCACGATGGTGGCGTTCTGGCCAAGGTCGCGCAGCAGGGCGCGGAACGCCACTCGCTGCTCGGGATCCAGCCCGGCCGTCGGCTCGTCGAGCAGCAGCAGTTCGGGCTCATTGACGATCGCCTGGGCGATCCCCACCCGCCGCAGCATCCCCCCGGACAGGGTGCGAAGCCTTGCCCCCGACCGGTCACAGAGCCCGACCCGGTCAACCGCCGCCGCTACCGCGAGCGGGATCCGCCCCGCTGGCATCTCTTTCAGCAGCGCGAAATACTCCACGAACTGCGCGACCGTGAAGCCCCGGTAGTAGCCGAGGTTCTGCGGCAGGTAGCCGAGCCTGCGCCGGACCTCGCGCCGCGGGGCGTAGGAGAGGGGATCGCGGCCCAGCAGCCGCAACCGGCCCGACGTCGGCGGGATCGCCGTGGCCATCATCCGCAGCAGCGAGGTCTTGCCCGCGCCGTTGGGGCCCAGCAGCCCGAACACCCCCGGGCCGGCGCACAGGTCCACCCCCGCCACGGCCGTGGTCCGGCCGAACCGCCGGGTCAGACCGGTGATCTCGACGTTCATGATCGCCTCCAGGGACAGGCGCCGGATATGGCGCGGCCCGTATGGGAATGCATGGATCAAGGCTGCCCGGCGGGGCAGGCCCGGGTCGTCACGCCGGGGAGCCGAATCTGCGGTCATACCACGCAGGTAGACCGGGCCAGGCCAACGGCGGAGTCGTACCTGGGTATGACAACGCTGGCGTGATGAACAGGCGATCCTCGCCGACCTACCCTTAGATCGTGAAACGGATGCGCGGCATCGCTCTGGCACCCGGTGGTGCCCGGGGGATGGCGCACGCCGCCGTGCAGCGTGCGTGGCGTGGGCTGGTACAGGTGCTGACCGGCCCCGAGCCGCCGCCGGTGTGGCGGTGGCGCTCCTCGGAGGAGCGCCGGGCCGCCTACGCCGTGCTGGGTGCGGTCACGTTCCTGCTCTGCGCCGCTAACCTCGTTGGCGCCCTCGCCAGGCCGGGGCAACTGCTGGTTGCCCTGCCGGCGGTGGCGCCGCTGCCACTGGCGGCCAGGTATCCGATGCTGGCCTGGCGGATCGGGTGGCTGGCGCTGCTGCTGGTCCCGCTGGTGCCGGCCGGATGGTGGGGCGGCTGGCCGTGGGGCCCGGGGCAGATACTCGCGATGCTCGGGGCGTTCTTCCTGGCCGGGGTCCGCCAGCAGCGGGCGGAACTGTGGTGGATGTGGGCACTGAGCCTCATCCCGTGGCTGCTCTGGCTTAGCGTCGACATACCGAACTGGCATGGCCCGGCCGGCTCCGTCGTCGTGTTCACCGCCGCGGTGATCGCGGTGGACAGCGTCGGATCCCGGCTGCGCGCCCAGCGCTCCCTGGCCACCCAGACCGAACGCGCCGAGGCCGAACGGGCACGGCGGGCCGTCCTGGAGGAACGCACCCGCATCGCGCGGGAACTGCACGACGTGGTCGCCCATCACATGTCCCTGATCGCCGTCCGGGCCGAGACCGCGCCGTATCGCCTCACCGGCCTGCCGGAATCGGCACAGGCCGAGTTCAGCTCGCTCAGCGAGGTGGCCCGCGAGGCTCTGGCCGAGATGCGGCGACTGCTCGGCGTGCTGCGCTACGACCAGCCCGCCGCGCTCGCGCCGCAGCCCCAGCTGGCGGACCTCCCGGCGCTCGTCGATGCCGCCCGGCAAGCGGGGGCACCGGTCGAGTTCTCGGCGCCCACAGCGCTGGGCCAGGTGCCCGCCGGCGTCGGGGTGTGCGCCTACCGGATCGTGCAGGAATCGCTGTCCAATGCCAGCCAGCATGCCCCCGGAGCCCCGATCACCGTGTCGGTGGACCAAGACCGTGGTGCGGTCCTGCTGCGGGTGGCCAACGGGCCCGGCGGGCATCCCGCCCCGCCCGTTGGCGAACGCCGGCCGGGTCACGGGCTGACCGGAATGCATGAGCGGGTCGCTCTGCTCGGCGGCTCGCTGACGGCCGGCCCGGAGCCCGGCGGCGGCTTCGTGGTCTCGGCGGTGCTCCCACTCGGCGGGACGTCATGACCACCAGCCACGCGGCGGGCGGCGGCGGCACCACGCGGTGCCTGATCGCCGACGATCAAGCAATGGTCCGGGAGGGTTTCGCCGCGGTCCTCGCCGCCCAGCCCGGCCTGCTCGTGGTGGGCCAGGCCGCCGATGGCGCCGAGGCTGTCCGCCAGGCGCAGCACCTGCGGCCCGACGTCGTCTTGATGGACGTCCGGATGCCGGTCATGGATGGACTGCAGGCAACCCGGCAGATCCTCGCCGCCGCGAGCCCCGTCCGGCCGCGAGTGCTGATGCTCACGACCTTCGACCTGGACGAATACGTCTACGCGGCGCTGCGCGCCGGTGCCAGCGGCTTCCTCCTCAAGGACGCCACCGCCGCCGAACTCGTGCACGCGGTCCGCGTGGTCGCCTCCGGCGACGCCCTGCTGGCCCCTTCGGTCACCCGCCGGCTGATCACCGACTTCGCCCGCCACCCGCACCCCGGCCCGCCCCTGGCCTCCCTCGGTGCGCTCACCCCGCGGGAAACCGAGGTGCTGCGGCTGATCGCCCATGGCCTGTCCAACACCGAGATCAGCGACACTCTGGTCATCGCCGAACAGACCACCAAGACCCACGTCGGCCGCATCCTGGCCAAACTCGACCTCCGCGACCGCGCCCAGGCCGTGGTGCTCGCCTACGAAACCGGGCTCGTCACGCCCGGCGGATCCGTACCAGCCTGAGCACGTGAGCCGTCACGCTAGCCGGGGCCCGGAGGCGGGCGGAGCGGGACCTCACGGCCGCACGCCGCCCGCCTGATGCCGGTGGGCGTGACCTGCTACCACTCGGTCCAGTCACCGGGCGCCGACTGCCAGACGGACGTGTCCGGCTCCCCGGCGAACACCGGGCCGAGGGCGTCGAACCCCAGGCCAAGGTCGTAGTAGCCGCTCATCTGCCCCGCGTCCATCCACAGGTCAACCCCGAGTACCTCCGGGGCGGGCTGCTCACCCGGGTTGGGCACCC
>Ga0070709_10001134_pt1 | contig 14680 bp, 13 predicted proteins | sample LARL51metaG_FD_65449 | JGI IMG/M metagenome (GOLD analysis project Ga0070709, IMG submission 65449) | Corn, switchgrass and miscanthus rhizosphere microbial communities from Kellogg Biological Station, Michigan, USA - LAR L5-1 metaG | ecosystem: Host-associated > Plants > Roots > Rhizosphere ...
GGGCCACACCTTGTGCGCCCGCGTGGCCGCGGAGGGGAATCCCGCCCGCTCCCGCGAATACGGATGCTTCCACTCGTCGGCGAGGAGGTCCGCCAGCGGGTGCGGAGAGTTGGCCAGCAGGTTGTCTTCCCGGTCCGCTTCGCCGCGCTCGATTTCGCGGATCTCGTTGCGGATCGCGATCAGCGCGTCGCAGAACCGGTCGAGCTCCACCTTCGGCTCGCTCTCGGTGGGCTCCACCATCAACGTGCCCGCCACCGGGAAGGAGACCGTGGGGGGGTGGAATCCGTAGTCGATGATCCGCTTCGCGATGTCCTCGACTTCCACGCCCGCCGACTGCTTGAAGGGCCGCGTATCGAGAATGCACTCGTGCGCGATGAGCCCGTTCTTGCCGGCGTAGAGCAGGTCGAAGTGTCCCGCCAGCCGCCGGGCGATGTAGTTCGCGGACAGCATCGCGAGCTTGGTGGCCTCGGGGAGGTCTTCCTTCCCCATCATCGCGATGTAGGCCCACGAGATCGGCAGAATGCTGGGGGAGCCCCAGGGGCCCGCCGAGATCGTCCCGCAGCTCTCCGCGATGCCCAGGGGCACCACCGGATGATCGGGCAGGTGACTGGCCAGGTGCGCGGCCACGCCGATCGGCCCCATGCCCGGCCCGCCTCCGCCATGCGGAATGCAGAACGTCTTGTGGAGATTCAGGTGGCACACGTCCGCGCCGAAGTCGCCGGGCCGGCAGAGGCCGACCTGCGCGTTCATGTTGGCGCCGTCCATGTAGACCTGGCCGCCGTGCGCGTGGACGACCTTGCAGATCTCGCGGATGGACGCTTCGAACACGCCGTGGGTCGACGGATACGTCACCATCAGCGCCGCCAGCGTGTCTTTGTGCTCTGCCGCCTTGGCGGTGAGGTCCGGGACGTCGATGTTGCCCTGCGCGTCCGTCTTCACCACCACCACGTTCATCCCGGCCAGCACGGCGCTCGCGGGGTTGGTGCCATGAGCCGATTGCGGGATGAGGCAGGTGGTGCGGTGGCTCTGCCCGTGCGCGCGGTGATAGGCGCGGATCACCAGCAGGCCGGCGAACTCACCCTGGGACCCCGCGTTAGGCTGCAGTGACACGCGGGAGAATCCGGTGATCTCGGCCAGCCACTCCTCGAGCTGCCGGAAGAGCTCGGTGTACCCCTGCGCCTGATCCCGCGGGGCGAAGGGGTGGATCCGGCCGAACTCGGGCCAGGTCACGGGAATCATCTCGGTCGTGGCGTTCAGTTTCATCGTGCACGATCCGAGCGGAATCATGGCCGACGTGAGCGAGAGGTCGCGGTCTTCGAGTTGCTTGAGATACCGGAGCATCTCCGTCTCCGACCGGTGCCGGTGGAACACGGGATGCGTCAGGTACGGCGACGTCCGGGTCAGACCCTGGGGAATGGCGCTCTTCGCGGCCGCGATCAGGTCGTCGAGCTTGAAGGGCAGGGGTTTGCCCAGCGCGAGGACCTGCGCCAGGTCCTCGACATCTTCGAGGCCGACGGTCTCGTCGAGCGCGACGCCGACGCGGGTGGCGCCGAGGGGCCGCAGATTGATGCGGCGTCTCCGGGCACCGGCCACCACTTCCTTGATCTTCGCTTCGTCGCCTTCGATCACGATGGTGTCGAAGAACGCGGCGTGTCCGATCTTGTAGCCGAGGCGGCGGGCGCCCTCCGCGAGGATGGCGGCCAGGCCGTGCACCCGCTCCGCGATCTTCCGGATCCCGTCCGGTCCGTGATAGACGGCGTACATGCTCGCCGTGACGGCCAGGAGGACCTGCGCGGTGCAGACGTTGCTGGTCGCCTTTTCGCGGCGGATGTGCTGTTCACGCGTCTGGAGGGCCATCCGGAGTCCGGGACGGCCGGCGCGATCCTTGGAGACGCCGATGATGCGGCCGGGCAGATGCCGCTTATAGGCATCCTTGGTGGCGAAGAAGGCGGCATGCGGACCGCCGTAGCCGAGCGGGACGCCGAAGCGTTGGGAGTTGCCGACCGCGATGTCGGCGCCCCATTCGCCGGGAGGCGTGAGCAGTGTGAGCGCGAGCAGGTCGGTGGCCGCCGTGACCAGGGCGCCCGCCGCGTGGGCCTTCTCGGCCAGAGACCGGAAGTCCTGGATGTCCCCTTCCGTGCCCGGGTACTGCACGAGACAGCCGAGCGTGCCCGGCTTGAACGAGAAGCTCTTCGGGTCCGCCACCGTCACCTGAATCCCGACCGCCTCGGCGCGTGTGCGCACCACGGCGACGGTCTGGGGGTGACAGCCGGAGTCGATCCAGTAGGTCCCCGGGCCGTCATGATTCGTCGCGGCGGCGGTGAGGTGCACCGCTTCCGCCGCGGCCGTGCCCTCGTCGAGCAGGGAGGCGTTCGCCACCTCGAGCCCCGTCAGGTCCGACACCATCGTCTGATAGTTGAGCAGGGCTTCGAGCCGGCCCTGGGCGATCTCCGCCTGGTAGGGCGTGTAGGCGGTGTACCAGCCGGGGTTCTCGAGCACGTTCCGGAGCACCACCGGAGGCGTGATGCAGTCCGAGTACCCCATCCCGATATAGGACCGGAAGACCTGATTCTTCGCGGCGAACGCGCGCAGGGCGGCGAGCGCTTCCCGCTCGCTCCGCGCCGCGGGGATGTTCAACGGTTTCCGAAAGCGAATGTCTTCGGGGATCACGGCGTCGATGAAGGCGTCGAGCGAGGTGAACCCGACCACCTTCAGCATGTCGCGGACTTCGTCGGCATCCGGACCAAGATGCCGGGCGGCGAACCGGTCCGGGTGCACGAGAGAGGAAGGCGCTATCGCCATTGAGACCCTGACGTCTGACGTCCGATGTCTGGTGGTCTTACTTCCCGATCTGCTTCTGGTACGCGGCGGCATTCAACAGGCCTTTCAGCTCAGCTTGGTCCTTGACCTTCAGCTTGATCATCCAGCCCGCGCCGTACGGCTCGCGGTTCACCGCCGCGGGATCCTGCTCCAGGGCGCCATTGCTTTCCACGACCGTCCCGGCCACCGGGCAATACAGGTCCGAAACAGCCTTGACGGCCTCGATGGTTCCAAACACCGCGCCCTTGGCGAAGGTGGCCCCCGCCTTCGGCAGGTCGACGTAGACCACGTCCCCGAGCTCTCCCTGGGCATAATCGGTGATGCCGATTTGAACCACCGACCCGTCGCCGGTCGTTTTGACGTACTCGTGTTCCGCGGTATACGCGAGGTCGGCAGGAACGTTGGCCATGTGCGGGATCCGGTTTGGAGGGTGCGGGAAATTCGGGGCGAAGGTTATCAGGTGTTGGAGCGTTTCGTCAACTCGTCGAACACGGCCCGGGCCTTCTGCTTCAATGCCTCTGGGGACCCGTCGTTGTCGATCACGTACTGGGACTTCCCCCGCTTCCGGTCCGACGGCATCTGCGCCGCGATCATGGCGTCGGCTTCGGCGTTCGAGAGGCCCCGCAGCAGACGGAGCCGGGCGCGCCGGACCGCGGGCGGCGCGTCGACGAGGACCACCGCGTCGAAATGCCCCGGATCGAGGGCCTCGAAGAGGAGGGGGATGTCGTTGATCACGATCCGGTCACCCCGGGCCCGCGCCTCCGCGAGGAGCTGCGCCCGACGGCGCTGTACGGCGGGGTGCACGAGGCTGTTGAGTGCGGTAAGCGCCTGATCGTCGCCGATCACCTTGGAACGGAGGGCGGCGCGGTCGAGGGTGCCGTCGGGATTCAGCACGTTTCCCCCGAACCGGCGGACAATGGCCGCGAGCACCTCGGTGCCCGGGGCCTGGGCTTCGCGAGCCAGCTGGTCGGCGTCGATGATCGTCGCGCCCCACGACCGGAAGAGCTCCACCACCGTCGACTTCCCGGCGGCGATGTTGCCGGTGAGGCCGATGTTCAGCACGGAGAGACAGTGGCCAGAGGTCGGTGACCAGAGGTCAGCCTTGCCCCGGGGCCCACCGGCCACCGGCTACTGGCCACTGGCCACTCAGAGGAGCGCAGTCTGATCCTCATCGGCTTTCGGAACTCTGTGACAATGGCGGCATCTTGCCTCGTACGACTCCCGTCCGCCCACCATGATCGTCGGGGAGTCCCAGGTGGCCGGTTTCCCGTCCACCAGCCGTTGATTCCGGGTTGCCGGACCCCCGCAGACCACGCAGATCGCCTGGAACTTGTCGACCACTTCGGCCACGCACATGAGCGTCGGCATGGCCCCGAAAGGCAGGCCCCGGAAGTCCACGTCGGTCCCCGCCAGGATGACGCGGATCCCCCGATCGGCAAGGCCATTCGCGACGGCTACCAGGCCGTCGTCCAGGAACTGCGCTTCGTCCACCGCCACCACTTCGGTGGTGGGGGCAATCTGGCGAATCAGCTGCTCCGATGAGTCGATGGGCTCGGCTTCGACGGTGATGCCGTCATGGGAGGTCACGGAGTAGAGGCCGGCGTAGCGGGCGTCCAGGTGGGACTTGAATACCTGGACCCGCTTCCGGGCGATGACGGCGCGGCGGACTCGCCGGATGAGCTCTTCAGACTTGCCGGAGAACATGACCCCGGCGATGACCTCGATCCAGCCGGGGCGGGTGCCGTGGAACATGGGCCTCAGTGGTCAGTGGTCAGAGGTCGGTGGCCAGCCCGGTCCGGGGCATGGGCCGATGGGGCTGGCCACTGACCACCGGCCACTGGCCACTCGGCTGGGGAGACTGTAGCTACGGCATGTCACGGGGTCAAGGAAGTGCTGGTATCTTGCGGTTTTTCGAGGGGGTACCCCATATTGTATCGGTTTTTCAAGGCTTTTTGGGATGCCCCCCCATTTAGGGGCGATTTTGCAAGGCTTTTTCGACCCACCTCCACCAGGAGTGCGCCATGAACAAAGCCGAGCTGACCGCGGCCCTCGCCATGCGGACGAAGATGTCCAAGGCGGATGCCGGCCGGACGATCGAAGCCCTGTTCGACGACAAGGGCATCATCGCCGGTGAACTGAAGAAAGGTGCGAAGGTGCAGATCACGGGCTTCGGGAATTTCGAGGCTCGGAAGCGCGCCGCTCGCATGGGCCGCAATCCGAAGACGGGCGGCGTCATTCAGATCAAGGCGTCGATCGCCCCCGCGTTCCGCGCCGGGAAACAGCTGAAGATGGCCGTCAACGGGAAGATGAAGTAGTTGACCGATCGTTGAAGAGTTTCGCTATACTTTGACGTCGCTGTGAGACGTCACGGTGACCAATAGCGAAGCGGTATGCGAGCCGCCCCGTCGGGCGGCTCGTCGCTTTTTGGTCCTTTAGGATCAGGCCGCGGTGAGCTGCAAACCCCTCTGACAGTTCTTGCACGTCACCTGCTGCGGCACCTTCCACCGCGGCGGGAGATCGAGCTTCTGTTCGGCGCCGCAATCGGGGCAGATTCCGGTCGCCCCCTTACCCAGCTCAGGCGTGCCGAGGCGCTGGAAGAACTGGAAGATCGCGAAGATGAAAAAGCCCGGCACCAGCAGAAAGTGCGCGACGGGAATGAAGACCGACCCCACGGCGCAGGCCCAGAATGTCCCCAGCGCTTTGAAGGCCCGGCGCGTTCGCGCCTTCTGGTCGAACGAAATGACGGTCACCGTACCGCGTGTCGCATTCCCACTATAACCGGTGAGCACGAATACCTGTTCTCGTTTCGGATCCATCGTCTCTACCCTCGACGTCTAAGCGTCCAGCCGTGCGTTCACCCTCCGACCGCGAATCATCATGCCTGACAGCCGTGCCACCGCGCGCTCCGCCGCCGCCGCCGCGACGTCCACCAGACTGAACGTGTCCCGTACGTCAATGCGGCCGATGTCGTCCTTGGACAGACCCGCTTCCCGGATCAGCGCGCCCACGATGTCCTTGGCCGCCGCCCGGTCCTTCTTCCCCACGCTCACGTAAACCTTTACTCGCGCTGCGGGTGCGTGCCCCGCATCCCGCTTCCCGCTTCCCAGCTCCCGACCCACCGCGAGCACCGCCGCGGCGACCTCGGCCGCCGCGTAGTGATCCAGGAGCGGCGCCAGCAGCGCCAACTCCGCGGCAAGGTCCCCCCGCTCGAGCCGCGCGACGATCGCCGCCCGGGCCTCCCGGGCCGCCGTGCCGCCCGACAGTAGAGGAATGGGCGTCAGGGGCGACGCGATCGTCTTGGCGTACGGGAGCTGCTCCGGTGCCAGGACCAGCACGGGAGCCCCGGCCGTTCCCAGGGCCGACAGCTCTTCCCGGGTCGGCAGGTCCGCGCACACCACGACGTTCACGGGGCCCGAAGGCTCCACCCCCCGCCGCCAAAGCAGGGCCGACCCGGGATCCAGCGCGTCGAGCGCCGCGTCCACGGCGGCGTCGCGCCCGCCTGGGCCCGTGAGCACGTAGCGGGCCGCACCTACGGGGGGCAGGGGTCGGGCATTCTCACCGATCGGCAGGTCCCCGACCACATGGGGCCGCCGCGCCTGTGTCTCCAGCAGGGTCTCGATGGCGGCTGGGCTCCAGCTCAGGACGATCCGGCGCGCTTCCTTTATTTCCGACAGGAGCCCTGCGACGGCGGCCATGTCAGGGGTTCCCTGAACCGATTCGGGCCACGCCAGGACCACGGTGCGGAACTGATCGCCCTTGAGGGCCGAGCGCGTCAGGAGGGCGGCGAGGTCGGCCGGGCAACCCGCCAGGACGTCCACCGCACCGCCGACCAGCAGGCGGGCGGAGCGGTCCAGACCGGTAACGGCGTGGAATCGAAGAGGTTGGGGGACCGCGGCGGTCCAGGCGGACGCGGTGGTCGGGCTTTCCGTGATGATCAGCACGGGAGCGTGCCCCTGGACCAGCGGCCACAGGGCGCCGGCGCATTCGGGGGCAGGGGGAGACACGAGCATTACGGGGCGTCCGCGCTCGAGCGCGGACGTCGCTTCCACGGGTGCCGTCACACGGTCCTCAGTTGTCAAAGGGCGTTCAATTCTCTGTAACGCATGCTAGTCGCGGGGCTCGAAGCTAGCAAGGAGCAAGGCTAGATTCCAATTCGAACTTCACCTCTCCGGGGACCCGAGTGGCCGACGGCCTTTCGCAGAATCTGCAACATCTCGAAACATCGGCGACCATCGCGATCTCCCAGGAGGCGAAGCGCCGGCGCGCCGCCGGTGAGGACGTCATCGATCTGGGTGCGGGAGAGCCCGACTTCGCTACGCCGGCGATCCCGGCGGAAGCGGGCATCCGTGCTATAAAGGAAGGGCACACCCACTATCCCGCGAACGAAGGGATTCTGGAGCTGCGCGCGGCGGCCGCGAAGCATCTCTCGCTCTTGTCCGGCGGGCGGCCCGTCAACGCCGATCACATCGTCGTGTCGTCAGGCTCGAAGCAATCGCTCTTCAATGCATGCTTCTCGCTCTTCGGGCCGGGGGATTCGGTGGCGATCCCGGCGCCCGCCTGGGTGTCCTATCCGCAGATCATTCATCTCGCGCGCGCGCGTCCCGTCATGGTGGCCGGGGACGCCGAGTGGGGATTGAAGGTGGGCGTGAAGGATCTGGAGCGGATGGTGCCGACGCCCAAAGGCCTGATCCTGTGCTCGCCCTGCAATCCCACCGGCGCGGTGTATTCGCTGACGGAGCTGCGGGCCATCGCCGAGTGGGCGGTGCGCAAGAATGCGTGGATCGTCGCCGATGAGATCTACCGCCGCATCCACTACGGCCCCGGGCCGGCACCCTCATTCCTCGACCTGGAAGACGACCTCCTCAAGCGTGTCGTCCTCATCACCGGCGTCAGCAAGGCGTACGCGATGACGGGCTGGCGGATCGGGCTGGCGCTCGCGCCTCAACCCATCGCGAAGGCGATGTCGGCCCTCCAGTCGCACACCACGAGCGGCGCCAACCATCAGGCGCAGTACGCCGCGGCGGCCGCGTACGCCGATGAGCGGGTGGAGCAGGACGTGCAGCGGATGGTCGCCGAGTTCCGCAAGCGCCGGGATCTCGTGGTCGGCCGATTCCGGCAGGACCTCCCCGGCGTGGAATTCGTCGAGCCGCTGGGGGCGTTCTACTTCTTCTTCCGGGTCGACTCGTTCGGCGGGATCAATGGTACGGATTTCTGCACCCAGCTGATCACGGAGACCGGCGTGGCGCTGGTGCCCGGCGCGGCGTTCGGCGACGACCGCTGGGTGCGGCTCTCGTACGCGGCGGCCACCACGGAGCTCGAAAAGGCACTGGATCGCATCATGGAATTCGTCACCGTCCGGGAAACCGGAAAAGGGAAGCGGGAAACGTGAGAGGCCGGTAACTTCCGCAATGATCTTTGAAGCCAAGATTGTCCCGCTCGACGGCAAGCTTCCCAAGGTGACGTACCGCTGGGACGCCGAGACCGACATCCTGACCGTGTCCTGCAAAGGCACGGGGAAGAACGGGAAGGGGCTGAGTGGCACCGTGGACCTCGAGGGGGCCGACGGGTCGTTCGTCGTGCTCGACGTGGCGGAGGGCGCGCTCCGTGGGCTCGACGTGGTCACGTGGCCGGACGACATCAAGACGCTGGACACGCTCGCCCCGCCCACCGACCCGAAAGAGGGCGCCGTCATCTTTCCGTCGCGGAATTCGCAGCCGGGGGTGGCGGCCGTGGAGGTCGACACGCCCCTGACCATGGAGAAGAACGCCGCCGAGTCCATTCTCCACCTGAAGGTGGGGCGGGCCCGGACGGCGACTCCGGTGCGCGTCGGGGACCACCTGCTGGTCGAGATCGACAAGCAGAACCGGCTGGCCGGGGTCTGGCTCCTGGACGTCCCGCCCTTCCCGAACGTCGAGGCCACCGCGTAGCCGTGGAAGAACGGCTCGAGCGATACCTTCGCGAGCTGTTCGCCGTCGAAGACGCCGCACTGGTCACCATCCGGGAACGGCAGGCCGCGGCGAAGCTCCCCGAGATCAACGTCTCCGCTGAAGAGGGCCGACTGCTGGCCGTGCTGCTGGCCGCGGTGCAGGCCCGGCGCATTCTCGAGATCGGCGCGCTCGGCGGGTACTCCGGTACTTGGATGGCCCGCGCGCTCCCCTCCGGCGGCACCATGACCACGATCGAGTTCGATCCCCACCACGCCGCGGTGGCCCGCGAAGCCTACCGCACGGCCGGCGTCGCCGACCGGGTGGAGCTCATCGAAGGGTCAGCCCTCGACGTGCTGCCCACGTTGAAGCCCGGCTTCGATGCGGTGTTCATCGATGCCGACAAGGCGCCGATGGCGAAATACTTCGAATGGGGCGTCCGGCTGCTGCGGGTGGGCGGGCTCCTGCTGGGCGACAACGCCTTCCATGACGGCAAGGTCGCCGATCCATCGGTCACCGCTCCCGACACCGAAGGGGTGCGGGCGTTCAACCGGCTTTCGGCCACCGATCCCCGCATCAACGCCACCGTGATTCCGATTCGTGACGGCCTGGTGGTGGGCGTCAAGGTGCGGGACTGATGGCACGTCTGCCCTGGCTCGACGCCGTCCTCGCGGCCGGCGCCGTGCCGGCGTCCTTCGTCCCCGACGCGTCGGGCGGCAGGAGCGACGCCGCAGACGTCACGGGCGCGGACGTGATGGAGGGCTCCGGTCTCGCGGTCCACGAGCTCCGCCACCCGCCGCTCGCGCCGTCCGCGGTCACCTTTGTCGACGGCATTCAGCGGTGGGCGGTGGTCGGGTACGACGGAGTCGTCCCCTTGATCAGCGCATACGTGGCCGCCGCCGCCCGCCGCCGCACCGGGGGTCGCCTCCACACCGTCGCCGAGGAATCGCGGCGCGTCATCGTCACGGCGGAGGGCTCCCTGAGTCCTCCCGTCCGCGAGGCGCTCAGGCGCTCCGGGGAACCGGTGGTGGACCTCAAGGACGACGTGCCGGGACAGCCCGGTCGCACGCTCACGGCGGCGGGGATGCGTATCGAGCGGCTCCGCGAGAGCGTGGAACGTGCCGTGGCCGAACCCCTCGCAGACCGGCTGCCGGAGGACGAGTGGCTCGTGGTGGACGGCGTCCTCTCGAACTCCAAGGATCTCGCCAGCCACCCGCGCACCCTGGGGCTGATCAAGAGCCACGGAGCCCAGTACTTCACCGGCGAGGAGCTGAGGCGCGCACTCATGCTGCCACCGGGACACCGCACCTCGGTGTTTCAGCCGCACCGCCACGGCTCCCAGGCGGTCTACTCGTGGTATGTCCGCATCTGGCCCTGGGAAGGACATGACCTGCTCTACGGACTCCTGCGGGTCGAGGCACGCGCGGACGCCGAGTCCATTGCCCGGGCCGACGCCATCGGCGCCTGGCTGGTGAACGAGCGGAAGCCGTTGTCCACCCCGGACGCGCGTTTCGATCGTTTGCTGTATCCTATTCATGACGTGGAGACCTATCTGCGCAGCCGGGCTCCCCTGCATCTGGTGACGGACCCCGGGTCTCGCCTGCCCCCGGCCGCGACGGCCGCGACGGCCGCGACGGCCGAGCCCGGCACATGAGCGTCGGACGAGTCGTCGCGACCGAGCTCAAGCCCGCCACGCCGCACCAATTCCACTTCTGGACGGCGCGGGACACGAGCATCGGTATCGGAGCCATCGTTCGCGTGGAAGATCCGGCCGATACCGAGCGCGTGGTGTTCGGTGTGGTGACTGACGCCTTCGCGTATTCGGATCTCGCGACTCCGCTCCATGACGTGGTGTCGGCGGACGGCGATCCTGAGCGCGCGGGCACGGCGCCCACCCTGCGCCAGGAGATCAGGCTCTGGACGGCGGCCGTGCTCCGGCAGTTCCCGGAAGAACCGCTGCAGCCCGTTCCCCTCGGCCGCGTCCTGGTCGCCTCGGACGCCGACGTCGCTTCGGCACTCCGTATGGACGCGTATCTCACCGGTACCCAGCCGACCGGAATCCCAGTGGGCCTCTACACGTCCGGCGGTCTCGAAGCGCCCGTGTACCTGGACTCGGACTTCCTGCTCGGTCCCGAGGCCGCGCACTTGAACATCTCCGGCATCTCGGGACTCGCGACCAAGACCTCGGCGGTGGAGTTCCTGATCTCCTCGATCTTCCAGCACTTTCCGGCGCACCGCGGCCGGGTCGCGGCCGTCTGCTTCAACGTGAAGGGTTCCGATCTCTGCTTCCTGGACCGCGCCGGAGAGCTCCAGGAGGAAGACCGGCGGCGGTACGAGCGCCTGGGCGTGAGTCCGGAGCCGTTCAAGCGGGTCCGCTACTACGCGCCCTTCAAGCCCGACGGCGTGAACCTCAACACACTGCGCACGCACGCGGACCTCGTGGGGGATGTGGAGCCGCTGGTGTGGGGGTTGCGCGAGGCGCTCGATTTTGCCGAGGTCCTGCTCAACAAGGACGACATCGACGCGAAGGCCGACGCGTTCATCGACTTTCTGAAGGACCGGGTGGTGGGCCAATCCTTCGACGACGGCTTCGGCAACCAGCACCAGGTCGAGACGTTCGCGGATCTGGACGCGCTCTTCCGCGCCATTCTCCGCGGGGTGGAGGACTCGGGGCGGGGGGACATGTGGCGCACGCATCACGTCGCCACGATCCGCAAGGTCCGCAACCGGCTCTCGAACATCTCCACCCGCTGTAAGGGCCTGGTGACCGATGACGGCGCCGTGGGGGACCTGCCCTGGGGTGCGTTCGAAGACCGGGGCGTGTACGTCATCGACGTCGCCAATGTCGACCCCCTCGGCCAGGACCTGGTGTTCGCGCGCGTGGTGTCGAAGCTCCGCGAGCGCCTGGAGCACCGGAACCTCGGTGTGGACGTCGTGATCGTCTTCGTCGACGAGCTCAACAAGTACGCGTCGGGAGACGGTCCGGAGACCCACGTGAAGCGCATGCTCCTCGACATCTCCGAACGGGGCCGGTATCTCGGGCTCGCGCTCTTCGGGGCCGAGCAGTTCCGGTCGCAGGTTCACCGGCGGGTGGTGGGGAACGCGGGAACGCAGGTGTTCGGGCGGATGGACGCGGACGAGCTGGCGACCCCCGGCTACCAGGTCCTCTCGCCGGCGACCAAGATCAAGCTCGCCACCCTGCCCATCGGGGAGCTGATGGTCCGGCATCCGCACTTCACTCAGCCGATTTTCGTGCGGTTCCCGAGACCGGCCGTGATGCGCGGGAGGGACGGCGTGGAGCGGTTCCCGCCCGCCGAGGACCTGCCGTTCGAGGATGCGATCGTGCGGCAGCTGATGAAGCTCGACCGGCGGCTCAAGCCGAACGTGCTGAAGGACCTGGTGGGGTCGCGCGAGCAGGAGGATGTGCGGCGTGCGCTGGCGGCGGTCCGGCGGGCCCGTCCCGACGACGTGCTGGCGTATTTCCGCACCGCGCTCGGCAGCAAGGTCGCGGCCGACGTGCCGCGGGAACGGCGGGCGGTGCCGCCGCTGTCCCCGATTTCAGAGGAGCCGTACTGACCCTGGGGAGGAGTCGCATGGGCGCACTCGGTCGGCTTGCGGTAGTGGTCGCGGTGCTGTCGGTGGCGTGCGGAGGAGGACCGTCACCGACTGGGTCCTCAGCTCCGCGAGGGTTATACGTGCGTCTCCGGTTCGCGAAGTCCCCCGGCGTACTGCGCTATGAGGTCAGTCAGGCGACCAGGCAGGAAGCCGGGCCGGTCATCTTCAAGCGCCGGCGCACGCTGTACGTCACCCAAGTGATCGAAGACTCCCTCGATGCCCGCTTGATTCACGTGAGGATCGACTCGGGGCGCGGGAGCGAGAAGATGCCCATGTCGTTGGGTCCATTCCCGGGGTTCAGGGGGTGGTTCAACGATCAAAGGGATCGTCTCGACACCATCGCGACGGATCTGGGTGTGGAGGGGTACCGCGCCGACGTGTTTGACGGCACGATGCCGCTGCCCACTGATTCGATTACCCAGGGCGGCACGTGGACCGTCGATCCGCGCCGTCACGCGATGTTTCACGTACAGGATGCGCCCGTGCACGCAGTGGCGCGGGGAGTCGTGAAACGGATCTCTATTCTGAACAACGACACCATCGCGGTTCTGGGTTTCACCTTTGACGTGAAGGGCAAGTTTACGCAGAAGGACGGTCGAGAAATCGACGTGCACGGGAACGAAGAGGGAGAAGAGACGTTTTCAGTAAACCAGGGGATCACCCTGAGGCTTCATGTGGCCGGCAAGATCGAGTGGGACACCGACGTCATGGGAGCGCGGCTTGAACACGTATATACCATTGTCCATGGCGAGACTGACCGGACGCTCATTCCTTAAGTGAAGCTCGCCCACCTCTCCGACCTCCACCTCGGCTTCCGCCAGTACGAGCGGCTGACGGCGCGCGGGAGCAATCAGCGCGAGGCCGACGTCGCCGAGGCCTTCCGGCGGGCGGTGGATGACATCCTGGAGCAGAAGCCCGACTGCATTGTAATCGCGGGAGACGTGTTCAACGCGGTCCGGCCCACCAACGCGGCGATTCTCTTTCTCTTCCTGCAGCTGCAGCGCATCCGCACCACACTCCCGGATAGTGCAGTCGTCATGGTCGCGGGCAATCACGACACCCCCCGCTCGGTCGAGACCGGCAGCATTCTCCGGTTGTACGAGACCCTCGGCGTCCACATCGTCCTCGACGTGCCCCGCCGGATCCCGATTCCCGGGCACGATGCTGCCGTACTGGCGGTGCCGCACCAGGCCATCGCCCAGGTCGAGCGTCCCGCCCTGCGGCCGGAGCCCGGCGTCGCCCACAACATCCTCGTCGTCCACGCCGAAGTGGACGGCATCTTCGCGTTCGAGAAGGGTGCGGGGGAGTACGGCAGCGGTGTGGTCACCCGGGCCGAGCTGGGCGCGTCGCACTGGGACTATGTGGCCCTGGGCGCCTACCATGTGGCCCGCGAGCTCGAGTCGAACATGTGGTACTCCGGGAGCCTCGACTACGTCAGTCACAATCCCTGGGGCGAGCTGATCGACGAAAAGAAGCACAAGCGGTCCGGCAAGGGCTATCTGCTGGTGGACCTCCCCGGGGCGAAGGTCACGTTCCGCTCGATCGAACCGCCCCGCCGGTTCGTCGATCTCCCGCCCATCGACGCGCCCGACAAAACCGCGGCCGAGCTGGACGCCGAAATCGCGGCCGCAATAAAGAAGGTCAAGCCGTCGGTGGACGACCAGGTGATCCGGCTGGTGGTGCGGGACATCTCGCGCGGCATTGCGAAGGACCTGAACCATGAAGCGATCCGCGCGGTCAAGGCGCGGGCTTTGAACTTCCACCTGGATCTCCGGCGCCCCGTGCCGGCCGAACGGGCAGCTGGGATGGCCGCGCCAGGCGGGAAGCCCCTGACGCTCCCCGAGACGGTGAAGGACTTCCTCTCCCGCCGTCCCCTCGATGCGGACCTGGATCGGGAGGAGTTCGTTCGCACCGGCGTCGAGTACGTCGAAAAAGCCGGGGCCGGCACCCGTGAGGAGGTCGCCTCCTGATGGAGCTGCGCCGCCTCCGGCTGATCAACTTCCGCCAGCACGCCGATACCGACATCGAGTTCGGGAAGGGGATTACGGGCGTCGTCGGGCCCAACGGTGCGGGCAAGACCACGCTCCTCGAGGCCATTGCCTGGGCCATCTACGGCTCGCAGGCGGTGCGCGGCGACAAAGACTCGGTCCGGAACCTCCGCGCCAAAGCCCGCTCCTCGGTCAAGGTCGAGCTCGAGCTTACCCTCGGCCGCCATGAGCTGCGCATCGTCCGGGGGCTCCATTCCGCCGAGCTCTATCAGGATGGGGTCCTGCTCGCCAACTCGCTCAAGGAAGTGACCGAGAAGGCCCAGAAAGCCCTGG
>Ga0070709_10001137_pt1 | contig 14661 bp, 13 predicted proteins | sample LARL51metaG_FD_65449 | JGI IMG/M metagenome (GOLD analysis project Ga0070709, IMG submission 65449) | Corn, switchgrass and miscanthus rhizosphere microbial communities from Kellogg Biological Station, Michigan, USA - LAR L5-1 metaG | ecosystem: Host-associated > Plants > Roots > Rhizosphere ...
AAGCTCGCGGAAGGCACGCCCGCCCAGGTGCAGGCCGATCCCGATGTCATCAAAGCCTATCTCGGGAGCAAGGAGCAATGACAGCGCTGCTCAATGTCAGGGATTTGCGCGCGTATTACGGCCAGGTCCAGGCGCTGCACGGTCTCTCCTTCTCGCTCAACGAGGGCTCGCTCACGACGCTGCTCGGGGCCAACGGCGCCGGCAAGACCACGACGCTGCGTGCCATCTGCAACATGGTGCGCTCGACCGGATCGATCGAATTCGAAGGCGCGCCGCTCACCAGCCGCTCGACCGAGGGCATCGTCCGGCTCGGTATCGCGCATGTGCCGCAGGGCCGCGGCACCTTCACCACCATGACGGTGGAGGAGAACCTGCAGCTCGGCGCGATCACCCGCAAGGACCACGCCGCCATCGTCTCCGACATGGAGCGGATGTACGCGCATTTCCCGGTACTGAAGCAGCGCTATACGCAGCAGGCCGGCACGCTCTCCGGCGGCGAGCAGCAGATGCTCGCGGTCGCCCGTGCGCTGATGCTGCGGCCGCGCCTGATGCTGCTGGACGAGCCGTCCTTCGGGCTGGCGCCGCTGGTCGTGCGCGACTTGTTCGGCATCCTCGGCAAGATCAACCGGGAGGACAAGGTGTCGATCCTGGTGGTCGAGCAGAACGCACAGCTCGCGCTGGAGCTCGCCGACCAGGCCTATGTGATCGAGACCGGACGCATCGTGATGTCGGGCGCGGCCAAGGACATCGCCAACAACGAAGACGTCCGTAAATCCTATCTGGGCTACTAAAGGGAGCGGCGGCCATGGAGCTTTTCACCAATCAGATCCTGGCCGGCATCTCAACCGGCGCGATCTATGCCTGTCTCGCGCTGGCGGTGGTCATGATCTACCAGGCGATCGATCATCTCAATTTCGCGCAGGGCGAGATGGCGATGTTCTCGACCTTCATTTCCTGGCAGCTGATGCAATGGGGCATACCCTATTGGGTGGCCTTCGTCCTCACCATCGCCTTCTCCTTCGCGGGCGGCATCGCGATCGAGCGGATCCTGTTCAAGCCGCTCGCCAAGGCCCCGATCCTGACCAACGTCGCGGGCTTCATCGCGCTGTTTTCGATCATCAACTCCTCCGCCGGTCTGATCTGGGACTTTACCATCAAGCAGTACCCCACCCCGTTCGGCTCCGCCCCGTTCCTCGGCAGCCAGCTGATCTCGACGCACCAGGCCGGCATGATCGGCGTCACGCTGCTGCTGCTGCTCGCGCTCTACTTCTTCTTCCAGTACACACGGGTGGGACTTGCGATGCGCGCCGCCGCCTCGCTGCCGGAATCCGCGCGGCTGGTCGGCATCAACACGAGCTGGATGATCGCACTCGGCTGGGGCATGGCGGCCGCGATCGGCGCGATCGCCGGCATCCTGATCGCACCCGTGGTGTTCCTCGAGCCGAATATGATGCTCGGCACGCTGATCTACGGTTTTGCCGCCGCGGTGCTCGGCGGGCTCACCAGCCCGTTCGGCGCCGTGATCGGCGGCTTTCTGGTCGGCATCTTCGAAAACCTCGCCGGCACCTACATTCCCTATGCCGGCAATGAGCTGAAACTGCCGATCGCGCTGGCGCTGATCGTGTCCATCCTGGTCGTCAAACCCGCCGGCCTGTTCGGGCGGCACATCGTGAAGCGAGTCTGACCATGAGCGCTGTTGAGGATGTCGCCACCCAGACTGCGGCGGTCGAAGCCGTTCCGAAGCGGGCCATGACGCTCGGCACCGGCACCTCGCTGGTGGTCCTGACGCTGCTGCTCGTCGTGCCGCTGTTCGTGAAAAACTTCATCATCTTCCAGATGACGATGCTGCTGATCTACGGCGTCGCGGTGCTCGCGCTGAATATCCTGACCGGCGGCAGCGGCCAGTTCTCGCTCGGCCAGAGCGCGTTCTATGCCATCGGCGCCTATACCTCCGCGATCCTGATGGAGCAGTACGACGTCAACTATGCGCTGACCCTGCCGGTCGCCGGCCTGGTCTGCTTTGGCGCCGGCTTCCTGTTCGGCCAGCCGGCGCTGCGCCTCTCCGGCGTCTATCTGGCGCTGGCGACCTTTGCGCTGGCGACGGCGATGCCGCAGCTCCTGAAACTCGGCTATTTCGAGAAATGGACCGGCGGCGTGCAGGGCCTGGTCGTCACCAAGCCGGATGCGCCATTCGGCCTGCATATGTCGCAGGATGTCTGGCTCTATTACTTCACGCTGGTCATCACGGTCGCGATCTACGTCTTCTCGGTCAACCTGCTGCGCTCGCGTTCGGGACGCGCCTTCATGGCGATCCGCGACAACGAGATCGCGGCCTCCGCCATGGGCGTCAATGTCGCGCTCTACAAGACACTCGCTTTCGGCGTGTCGGCCGGCATCACCGGCGTCGCCGGGGGCCTCGGCGCAATTGCCGTGCAATTCGTGGCGCCGGACAGCTACACCATTCAATTTGCGATCGCGCTGTTCCTCGGCATGGTGGTCGGCGGCGTCGGCTGGCTGCCCGGCTCGTTCATCGGCTCGGCCTTCATCATCTTCGTTCCGAACATCGCCGAAAACATTTCAAAGGGCTTGTCCGGCGCGGTTTTCGGCGTTCTTCTCTTCCTGGTCATCTTCCTGTTGCCGCATGGCGCGAGGCAGATCGCCACCGTGGGCCAGCAATTGCTCGGGCGCCTGAGGAGATAATAAAGGAGACGGAATGCGTTTCAGCCACTCTGTTCATTCCGCCGCGCTTGCGGCGGCAATTGCGACCTTTGCCTGCAGCGCGGCATTTGCCCAGAAGAAATACGACAGCGGCGCAACCGACACCGAGATCAGGATCGGCAACATCATGCCGTATTCGGGGCCGGCCTCGGCCTATGGCGTGATCGGCAAGACCGAAGCCGCCTACTTCAACAAGATCAACGCCGAGGGCGGCATCAACGGACGCAAGATCAACTTCATCTCCTACGACGATGCCTATTCGCCGCCGAAGGCCGTCGAGCAGGCGCGCAAGCTGGTCGAGAGCGACAACGTGCTCCTGATCTTCAATTCGCTCGGCACGCCCTCGAATTCGGCGATCGAGAAATACATGAACAGCAAACGGGTGCCGCAACTGTTCGTCGCGAGCGGCGCGTCGAAGTGGAACGATCCGAAGGATTTTCCATGGACCATGGGCTGGCAGCCCTCGTATCAGACCGAGGCCCACATCTACGCTGCCTATGTTCTGAAGGAGAAGCCGGCCGGCAAGATCGCCGTACTGTTCCAGAACGACGATTTCGGCAAGGATTATGTCAAGGGCTTGAAGGACGCGCTCGGGCCGAAGGCGTCCATGATCGTGGCTGAAGAGAGCTACGAGACCTCGGAACCCTCGATCGACGACCACATGGTCAAGCTGAAGACGGCCGGTGCCGACGTCTTCATCAGTGTTGCGACGCCGAAATTCGCGGCGCAGGCCATCAAGCGGGCCTCCGAGATCGACTGGCATCCACTGCAGATCGTGGTCAACGTCTCCTCGTCCGTCGGCGCCGTGATGATGCCGGCGGGTTTCGAGAATTCGCAAGGCATCCTCTCGGCCAACTATGCCAAGGACGCCGGCGACCCGCAGTGGGCCGACGATCCCGGCATGAAGAAGTTCGTCGATTTCCTGGCGCAATATTATCCCGAGGGTAACAAGCTCGATGCCGCGACGGTCTTTGGCTACGGCGCCGCGCAGACCCTGGTCGAGGTCCTGAAGCAGTGCGGCGACGACCTGACGCGCGACAATGTCATGAAGCAGGCGGCGAGCCTGAAGGATTTCCAGCCTGATACCATGCTACCGGGCATCAAGATCAATACCTCGGCGACCGACTACGCACCGATCAAGGAGTTGCAGATGATGCGGTTCAAGGGCGAAAAATGGGACCTGTTCGGCGACATCATGAACGGCGATCTCACCCACTGACGACCTGCCGAGGCTGCAGGTGGCCCTCTGTTCTTCGATACCGCCCTCCCGGGGTGGAGCCCTCGTGGGAGGCTTGATAGTTGACCGCAAGTGGGCGGCGATCTGCCTTTACCTAACCGACTAAAGACGCAGGCACGGCCGCCCTGTCGCAGGCGCTTTTTTGCCGGTTTCTGGTAAGATGAAGGAACGACAAGAGCTTTCGACCAAGAAGGCCGGCACAATCTTGAGATCAAACGAGGGAGAGACGTAATGCCCATGATTGCCAATCCGCTGGCAACGGCCGCGGCCGCATTCGCATTGTTCGCCGCCGCGTCCGGCGGCGCGCTGGCCGCGGAGAAGAAATACGACACCGGCGCGTCCGACACCGAGATCAAGGTCGGCAACATCATGCCCTATTCGGGGCCGGCGTCGGCATACGGCATCATCGGCAAGACCGAGGCCGCCTACTTCAAGAAGATCAACGCCGAGGGCGGCATCAACGGCCGCAAGATCAACTTCATCTCCTACGACGACGCCTACTCGCCGCCAAAGACGGTGGAGCAGGCGCGCAAGCTGGTCGAGAGCGACGAGGTGCTGTTCATCTTCAACTCGCTCGGCACGCCGCCGAACTCGGCGATCCACAAATACATGAACTCCAAGAAGGTGCCGCAGCTGTTCGTCGCGACCGGCGCCACCAAATGGAACGACCCCAAGGATTTTCCCTGGACCATGGGCTGGCAGCCGAACTACCAGAGCGAGGGGCGGATCTACGCAAAATATCTCTTGAAGGAGAAGCCTGACGCCAAGATTGCCGTGCTCTTCCAGAACGACGACTACGGCAAGGACTATCTCAAGGGCCTGAAGGACGGGCTTGGGGCGAAGGCCGCGACGATGATCGTCGCCGAGGAAAGCTATGAGACCACCGAGCCCACGATCGACAACCACATCGTGAAGCTGAAATCGACCGGCGCCGACGTGTTCTTCGACGTCACCACGCCGAAATTCGCGGCGCAGGCGATCAAGAAGGCCGCCGAGATCGAGTGGAAGGCGCTGCACCTCCTCAACAACGTCTCGGCATCCGTGGGCAGCGTGATCAAGCCGGCCGGCTACGAGAATGCGCAGAACGTCATCTCGGCACATTATCTGAAGGACACGACCGACACACAGTGGGCCAACGATCCCGGCATGAAGCAGTATCTGGACTTCATGACCAAGGATTTTCCGGAGGGCGACAAGCTCGACAACGGAACCATCACGGGCTACGGCGTGGCGCAGACGCTGGTGCAGGTGCTGAAGCAGTGCGGCGACGACCTGACGCGCGAGAACGTCATGAAGCAGGCCGCGAACCTGAAGAACTTCCGCACCGAAGTGCTGCTGCCTGGCATTTACATCAACACCGGACCGGACGATTTCGCACCGATCAGCCAGCTGCAGCTGATGCGCTTCAAGGGCGAGCGCTGGGAGCTGTTCGGCGATGTGATCTCCGGCGATGTCGGCGGTTGAGCCTCGCCTTCGCCTGCCCTGGCGCGATCTCCCCCGCAACGCAGGTGCGTTGCGGGGTTTTCTTTTCCGCCGGAACGACGGATAACTGCCGGTCACCCGATTTCTCGCCTTGCGCTGGACAGCAATGACCGACCGCCGCCCGCTGCTCCGTTCGATCTTCGATGCGGCCGTTGCCGCCGCGCATCCCGATGTCGTGCTGGCACGCTACCTGCGGCCGCCACCCGCCGGACGCGTCATCTGCCTCGCCGCCGGCAAGGGCGCGGCCGCAATGGCCGCGGCCGCGGAGGTCCACTATCTCGACGGGCTGAAGCTCGCGCCCGAGCGGCTGATCGGCATTGCCACCACGCGCCACGGCCACGGCGTGCCGACGCGGCGGATCAAGGTCGTCGAGGCCGGCCACCCGATGCCGGATGAAGCGGGCCTCAAGGGCGCCGAAGAGACGCTTCGGATGGCGGAAGAGGCGCAAGCCGACGATCTCTTGCTGGTCCTGCTGTCGGGCGGCGGCTCGGCGAACTGGATCGCCCCCGTCCCCGGCATCAGCTTCCTGCAGAAGCAGCAACTGACCCGCGCGCTGCTGCGCTCCGGCGCGCCGATCGGCGAGGTCAACACCGTGCGCAAGCATCTGTCGCGGATCAAGGGCGGGCGGCTGGCGCGCGCCGGGCAGCACGCTGCCGAAATCGTCACGCTGGCGATCTCCGACGTGCCGCATGATGATCCCTCGGCGATTGCCTCGGGCCCCACCGTGCCCGACCCGACCACGCTTGCGGATGCGCGCGCCATCATCGCCAAATATCGACTGGACGTCGATGACGCCATCCGCGCCGCGCTGGACGATCCGGCAAACGAGAGCTGCAAGCCGGGCGACACGGGTTTTGTGAGGGCGCATTTCGAGCTGATCGCACGGCCCAGCCAATCGCTGGAGGCGGCGGTGAAGCTCGCGCGCGCGGCAGGCTATGAGATTGTCGATCTCGGCGCCGATCTCGAAGGCGAAGCCCGCGAAGTCGCTGCCGAGCACGCGCGATTGGCATTGCAGGCGCGCGCGCAACGCCGGCGCGTCGCGATCCTCTCCGGCGGCGAGCTCACGGTCACCGTGCGTGGCAACGGCCGCGGCGGTCCGAACCAGGAGTATGCGCTGGCGCTGGCCGCGCTGCTGAAGGACACGGCTGACATCTCGGTACTCTCAGGCGATACTGACGGCGCCGACGGCGGCGGGGGCTCGGCATCTGATCCGGCCGGCGCGATCGTCGACGCCACGACGTCTGCGAAGATGGCCGCGCTCGGCCTCGACCCGCAGGCCTTTCTCGCCAACAACGACGCCACCGCGTTTTTCGCCGCGACCGGCGATCTGCTGCAGACGGGGCCAACGCTGACCAATGTCAACGACATCAGGGTGATCCTGGTGGATGCGTTGTAGGGTGGGCAAAGGCGCGTCTTCGCCGTGCCCACCCTCTTTCCGCGAGTGAGCTGCGAGATGGTGGGCACGCTTCGCTTTGCCCACCCTACCCGGCTGGCTTACGGCCGTCCCTTCTCCCCGCTCACATGCTGCAGCAGCGCGAGCAGGCCTTTCAGCAGCACGGTCGGCGATGGCGGGCAGCCCGGGATGTGCAGATCAACCGGGACCACGTCCTTCACACCACCGACGCAGGCATAGCTGCCGCGAAAAACGCCGCCGTCAGCGGCACAGCCGCCCACTGCCACCACCCATTTCGGATCGGGCGTGGCATTGTAGGTGCGCTCCAGCGCCTCGCGCATGTTTTTCGTCACCGGCCCGGTCACCAGGAGCACGTCGGCGTGCCGTGGCGATGCGACGAAGCGCAGGCCGAACCGCTCCAGATCGTAGAAGGCGTTGGCGAGCGCATGGATCTCGAGCTCGCAAGCGTTGCACGAGCCGGCATCGACCTGGCGGATCGAGAGCGAGCGGCCAAGCCGCGCCTCGGCGGCATCGCGCACACGGCCAGCGAGCTCGGCGAGTGCCGCCTGATCGACCGCCGGCGGCGGCTCGGTCAGGGGACCGCGGGTCAGGCTCTCGATCATGGTCCTGCGCATCGCATTCGCCTCGCTAGAGATCGACGCCGGAATAGGAACAGTTGAACGACTTGTTGCAGAGCGGAAAGTCGGCCACGATGTTCTGCTCGATCGCGGTCTCCAAGAGCGGCCACTGGAACCAGGAGGCATCGCGGAGGTGACAGCGCCCAATCCGTCCGTCAGCGTCGAGCCGCAGCCAGACCAGCAGGTCGCCTCGGAACGCCTCGACCAGCGCCATGCCCTCGCGAGCCTCGCCTTTCGGCGTGACGGGGATTCTGGTCTCGCCCTGCGGCAATCGTTCGAGGATCTGATCGATCAGCTCTAGGCTCTGTTCGACCTCGCGGATGCGGATCCAGACCCGCGCATTGACGTCGCCGGCGTCGAGCACGGGCACCTCGAACGACAACTGGTCATAGGGCGCGTAGCCAACAGCGCGCCGCGCATCGAAGGCGCGGCCGGCGGCCCGGCCGACAACACCGCCGGCGCCGAACTGGCGCGCATACTCGCACTTGACGATTCCGGTCGTCACGGTGCGATCCTGCAAGGACGCCGTGTTGTCGTACAGCTCGATCAGACGCGGGAAAACTTTTCGAATTTCAGCGACGAGCTGCCGTATCTGGTCCGCCCCGCCGGGCGCGATGTCGCGCGCAACGCCGCCGGGCACGATGACGTCCATCATCAGGCGATGGCCGAACGCGGCATCCGTCGCGCGCAGACAACGCTCGCGCAAGATGCCGGCCTGCGCATGCATCAGCGCGAACGACGCGTCGTTACAGATCGCGCCGATGTCGCCAAAATGGTTGGCCAGCCGCTCGATCTCCGCCATGATAGCGCGCAGATATTGCGCACGCAGCGGCGCGTCGAATTGCACCGCGGCTTCAACGGCGCGCGCAAAGGCAAAACCGTAGGCGACCGTCGAGTCGCCCGAGGTGCGACAGGCCAGGCACGCGGCCTGATCGAGCGACGCGCCCAAGAGCATCGCCTCGATGCCCTTGTGCACATAGCCCAGCCGCTGCTCCAGCCGCACCACATGCTCGCCATTGGCGGTGAAGCGGAAATGTCCGGGCTCGATGATGCCGGCATGAACCGGGCCGACGGCAACCTGATGCAGCGCCTCGCCCTCGGCAGGGAGGAATGGATATGGCTCGGCCTTGCCGGCACTGCCGCGTTTGGTCCTGCCGAGCGGAAACTGCCCGCCCCAGGCGCCGTGATCGAGCCAGGGCCTGACATCGCCGGCGCCTTTCGCCTCCAGACCGAACAGATCGTGGATCGTCCGCTCCAGCCGCAGCGCAGGCGGATGCGCGCGCGCGACGCTCGGAAACCAGCCGTCGGCACATGCGAAGCTGATGACGGCAATCTCATTCGCCTCTGCAAGCAGCGCCATGTGCACGGCCGCGGGCTCGCCCCAGAGGCCGAGCAGCGTCGCCCGGCCGGCGACGAGCTCACCGATCGCCGCCTGCCACCCCTCCTCACCGACGATCGCACGCGGCCAGGGATGGTGGTTCGGAACGACGTCATGATGCGGAATGCTGTCGAGCAGGCTCATGGCATCTCACCCCAACAGCCTTGCGACATTCTGGAAGCCGGCGACCAGCACCGGCGGCAGATAGATGCCGGCGAGCAGGACGAGCGCCAGGTGGGTGAACATCGGCACGTAAGATGCCTCCGCCGGCGCGGTCGGCCCGCGCACCTCGCCGAACACGACACCGCCGACGCGCAGGAACAGGCCGCCGAGCGCAATCAGGAGGCCGAGGACCAAGATGATCGTGAGCCACGGCGCGCGCGTAAACGTCGAGCTGACCACCAGGAACTCGCTCATGAAGATGCCGAGCGGCGGCAGGCCGACGATCGCGACGACGCCGAGCATCAGACCCCAGCCGAGCACCGGATTGCTCACGGTCAGGCCGCCGATGTCGGCGATCTTCTGGGTGCCCTTGACCTGCGCGATGTGGCCGACCGCGAAGAAGATCGCGGATTTGGTCAGGGAATGCATGGTCATGTGCAACAGGCCGGCGAAATTGGCGAGCGGCCCGCCCATGCCGAACGCGAACACGATGATGCCCATGTGCTCGATCGAGGAATAGGCGAACATGCGCTTGATGTCGCGCCGACGATACAGCATCAGGCTGGCGAAGATCACGGAGATCAGGCCCATCGTCACCATCAGCGGCCCCGGCGCGATCGCTCCCGGGTTGACCGCGAGCAGCATCTTGAAGCGGAGCAGCGCATACAGCGCGACGTTCAACAAAAGGCCGGACAGAACGGCGGAGATCGGCGTCGGGCCTTCGGCATGGGCATCCGGCAGCCAGGCATGCAGCGGCGCCAGCCCGACTTTTGTGCCGTAGCCGAGCAGCAGGAACACGAAGGCGACGTTGAGCAGGGCCGGATCGAACGCTGCGGCGCGCGACACCAGCACGGTCCACACCATGGCGTCCGTGCCCTCACCGATGACGGGACGCGCCGCCATGTAGACGAGAATGGTGCCGAACAGCGCCAGCGCGATGCCGACGCTGCCGAGGATGAAATATTTCCAGGCCGCCTCCAGCGCCTCATGGGTGCGATAGATGCCGACCATCAGCACCGTGGTCAGGGTTGCGACCTCGACCGCGACCCACATCAGCCCGATATTGTTGGCGACCAGCGCCAGATTCATCGAGAACATCAGCGCCTGGTACATCGCATGATAGAAGCGCAGGAAGCCCGGCGTCAGCCGGCCGATGTCGATCTCGTGCTCGATGTAGCTGGCGCTGAACACGCTGGTGGTGAAACCGATGAAGGTGGTCAGAACGATGAACACCTTGTTGAGATCGTCGACCAGGAGATACTGGCCCGAGACCGGCTCAACCACGAACAGCGACAGGGCCGTGAGGAATGTGAGCAGCGTCGCCATCACGTTGAGCCGCGCGCTCAGCCGGTAGCCGGGCAGCAGCGCGAGTCCGGCGGCCGAGACCGCCGGAATCAGGAGAATGGTGTTGAGCGCGTCGAGCGTCATCGGCGTTCTCCACGAAAGCGGTCGAGCGCCTGGATGTCGACGCTGTCAAAGCGCTCCCGGATGCGGAACAGGAAAATGCCGATCACGATGAAGGCGATCAGCACCGAGAAGGCGACGCTGATCTCGACCACCAGCGGCATGCCCTTGGCGCCCGTTGCCGCCAGGACCAGGCCGTTTTCCAGCGACATGAAGCCGACCACCTGGCTCACCGCGTTGCGCCGCGTCACCATGATCAGGAGGCCGAGCAGCACCACCGACAAGGCAAAGGCGAGATCCTCGCGCGCCAGCGCGTCGGCCCCCGGCGTGACCCGCAGCATCACCACCATCGACAGCGCGACCAGGCCGATGCCGGCGATCATGGTCATCCCGACGCCGACCGCAGTCTCGATCTCGCGGTGAATGCCGAGCCGGACGATGATCCGGTGCAGCGAGACCGGAATGATGATGGCCTTGAAGATCAGGGCAATGGCGGCGGTGACGTAAAGGTGCGGTGCGTGCTGGACGAAGGCCTGCCAGGCCACCGACAATGCGAGCACGAATGCATGCAGCGCATAGACATTGAGCAGCGCATAAAGCCGGTCCTGGTACAGCATCATGAAGCTTGCGAGCACCAGCGAGCCGGCGAGCATATGAGCGATGTCGAACTCCAGCCCGTGCATGATTACAGGCTCCCCGATACGAACCGCAGCAAGGTTGCGAGCAGCGCCAGCATCAGCGCCGCGCCCAGAAACTCCGGAATGCGAAACACGCGCATCTTTGCGATCGAGGTTTCGAACACGGCGAGCAGGCTGGCGCAGAGCGCGAGTTTCAGCACATAGGCGAGGGTCCCGATCGCGAGCGCCACGAAACCAGCGCCCTGCTCGGCCGTCCCCCACGGCATGAACATGCAGGCGATCAGCGAAATGTAGAGCAGCAGTTTCAGCTCGGCCGAAAGGTCGATCAGCGCCAGATGCCGCCCGGAATATTCCAGCACCATCGCCTCATGCACCATGGTGAGCTCGAGATGGGTGGCGGGATTGTCGACCGGGATCCGCGCATTCTCGGCGAGAGCCACGATGACCAGCGCGAACAGCGCAAGGCCCAGCGACACGCGCAGACCGACCGCGCTCGATCCCATGAACTCGGCCACCGTGGAGAGCTGGGTCGAGCCCGCGATCATCGCCACGGAAAACACCGTGATCAGGATCGCCGGTTCGGCCAGCGAGGCAATCATCACCTCGCGGCTGGAGCCAATGCCGCCGAACGCGGTGCCGACATCCATGCCCGCCAGCGCAAGCGCAAAGCGAGCGCTGCCGAGCAGCGCGATGATCGCAATCAGGTCGGCCGACCAGGAGAACAACAGGCCGTTGCCGAAGGTCGGCACCAGGGCGGCGGCGACCCAGGTGACGGCGAAGATGACGTAGGGGATGACACGGAACAGCCAGGACGCGTTCTCGGCGAGCACGACGTCCTTGCGCATCAGGCGGAGGAGATCGCGATAGGGCTGCAGCAGTGGCGGCCCCTGCCGGCGCAACAGATAGGCCTTCAGCTTGCGCACCACGCCGGTCAGGAGTGGCGCCAGCGCCAGCACCAGAAACATCTGGGCGCCCTGAACGATGAGGTCGCGGATCAGCATCATAGCGACAGCACCACGAGCAGGAGCACCAGCGCCACGAACACCAAAGTGAGATAGCGGCGGATGGTCAGAAACTGCAGCACGTTGATGCGCATGGTCGCGAACCCGATGAGCTTTGCGATCGGCGCGTAAAGCCCCTCCCAGATCAGGTCGTGCATCACGACGGTGAGCCGCGCGGTCGCGGCCGATCCCGGCGGCGGCATCTCGCCGATTTCGCGCGCGCCGAACACGAGTGTGCCGAACACGCGGCGGATCGGCTGGGAGAAGCTGGAGGCGGTGTATTGAATGGCGGGATTGCCGTCCGGAAAGCCGCAATCCCAGGCCGGAGCACGGCGCAGGCGGTCCGAGGCCAGCCGATGGATCGCGACAGAGGCGATCGAGCCCGACAACAGCATGAAGGCGAACACCAACAGACCGTCATAGGAGCTGCGGCTTTGGGCGATCGGCACGATGGTGAACCATTGCAGATCGGATTGATGAGGCATGCTGTTGCCGACCATGGTTCTTGCGACCGGCGCCAGCGCATCGATGAACAGGCCGGGCAGGACGCCGGCCACGAGGCAAAGCACGGCCAGCAGCATCATTGCGGCAAGCGAGAAGCCGTCGACCTCCCTGGCTTCGGCCGCTGCGCTGGTTCGCGCGCGGCCGAGAAAGCTGATGCCGAAAACCTTCACGAAACAGGCCGCGGCCAGCGCGGCCGCGAGCGCGAGCAGGCCGCCGACCGCGGGAATGATCAGCTTCAGTCCCCAGGACGGCAGATGCGGACTGAGCAGGATCGCCTGGAACGTCAGCCATTCCGAGACGAAACCGTTGAACGGCGGCAACGCCGAAATCGCGATGCAGCCGATCAGCATCACGAACGCGGTTTGCGGCATGCGGTGGATCAGGCCGCCGAGCTTCTCCATGTCGCGCTCGCCGGTGGCGGTGAGCACACAGCCGGCCCCGAAGAACAGCAGGCTCTTAAAGAAGGCATGATTGAGCACGTGAAGCAGCGCGGCGGTGAAGGCGAGCGCGGCGATGAAATCGCTTCCCTCCGCCTTGAACGCGAGCGCGAGCCCGAGCCCGGTGAAGATGATGCCGATATTCTCGATGGTCGAGTAGGCGAGCACGCGCTTGATGTCACGCTGCATCAGCGCGTAGAGCACGCCCAGCGTCGCGGTCGGGCCGCCGATCGCGAGCAGGACCATGCTCCACCACCACTCGGGCGCGCCGAGCAGATCGAAGACGATCCTCACGAAACCGTAAGTGGCCACCTTCGTCATCACGCCGCTCATCAGGCCGGAGACGTGGCTGGGCGCGGCCGGATGCGCGAGCGGCAGCCAGGCGTGCAGCGGCACCAGCCCGGCCTTGGAGCCGGCCCCGAGCAGCGCGAGCAGGAGGACCGCGCCCGCCACAGCAGGCGTCTCGTGGGCAGCGCGGATCGCAGCGAAATCGTAGGCGCCGGTGCTGCCCGCGAGCACGCCGAAAGCGAGCAGCAGCACCAGCGTGCCAAAGCTCGCCATCAGGAGATAGACATAGCCGGCGCGCAGGCTTTCCGGGTCCTTGTGGTTCGAGACCACCAGCGCCCAGGAGGTGAGCGACATGAACTCCCACGCGACCAGGAAGCTGAAGGCATCATCCGCCAGCACCACGATGTTCATCGCAGCGAGATAGGCGGGATAGAACGGCAGCACGCGACCGGGTGACGGCTCGTGACGACCATAGCCAAGCGCGTAGAGGCTGGCCGCCGCGCCACCGAAATTGACGACGATCAGGAAGAAGGCGGAGAGCGCGTCGAGGCGGAAATGCGCACCGAGCCAGGGCAGACCGATCGGCAGCACGACGGCCGCGACCGATTGAGCGGGGTCGAGCAGGTGAACAAGCGCGATGGCGCAGAGCACGGTGCTGACGGCGAGGCTTGCGCCATAGACAATGACGGAGCCGCGCGCATTCAGGGACAGCGCGACCGCCGCTGGCGCCAGCGCCAACAATACCGCGACCGCCCCTAATGCCGCCTCGATCATGGCCGCTCCGCCATCGTGCCGTTGCGCGCGCGGCTCGCGTTCTTCCTTGTCCGGCGGGCGCTCATCATTTGAGCCTCACGCCGCGTCCGCCGCCCGGGGACGCCGCGCCCTCGGAGATCAGCTCGATCCCGCCCGAGGCGAGCGCCTCGACCAGCTTCATCAAGGAATCAACATTGCCGCGAATCACGCCCTCGGAGGCTTCCATGCGCTGAATTGTCGGCAGCGACAATCCACAGCGCTGCGCCAGTTCGCGCTGATCAATGCCCAGAAGCGCACGCGCGGCGCGCAGTTGCGCAGACGTGATCATGGGACCCCAGCCCAGGCCGAAGAGAGAATGTAGTTATCAGACATCTAAACTGATGTGTCAAGCATCAGTTGGGATGCGTGCGGCATCAACCCGCAGAGTGGGTAGAGCGCAGCGAAACCCACCCTCTTGCCGTGCGGAAAGGTGGTGGGTCTCGCTTCGCTCTACCCGCCCTACAAACTGCCCCCTGCCCTCGTTTGTCATCACCCGCGAAAGCGAGTGATCCAGTATTCCAGAGACGGCGGAGATTCATTGACGAGCCGCGGCGTACTGGATCGCCCGATCAAGTCGGGCGATGACAGT
>Ga0070709_10001138_pt1 | contig 14658 bp, 13 predicted proteins | sample LARL51metaG_FD_65449 | JGI IMG/M metagenome (GOLD analysis project Ga0070709, IMG submission 65449) | Corn, switchgrass and miscanthus rhizosphere microbial communities from Kellogg Biological Station, Michigan, USA - LAR L5-1 metaG | ecosystem: Host-associated > Plants > Roots > Rhizosphere ...
GCAGTGGTCAGAGCCGTTGCGCGACTTTCCGTTTCGAGAGGGCCAGGTTGATGATCCGTCGGGCTATGCGGCGCTGCTCAGCGACGCAGGCTGCACCGTCGACGCTTGGGAGACCACTTACATCCACGAACTCAGCGGCGAGAATCCGGTGCTGGAGTGGATCACCGGTACCGCGCTGACCCCGGTGAAGAGCCGGCTCACCGAACCCCAGTGGCAGCAGTTCCGGCAGGAGCTGATCCCGATGCTGGACGCCGCGTACCCGGCGCGTCCGGACGGCAGGACGTTCTTTCCGTTCCGCCGGATATTCGTTGTGGCTCAGACTGGTTGACGCCGCACGTTGAGCAGCGCGATGACCTGCGCAACGAGCTGGTCGATATCGGCGCTGGTGGTGTCCAGTACCAGATCGGCACTGTCCGGCGGTTCGTAGGGGGCGTCGACACCGGTGAGGCCCTTGAGCTCACCCGCGCGTACAACCCCTTGGGGTCGCGCCGTTCGCATTCTTCGCGTGGCGTGGCCACGTAGACCTCGATGAACGGCAGCTTGGCAGCGTCGTTCAACGCGCGGGCGATCTCCCGGTCGGATTTCAGCGGCGACACCAATGAGGCCAATGCCACTACCCCGGCATCGGCGAACAGCCGGGTGAGATGCCCTACGCGACGGATGTTTTCGGCCCGATCCCCGGCAGAGAAGCCGAGGTCGTCGGACAAGCCGTGGCGGATGTTGTCACCGTCGAGCAGATAGGCGACCTGACCGGACTCGACGAGTGCGCGCTCCACCGCCACCGCGATCGTCGACTTACCCGACGCAGGGAGTCCGGTGAACCAGATCGTCGCTCCGCGCTGCCCGGCGGCCGCCCAACGGTAGTCGCGATCCAACGATGAAGCGTGCCAGCGGATGTCGTTGCGTGCGTGGACACCCGGCTTGACCTCGCGCGGTTCTATGATGGTCCCCGCGCCGACGGTGTCGTTGGTGGTCTCGTCGATCAGGATGAACGCGCCGCTGTCCCGGTTGTCGGTGTAGGCGTCGGCGACGACGATCGAACTGGTTCGCAACGTCACCGACCCGATGTCGTTGAGGATCAACTCGACAGGGTTGTCCAACTCGTCGAGTGTCTCGGGATCCAGCCTGCTGTGCAGGGCCTGCACCGTGGTGCGCACGGTTCGGGTGCCCTGCTTGAGCGCGAGGCGGTCACCGGCGCGCAGCGGGCTGTCGATGAACCAACACACCGTCGCGTCGAGTTCGCGAGCCAGCACCGGGAGCGTAGCGTCGTCGGCGGCGCTTACGAACACGTCGCCACGGCCGACGTCGATGTCATCCGACAGCTCGATCGAAACCGACAGCGGGGCAACGGCTGTCGTGCGGTCATCGTCCAGGGTGTCGACGACGGTGACCGTCGAGCGGGTGCCCGCGGGCAGGCTCACGATCTGGTCGCCGACGTTCAGCGTGCCCGCCGAGAGCCGACCGGTGTAGCGGCGGCGCAGATTGGCCGTCGGCCGCGACACCCATTGCACTGGCACCCGCAGCTTGGTCGGTTCCGGTTGCGGCGCCGAGAGTTCGACGTTCTCCAGGTACTCGAGCAGCGTCGGCCCCTGATACCAAGGGGTGCGGTCGGACCGGTGCACCACGTTGTCGCCGTGCTTGGCCGCGATCGGGATCACGGTGATGTCTACACCACCGAGGCGCGCGGCCACCTGGCGCAACTCCTTGTCGACCTCGGTGAACCGTGTCTGGTCGAAGCCGACCAGGTCGATCTTGTTGATCGTGGCGACAAAGTGCTTGATGCCGAGGAGCTTCGCGATGCGCGCGTGCCGGTTGGTTTGGCGCAGCACACCGGCGCGGGCATCGACCAGCAGGACGGCGACGTGGGCGTTGGAAGCGCCGGTGAACATGTTGCGTGTGTACCGCTCATGGCCGGGCGTGTCCGCCAGGATGTAGCTGCGGGCATCGGTCGAGAAGAACCGGTACGCGACGTCGATGGTTATGCCTTGCTCCCGCTCGGCACGCAGGCCATCGGAAAGAGCGGCGAGGTCGGCGATCCCTTCCTCGTCGGTGACCGCCTCGAGATGGTCGAGCGGCAGACTGTCGGTGTCGTGCAGCAGCCGGCCGATCAGTGTGCTCTTGCCGTCATCGACGGATCCTGCGGTGGTGATCCGCAGCAGTTGGCGCGTCGCGGTCATCAGAAGTACCCCTCGCGCTTGCGGTCCTCCATCGCGGCGGCCGACGTTCGGTCGTCAGCGCGGGTCTCGCCGCGCTCGGAGACGGTCGCCGCGGAGATCTCGGCGATGACCCTCTCGATGTCGGTGGCGGTCGACCGGACTGCGCCGGTGATGGTCAGATCCCCGACGGTCCGGTAGCGCACCCACTCGATCGCCGCGGTTTCCCCGTTGACCGGCCTGGCGAACTCCGATACCGCAAGCAGTATGCCGTCGCGCTCGAACACCTCACGTTCGTGCGCGTAGTAGATCGACGGCAGCTCAAGGTTTTCCAGCTCGATATAGCGCCAGACGTCGAGCTCGGTCCAGTTGCTCAACGGGAAGACCCTGACCTGTTCGCCCTTCTTGATCCTGCCGTTGTAGAGCGACCACGGCTCGGGTCGCTGTGCGCGGGGGTCCCACTGGCCGAACTCGTCGCGGAAGCTCAGGATGCGTTCCTTGGCGCGAGCGCGTTCCTCGTCACGGCGTGCGCCACCGAACGCGGCGTCGAAGCCACCCGCCTCCAACGCGTCGAGCAGCGTGCGGGTCTGCTGACGATTGCGGGACTCGCCATGACCTGGATCCGGTACCCGGCCGCTGTCGATGGATTCCTGCACCGACGCGACGATCAGTTTGTGGCCGTGCCCGGTGACCCGCCGGTCACGAAACTCGATGACCTCGGGGAAGTTGTGTCCGGTGTCGACGTGCATGACCGGAAATGGCAGCGGGCTGGGCCGAAAAGCCTTCTCCGCCAGCCGCAACAACACGATTGAGTCCTTGCCTGCCGAGAACAGCAACACCGGCCGTTCCAGTTCGGCGACCACTTCGCGGATGATGTGCACGGCCTCGGCCTCGAGCAGTCGAAGTTCGTCGACGTGCACCGTGTCGAAGCTGGTGTCTGCTGTCGTCATGTCGGGAGCCCCTCCCTTTGCGCGTCGGCCCGGTAGCGGTCCACCCATTCGTCGGAGCGTTGATCGGCCTGGCGTTCCAGCACAGGCGCCGGTGCGAGCCGCGGATCCTGTCCGAGCTTCTCGAGGACGGTGCCGACGATCTGGGTGAGGTTGCGCCAGAGTACGGGGTACGAGATATCGATCGGCTCGATCCCTTCCTCGTCGAACCAGGCGCGCCAGCCCTTCTCCTGTTCACGCAGCATCGTGACGACATGCGCGATCGCTGTTGGGTGATACTCGGCACGGGAGTCGCGAACCGGATCCGGCCTACCGCGCCAAACCCGGGTCTGTACCGCACGCCAGAACGAAACCGCTTGCGACACAACGTCTGGCCGGTAGACATGCACCAGAACGGGATCGCTGCCGATGACATCACGGATGGCCGAGAGCAGACCCGCTCCGGAGCGGTCGGGCAGGCCTGCGGCACGTTGCAGCAGCAGCGGTGTCTGGTTCCACATCAGCTTGCCGCCCCAGATGCCGTTGGGGGTGCGGCCAACGGTGCGGATGTAGTCCCGCCAGATCTCGGGTGGGGCCAGATCCGGCTTGCCCGCGTCGAGCGGATCCAGCAGTTGAATGATCGACTCGTCCTCAACACCTTCGAACCACTGTCTCGGCTGCGGCGATTGGCTCGTCTCCGGCAGGTACTGAAAGAACTCACCGGGCTCGCCTGCCACACCCGTAGCGCGAAGCGATTCGACGAGCAGCGTGCTGCCACTGCGTTGCGAGGCAAGCACCAGATAGGCCGTCGGGTGTGGCATGGGCGTGAGCCTAACTGCAATCAAATCGCTTGGCACTGGCGAACATTGCAATCACCGTGAATAAAACTATCGGGCGGGACTATGGTCGTCGTCGATGCCTCGTTCCGAGGCGATTGCAGACCGGCTGGTAACCCGTGGTCCGTGAACTTGCAAGTAGGTTTCGGTGTAGCGTTCTGCAATTCGGGTGCCCGCGAAGTCGGACGGTATAACGTCGTTGGTCTTGTGACGCCAGTCGTCGAGGAGCATTGCGAGGTCGTTGGCGATCGCCTCCGCCTTGTCGGTGGCGTCGGGCCCCAACAGGTTGCGGGACTCCGCCGGATCTTCGATGAGGTCGTACAGTTCGCGCGCAGGCCGCGGCGCGTGTACGAGCGGCTCCATGACGCGGCCCGGCGTGCTTTCGGCGACGTCCCACGGCAGATCGAGCAGCGGCGGCCGCGATGCGTAGTTCTCGATGTAGCTGTACTCCTTCGTCCGGATCGCGCGGATCGGGTCGAAGGAGTCGTGGTACGTCTTCGTGGTGTAGACCTCGGTGCGTACCGGCTTGATGTGCTGAGGCGGCGTGCCCAGGTTGTCCGCATGCGATATGCCGTCGATGTCGTCGGGGATGTCGAGGTCGAGCAGTTCGAGGAGCGTCGGCAGCAGGTCGACACCGCTGAACAGCTCGTCGTAGATCTGCGGCTCGATGCCGGTGTTCCGCGGCGGGCGCACGATCAGCGCGATTCCGGTGCCTGCGTCGTACAGCGTCGACTTGGCCCGCGGTAGCGCAGGACCGTGGTCGGTCATGAAGACCACCCAGGTCGATTCGTCGAGGCCCGTTTGGTCAAGCGTGTCGAGGAGCCTGCCGACCGCGGCGTCCGCGGCCGAGATCGATCCGTAGAAGTCGGCGAGATCCTCCCGGATGTCGGCGGTATCGGGCAGATAGTCGGGCACCACGACGTCGTCGGCCTCGGCGGGGTCATAGCGATCGCGTGGAAATGGCCGGTGCGTTTCGAAGAAACCGGCGGTGAGCAGGAACGGCTGCTCGGGCGGATCGGTGAGCCAGCGGGTGGCGTGCTCGACGACGTATTCGCAGTAGGAGTTCGACACGTCGAATTCGTGGAAGCCAAGCTTCGGCGGGTACGACGTCTCGTGCTGCATCCCGAATAGTGCTGTGTACCAGCCGGATTCCGACAGAAGGTGGGGAAGCGTGCGAACGTCGGCGCGGTATTCCCAGCCGTGATGGGCCAGTCCGACGAGGCCGTTGCTCTGCGGGTAGCGACCGGTGAACAAGGAGCCTCGCGACGGGGAGCACAGCGGCGCGGTTGCGTGCGCACGGGTGAAGACAATGCCCTCTGCGGCGAGTCGATCGAGCCGCGGGCTGGAGACGTCGCTGTGGCCGTAGGCGCCGAGATACCGGCCGAGGTCGTGCCAATGCACGAGCAGCACGTTGTCTCGTCGCGCCGTCATAGACCGTCCTTTCTCCCGTCGCTACACCGAACAGTGCCTATGGGTATCCGGCAACCCTTTGGCTCACGCAGAGCAACTTATCCACAAACTCGAATTCATCCACAGGTTGTGCTTGCGGCGGGCCGTTTAGTCACTAAATCGAACTAGTGTTCGAAGTATGAACGCGGAGATTTTGGCGGTTGTCGCGCGGTGGGAGCAGGCCCAGGCCGATATGGCCGGGCTGTGTTTCGCGGGGTTGACCGCAGCGGAGGTGCTGGCGATCCAAAAGCGGCTCGAACACGGCTACCGCGCCCAGCCGGCGGTCGATCACCAGCTGATCCATCAGCTCACCGCGCAGGCCACACCGGCCGAGCTGGGCGCCAACTCGTGGCCAAAGGTGCTCTCCGAAGCGCTGCGGATCTCCACAGACGAGGCCAAGCGGCGGATCAAGCAGGCCGAGCTGTTGGGGCCGCGCACCGCCATGACCGGAGAACCGTTGCCCCCGACGCTGCCGAATGTGGCCGCCGCGCAGGCGCGCGGTCAGATCGGGTCCGAGCATGTGCGGACCATCGAGAAGTTCTTCAACGAGCTGCCCAGCCGCATCGACGCCCAAACCCGGGACCAGGCCGAGGCCGACCTGGCCAGGATCGCCACCGGGTTGGGGCCCACGCAATTCCGCGCCGCCGCCGATCGGTTGGCGCTGGTGCTCAACCAGGACGGCGATCTGCCCGATGAGGCCGATCGGGCCCGGCGGCGCTATTTGACCATTGATAAGCAGGACGCTGGCGGGATGAGCCGCTTCCACGGCCTGCTCGACCCGGAAGCCCGCGCCACCCTCGATGCGGTGTTGGCCAAGCTGGCCGCGCCGGGCATGTGCAACCCTGACGACGAAGCACCGTGCGTGGACGGCGAGCCGACCGACGCCGCGGTACAGGGTGATGCGCGCAGCCCGGGGCAGCGCAATCACGATGCGCTGAAAGCCATGGGCCGCGCGGTGCTGGCGTCGGGCGAACTGGGCCGCCACAACGGCCTGCCGGCCACCATCATCGTCACCGCCACGCTGCAGGACCTGCAGTCCGGCGCCGGGGTGGCGGCCACCGGCGGCGGCAGCCTGCTGCCGATGCGCGACGTCATCCGGTTGGCGTCCCAGTCGCACCACTACCTGGTGATCTATGACAAACACACCCGCCAACCGCTCTACTGCGGCCGCGCCAAACGCTTCGCCACCCCCGGGCAGCGCATCGTGCTGCACGCACTCGAGCGGGGCTGCACCCGGCCGGGCTGCACCGCACCGGCCTACTGGTGTCAGGTCCACCACGTCGATGACTGGGTCGCCGACAACGGCGAGACGAACATCAACGACCTCACCCTGGCCTGCGGCCCCGACAACCGCCTCGTCGAAGACGGCGGCTGGACCACCCGCAAACGCAACGACGGCCGCACCGAATGGCTACCACCACCACACCTCGACACCGGACAGCCACGAGTCAACGACTTTCATCATCCCGAGAAGTACCTGGTTGATCGAGACGATGAGGACCCTTAGCCGAAGGCGTTGTCCTCGAAGACTTTCCGCAGAGCTAGGGGTGGTACGGCACCCCAACCGCGCGGAACACATACTCGGGAGGCACATCGAAGGCCAGCGACCGACGCGGTATCCGCATCAAGATGTCCTCGGGCAGCGGGTCTTTGTAGTGCAGCGACAGATGGCCTGTGCAACGCTCGTCGACCTCGGCGACGTTCACGTCGAGCACAAGGCCGGTCGCGGAGAGCTCGGCCTTGACGGCGCCCGCCTGCGGCGCATCCCAGCGCTGATCGATAGTGCGGCCCGCCAACTTCGGCACCGACGACAGCGTGGCCAGCACCCGCTGATTGGTCAGCACGACCGAGCCGACGTAACTCGCGATGCTGCCTGCCGACCGATTACCGGGGACCCGACCGCTGAACCGGCGCGTGACCGACACGTATTCGGTGAGGTGAATGATTCCCTCGGCCTCGACCTCTGCGCGCATCTCGTCAGGCAGCTTGCCGATCCCCAGCAGCTTTCGCAGAAAGACAGCCATGTGCAGTAACCCTAACGGCAGCCCGCAGCTTCGAAGCCACTACAGGTGGTACAGCTGGAGAGGTGACACCGCGCAAGACCTGGCTAATCGTGTCGGCGGCACTGGCCGTTGCGGTGTACGCGCTGATGTGGATCGGCTACGCGTCAAATTGGAACTGGCTGACGACTATTGACTCGTTCTGGCTCGACATCGGGCATCGCTATAGCGTCGCGCACCCGGGTCGGGTGGCGGCGTGGAACGTGTTCTGCACCGTGCTCGGACCGACCGCCTTCCGCTTGATGGCGCTGATCGTGATCATCTTCGCGCTGGTGCGCCGCAACCTACGCGTCGCGCTCTTTCTGGTGATCAGCGTCGAGCTGTCCGGAATCATCACCGAGATCGCCAAGTACGCGGCCAACCGTCCACGCCCCGCGACGGCTTTGGTCTCCGCGCCGTCGACGTCGTTCCCATCCGGACACGCTCTCGGCGTGATGGTCGGCGTGCTGGCACTGCTGACCGTCATCCTTCCGGTCGTGCGCCGTCGGCTGCGGGGTTGGCTCATCGCCCTGGGCGCCGTGGTCGTCATCCTGATCGGGGTCGGTCGCGTCGTGCTAAACGTGCACTACCCATCGGATGTCGTCGCCGGATGGGCGTTCGGCTACGCGTATTTCGTCGCGTGTCTGCTGATGGTCCCGCCGAAGCAGCCCGTCACGGTATCGGACGAAACACCGGCAGCGCTCGGTACCGCACGCTGAACGTGGCCTCCGTTACCTCTGTTCCGACCTCACCGTCATGCGCGAGCGTCGTCGGTCCGTCGACCGACTTCAAGGTGAACTCGGGCACTCGCATCTCGTGATACAGGGGGCTGCGCTCCAGGCGGCCGAGCGCAAGCGAGGCCAGAATCCGCACCGTGCTGAACCGTCGGCCCGTCTCCAGAATCCGGACGTCGAGCAGGCCGTCATCCATTCGGGTCCGCCGCGACGGCGCGAACCCCGATGGCAGATACGTCGAATTGCCGACAAAGAACAGCGAGGTCTGCAGCGTCTTGTTGTCGTAGGCGATGCGCACGGGCTCGTCGCGGCGGAGCGTGTGCAGCATCGAGTACAGGCCCGCCAGCGGCTTGCCGATCTTGTGCTCGAGCTTCTCGCGCGTCTGCACGAACGCCGGGTATGCACCGATGCTCGCGGTGTTGATCACCATGTGGCCCTCGTTGAGGCACACCACGTCGACGCACGCGACGCTGCCGCGCCGAATCGTGTCGACGGTCTTGCCGACGGTGTCGCAGCCGATGTCCTTCGCGAAATGGTTGAATGTTCCGCCGGGGAAGACCGCCAGCGGAACACCCGCATCCATCGCCACACCGGCCGCGCACGAAACCGTCCCGTCGCCGCCACCGACCGCGAGCACGTCCGCCCACTGAGCCGCCTTGCGCATGACCTCTTCGACATCGTCGTCCCCATCTATTTCGACGATCTCGGCCTGCGGCAACGACTCTCGCACTTCCTCAATGACGCGCGCGCCCGTCCCGCCACCGGATGCAGGGTTGACCACCAACACCACGCCTGCACCGTCGGGCCGTTGGGGAGTATCCACTCGCAGCGGGTCCGCGACCGGAATCTTGGCCACCACGACCGGCGGTACCACCCGCCCTCCCAGCACGGCGATTCCGGCGCCGATGCCGAAACCGGCTAACACATCACCGGGATAGTGCGCCCCGGTCGCCACCCGGGACAGGCCCACCAAGCCGGCCAGTAGCGCCAGACCCAGGCCCAACGGCGGGCTCTCCAGGCCGACGCCGACCGCGAACGCCGCTGCGCTCGCCGAGTGACCGGACGGCAGCGAGTTAGACGTTGGCGAGCGGTGGCCGCGACGTGCCAGCGGAACCACAAGCCGATTCGGCCTTGGCCTTCGCCACACCCGCTTGGCCACCTGATTGGTAAACAGGCTGGTCACCGCAAGGGAGAGCACGCCGCGCGCCACTCCGCGCTTTGCCGACGGGCCCCCGAACGCGGCCAGCGCCGCCGCAATGGCCAGCCAGAGCTTCGAGTGATCCGCGGCCCGGGTGAGCCGGGGCATGGTGGCGTCCAGCAGCGGACTGGGGGACTCCGCGATGGCCTCGAACACCTCGCTGTCCAAGGTGCCCAGACCCTGGCCGATTTGCCTTACGCCGCGCAGGCGCCCGCGTAGGGGCAGCAACTCCATGACGTCTACGTAGCCAGAACTGGCTGTCTTCAATCGTGTCTGAACCTTTACTTGACCTTGCCTGTGGCACCGCTGACGATGGATCGGTGCGCCGACTGCTGCCTCTGCTGTGCGCAGTGGCCATCTACTTGACAGCGGCCCCGATCGTTCATGCCGATTACACGCCGTGGTTCGCCCCTCAGGCCGGCGATGCCACCCAAGTGATTTCCGTTGTGGGAGCCGGCGGTTCATCGGCGAAAATGGACGTCTTCGAACGCACCTCAACCGGATGGCAAGCCCTGCGAGCTGGCATACCGGCCCATGTTGGGGCCAACGGGATGGCCGCGGAGACCCACGACGGCAATATGGCGACTCCGCTGGGCATCTACACCCTGGACTTCGCGTTCGGAACAGCGCCGAATCCCGGCAGCGGCCTGCAGTACGTCCAGGTCGGCAATGACCACTGGTGGGACGGTGACATGAAGAGCCCGACCTACAACACCATGCAGGTATGCAAGAAGGCGCAGTGCCCGTTCGACACATCGCCGGACAGCGGGACCGAGAACCTCGACATCCCGCAGTACGCGCACGCGGTCGTGATGGGCGTCAACAAGGCGCGCGTGCCCGGCAACGGTGGCGCGTTCTTCCTGCACACCACCGACGGCGGGCCCACCGCGGGGTGTGTGGCGATCGATGACGGCACGCTGGTGGAGATCATGCGCTGGCTGCGGCCGGGCGCGCTGATCGCGATCACCCAATAGCCATCAAATATTAAGCGCCCGACCAGTTTTCAGCTTGAAATTGAGCCCTTCCGTCGACATGGTCGCGTCGTAGGTGCGGTCATAGCCGGTTCTGCTGATCCTCCAGCCGTCAGCGGTTTTCCGGTATTGGTCGTGGTAGAAGGCCGCGCCGATCAACATGAAATTGAAATCGGGCACAATCACGCGGTCCTGCAGATACCAGGTTGCCGTGGCTTCGTTACCGTTCACGGCGATTTCGGGGTGGGTGACGCGGTGCTCGGTGATGATGTTGGCCGGCATCGCCGAGCGCATGAACTCGACGAGGGAGCCGCGGTCGGTGAAGTGGTGTGACTCGCCGATCGACGCGTCGTAGTCCCCGACGACATCCTCCGTGAGCGTGTCGGCGAACTCGTCCCAGTGCTTGGTGTCAAGCGCACGCAGGTACCGGTATTTGACTTGCTCGATCTCGTCGATGTCACCCATGGCCGACATTGCAGCACACCCACGCGCCGCCGCAAAGGGTCGGTCTACTGGGCTGCAGTGGGGTTGCGTGTCGCCGGGCCTTCGAGCAGCGTGTCGTCGGGCGCGAAACGTGAGCCTGCAGCAGGCTGATCTCGCGGTCGTGTTGCCGGTGGCGCCCGCACCCGCGGAGTGTGCCTCCAGCACGAGAACGTCCCTGCCGGCCCGGGCCACCCGACTCCTCGGCTAGCCCCAGTAGTCGTCGCCGTCGCGGTGGTGGTCGTCGTGGCAAGTGGTCCAGTCGAAGTTGAAGCCCCACTCGGGGTGCCAGAAGTCCCCGGGGCACCAGTGGTAGCTCGGGAACGCGCCCACCTGGGCTGCGGCGACGGTTGCGCCTCCTACACCGGCCAATCCGAGTCCGGTCGCCACGATGAATGTCGTTGCTGCACAGCGTGCCAATGTGGTCACGCGTACCACCACGACACCGGATTCTGTGCCCTGGTTAGGGCGTTGCGTACAAACCGCTGGCAATGCGGCCCAAAAGGCGGAGTGTCTAACGGAATTGGTATCGCCCTACCGCTATCGTGTGGTCCGTTATGAGCGACCCGTTGGGGTTGTCGATCGGGACGACCAACTTGGTCGCGGCACGTGTCGGCAATCAACCCGTTACACGGCGTTCGGTGTTGACCTTGTTTGGCCATGCCGCGCCGGAAGTCGGCGTGCCTTCAGCGCATACCGACGGCATCGTGCTGAGCGGCTTCGTGGAGCGGGTCGGTGACCCGGTCCCGCTGGTGGGCCCGGACGGGTCGTCTCATCTCGCCGACCAGCTACTGGTCGATGCCCTACAGGCGATGGTCTACTCCACCGGCCGGCCGTCGCCGCAGACCGCGATCGCCGTCCCGGCGCACTGGGGAACATCGACGCTGTGGGCGCTGCGCACCGCGATGCGGGCCAACCCAAGCCTTGCGCCCGACGGAATGCCGGCCCGGCTGGTATCCGACGCCGTCGCCTCGCTGACCGCGCTGCACGACAATTCCGGGCTGAGCCCGCACGGTGTGGTGGCGCTGCTGGACTTCGGTGGCAGCGGCACGAGCATCACGCTGGCTGATGCCGCATCGGCGTTCGAGCCGATCGAAGACACCACCCGATATTCGGAGTTCTCCGGCGACCTGATCGACCAGGCGCTGCTGAACCACGCCCTCGACGGCCTCGCCAACGCCGGTGGCGTAGACCCAGCGGGTACCGCGGCGGTCGGGTCGCTCACCAGGCTGCGCGAGGAGTGCCGCAACGCCAAGGAGCGGCTGTCGACGGAGACGGTAACCGAACTGATCGCGGAACTGCCCGGATGCCACTCGGGGGTCCGAGTCACACGCACCGAGTTGGAAAGCCTGATCGCGCCGACGCTGGACGGGGTGTTCACCGCACTGGAAAATGCGTTGGAGCGCAACAGGATCAGCTGGACGAACGTCGCTGCTGTGGTCACCATCGGCGGCGGTGCCAGCATTCCACTGATCACTTCGCGGCTTTCCGACCACTCGCAGGCGCCGGTCATGACGACGCCTCAGCCCGCGCTGGACGCCGCCGTTGGCGCCGCGTTGTTCGCCGCCTACGGCGCTGAGGCCAACGTGAAAACCGGGGTGGCGCCGGTGCTGCCGGTGGATGTTTCAGATCCGTTGGACGCGCCGGGATCAGCGACGTTTCGCGCGCTGGCGTGGTCCCAGGACGACAACACCGCCGACGATGTCGTGCCGTACACCGGCGATGTGTACAACACGGGCGCGACGGACGCGCGTCCGCAGGTGCAGTACGTCCCGCCGACGGAGCCGATCGAGGAACCGCGGACGACCTGGCAACGGCTGCCGCAGTTGGTGTTCGGGATCGCCGCCGTGGTCGCGGTGGTTGCCGTCGGCGGGGTCGCAGTCGCGTTGACGACTGCGAGCGACAGTACCAAGGCCACCGAACCGCCGCAGACCGCCACCTCGGCTCCCGGGCCCACCGGCGCGGCACCGCCGCCGTCGACCCCGCCACCTGTCGAGACCGTCACGGTCACCAGCGCGCCGCTAGCGCCTCCGCCGTCGCCAACACCGACGACGACGGTCCCACTGCCGACGACGACGTACGTCACCACGACGACGCCGCCCACGACCACCACAACGACAACCACGACGACGACGACAACAACGACCACCACAACAACCACTACGACAACGCCGACGACAACCACCACCACGACCACGACGACGCCACCGATGACGACCACGTACATCACGGTGCCGTTCGTGCCCGTGCCGATTCCGATTCAGGTGCCGCAGAACCAGTATCAGGCCCCGCAGTACCAGGCCCCGCAGTACCAGCAGCCTCAGCAGGTGCCCTGAGCGGCGGTCTCCTCGACGTTTCGCGGATGGTGGCAGGCGGCCACATGTGCCGAAACGTGCTCGACCAAGGCGGGCTCGTCCGTCGAGCAGATTTCGGTGGCCCAGGGGCATCGCGTGTGGAAGCTGCAGCCTGGCGGCGGGTCGATCGGGCTCGGCACGTCACCCTGCAGCACCAGCCGCTCGCGTGCGGCGTTGCGCTTCGGGTCGGGAATCGGCACAGCGGACAACAGCGCATTCGTATACGGGTGAATCGGCTTTCTGTACAGGTCTTCGGTTTCCGAATTCTCGACGACCTTGCCCAGATACATCACCGCGACCCGGTCGGAGACATGGCGGACCACGCCGAGGTCGTGGGCCACGAACAGATACGACAGGCCGAACTCGTCCTGAAGCTCCTTGAGCAGATTGATGATCTGCGCCTGCACCGACACGTCGAGTGCCGACACCGGTTCGTCGGCGACGATCAGTTTCGGGTGCAGGGCCAGCGCCCTGGCGATACCGATGCGCTGGCGCTGCCCACCGGAGAACTCGTGGGGGAACCGGTTGTAGTGCTCAGGGTTGAGGCCGACCCGCTCGAGTAACTCCTGAACCCGCCGCTGCAACTCGGCGCCCTTGGCCAGCCCGTGCAGTTCCAGCGGATCGCCGACGATCTGGCCCACCCGTTTGCGCGGGTTCAGCGACGCGAACGGATCCTGGAAGATCATCTGCATTTGGCGGCGCAGCGGGCGCAGGTCGCGGCGTGACCGGCCGACCAACTCCTCGCCGAGGAATCGCACGGATCCCGACGTCGGCTGCGTCAGTTGCAAGATCGCCCGGCACAGAGTTGATTTGCCGCATCCGGATTCGCCGACGAGACCGAGTGTTTCACCCTCGCGCAGGCTCAGGGTGACGCCGTCGACCGCGCGTACCCTGGCCACTTCGTGGTCGATGACCACCCCGGACTTGATCGGGAAGTGCTTGACAAGGTCGGTGACCTCAAGCAGCGGATCGCCCCTACTCACGGAATCACCTGTGCCCGAAGTGATTTCTTCTCTTCGGGATCAAGCCAGCAGCGGTCGAGGTGGTGGCCGCCCACACGGGCTTCAAGCGAGGGCAGCTCGTGGCATTTGTCGAACGCGTGTGGACAGCGGGGAGCGAAGCGGCAGCCCGGCGGCGGCGCCAGCAGCGACGGCGGCTGTCCCGGAATCTGCGCCAGCCGCGCGCCGCGCGATTGATCGAGCCGCATGAGCGACCCAAGCAGTCCCCAGGTGTAGGGGTGCTGAGGGTCATAGAAGGTCTCGTCGAGAGTCGCGTTCTCGACGATCTGGCCGGCATACATCACCAGCACCCGGTCGGCCACCTCGGCGACCACCCCGAGGTCGTGCGTGATCAGAATGACCGCGAGGTCGCGGTCGCGGTTGAGTTGGTCGATCAGGCGCAGGATCTGGGCCTGCACCGTAACGTCGAGCGCCGTGGTCGGTTCGTCGGCGATCAACACCTCCGGCTCGAGGGCGAGCGCCATCGCGATCATCACGCGCTGGCGCATCCCGCCAGAGA
>Ga0070709_10001139_pt1 | contig 14644 bp, 9 predicted proteins | sample LARL51metaG_FD_65449 | JGI IMG/M metagenome (GOLD analysis project Ga0070709, IMG submission 65449) | Corn, switchgrass and miscanthus rhizosphere microbial communities from Kellogg Biological Station, Michigan, USA - LAR L5-1 metaG | ecosystem: Host-associated > Plants > Roots > Rhizosphere ...
AACACCAGGTGCGTCGGGCCTCCCGAGGTCACCGTCACCGTGTCGGTCTGGGTGACGGCCGCGCCACCGATGGTCGCGGAGACGATCTTCGCGCCCGCCACAGTCGAGGACAGTGCGCCACTGGCGACCCCGCTCGCATCGGTCGGGGACGGCGGATCGGTCAGCGTGTTGCCGCTCCCCGTGGCCGCCAAGGTGACCGTCAGTCCGGCGATGGGGTTGTCGAACGCGTCCCGCGCGGTGGCCGTGATGACCGAGATGCCGCCCCCGGCGGCGATACTCGCCGGAGCCGCGCTGAGGGAGGAGTGCGAGGCGGAAATGAGCGCGGGATTAACGGTGACCGCCGCGGTCTGATTCAGCAGGACGCCGCCCACCGTCACACTGACCGTCTTCGCCTCGGCCTTGGTGGAGGAGAACGAACCGGTGGCGAGACCCGTGGAGTCCGTGGTCCCCGCGGGTTGGGCGATGGTGTTCCCCGTGCCGGTGGAGGCGATCACCACCGCCGCGCCGGCCACCGGGTTGCCCAGGCTGTCACGCGCCGTGACGGAGATGGTGGACCCCGTCCCACCCGCGGTCAGGGTGGCGGGCAGGGCCACGACGGTCGACTTGACCGCCGAAACCGCACCGGCCGTGACGTTGAATGCCGTCGAGCGGGCCTGCGTGAGGCCGGCGGCGGTAGCCGCGAGCCGGTACCCCACTCCCGCCTTGTCGATGGTCAGGGTGGAGAACGTGGTCACGCCGTGAACCGCGGCCACGTCCTTCGTTCCCCCCAGGACGCCGCCGGTCGGGTTCGAATCGATCGCGGCGGTCACGACGGCGGCGTAGCCGGTATCGGTGTTCCCGAACGCGTCCTGTGCCGTGACGACCGCCCCCGGCAGCGTGGCGCCGGCGCTGGCCCCGGTCGGCTCAGTGGTGAACGCGAGCTTGGTCGCCGACCCCGGCCGGACATTGAAGGTGGTGCTGGTAGCGGCGGTGAAGCCGGTGGCGCCCGCGGAGAGGGTGTAGCCCGCCCCGACGTGGTGGAGCACGACGCTCGAGAACGTCGCCTTGCCGCCCACTGCCGCGACCGAAACCGTGCCGGCCAGCGTGTCCGACCCCGGATTGGCCGCGAGGGCCAGCGTGACCAATCCGGTGAAGGTCGTCACGGTGTTGTTGCCCGCGTCCTGCGCGGTGACTTCAATGGCGGGGGCGATGGCCGTGCCGGCCACGGCCGAGGAGGGCTGAACGGTGAACGCCAGTTTGGTGCCGGTTCCGGCGCCGATGTTGAACGAGGTACTGGTGGCTCCCACCGCGACACCCACGCCTGACGCCGTGAGAGTGTACCCGGTGCCCGTCTTGTTCAGGCTCAGGTCTGGGAACGTCGCGACGCCGTGGGCCGCCGCCACCGCCGGGGTCCCGCCCAGGGTGGCTCCGCCGGGGTTGGTACCGATCGCGACGGTGACGTTGCCCGTGTAGGCGGTATCGACGTTGCCGAGTGAGTCCCGGGCGGTCACCTGGACGGCGGGCGTGATCGTCGCCCCCGCGCTCGTGCCCGTCGGTTGGACCGTAAACGTCAGGTTCTGTGCGTGCGCCGGGAGCACCGTGACGGTCGCGACCTGAGTGATCGCCTGGCCTCCAGCGGTGGCCTTGATGGTCTTGACGCCGACGACCCTGGCACTGACGCCGCCGGTCGCGACTCCGAGCGAGTTCGTGGTGGCGCCCGGTTGGCGCAGGGAGTCTCCCGTCGCGGTGTCCGACAGAATCACAGTGACGTTAGGGACCGGGTTGCCGAGTGGGTCCCGCACCGTCACGGTGATGGTCGAGACGCTGTCACCCTTCGAGGCGTGGATCGCGGCCGGTGCCGCCGCCACGGTCGACAGGCTGCTCGAGATCGCGCCCGAGCTGACGTTGAACAGGCCGGACTGGACCGTCAGAGCGGGGGACGCGAGGGTGGCGCGGAGCCGGTAGCCGACACCGGTCTTGTCGAGTGAGAGTCCGGGGAACGTCGCGACGCCGGCCACGGCCGCGACCTTCGCGGTGCCCGACAAGGTGGCGCCGCCGGGATTCGAATCGATGGTGACCGAGATCGAGTCGTGGAAGCTGGCGAGCGTGTTGCCGAGCGAGTCGCGAGCGGCGACCTGGACGGTCGGGTGAATCGGCGCGCCGGCGGTATCCACCGTGGGCGACGCGACGAACACCAGCTGCTGTGGTGTAAGCGCTTCCTTGAAGTCGGCGGCGCTCTCCGCGTTCCCACCGAACGGCACCCAGCCGCTGGTCCGGCCCGACTGGCTGACTTCGCGCGCCTGCCAGTGGTAGTTGACGTTGTCGGTCAGCGCGAGGCTCGTGGCAGCCACCGTCGTGCCCGTGTCGCTGAGTCCCGACGAGACGATGGCGACGTTCGTGAACGGTGTGCCGACCGGCCGGTACTCGACCTCGAGGCGGACGAACTGTCCCTGGATCGGATCGGTGACTTTGCCCTTGAAGATCAAGGTGCGCGTCGTGTTGGTCGCGCCGACGGCGAGGGTGGTCACATTGTCCGACTTGAACTGCCCCAGGGCGCTCGGCAGTGCGAGCGAATTGCCCAGGACGAAGTCCGCCACCGTCTCCGCGTTGCCACCGAAGGCGAGCCACGGGCCGATCCGCCCCGTTTGATCCACCGCCCGCGCGCGCCAGTGGTAGGACGAGTCATCTGCCAGCCCGCCCACGCGGACCCGTGCCGCCTGTCCGTTCTTCACCGGGGCGCCGGTGGTGGTGCCGATGCCCGTGAAGGCGATGCTGGTCGGCTTCGCTTCTACTTCGAGACGGAGCGAGTCGGGACGGTCGGGGTCGGAGACCACGCCCTGGAAGACCAGGGCGTTCTGCGACACGGTGTCTCCCGTGTTCACGACGGTCACCGAGTCGCTCTGGAGCTGAATGAGCGTCGTCGGAGCCGCGGGGGGGCGCGGCGGTGACAGTGTGAGCGTGTACGCGCCCGAGTCGGCCGCAGTGTTGGTGGTGACTTCGACCAGGTAGCTGCCGGTGCGGGGAAAACGCTGATAGAAAAGACAGGGGTTGCCGCCGACGCCGCCGCACGTGCCGCTCTCCGCGTACGAAGGTTTGGACAGCGTGGTGGATGAATCGAAGACCAGGTACCCGGCGGGCGCGGTCAGCTCGATCGACACCGAATCACCAATCGAACCGAAGAATGAGTAGAGTGCGGCCGGATGGTCCGACCGATGCGGTGCCCCGCACGACGCGGCGCCCAAGGTCCCCGATACCTGGGAGCCGACGGCGGTCGGCGTGACGGTGCAGGGCTGGACGGTGAACTGGACCGGGACGCGCAGCTCGCCTTCGCTCGAGCCCGACCCTGTGACCACCACGGTGTCGCGGTAAGTACCGAGCGCGAGCCCCGCCGGCATGAGGGTCAGGGGCAGGGTGTCGGGCGCGGTGCCGGTCGCGGCCGCGAGGTGGAGCCAGGCCGAGCCGTGCGCGGTCGTCGCCGTCCAGGTGATGCGGCCCGTCGCCCCGTTCCCGACGATCAGCCGCTCGGTCCGGGCGCCCGTGGATCCCAGGGGGGCGGAATCGGACACGGAGAGGGGGTTCAGGGTGAGCACCCCCCCGTTGGGGGGACCGATCAGCTTGTCCACTTTGCACTGCGACACCAGAAGCGTCGCGACGACGACGCCTCCGATAGCCAGGTAGGGGGACAGCCGTTTCCAGGACATCCCCTTCATTTATTGAATATCCCGTGCCGCCACTCGGCCCCAGAAAGTGTGATGGGACGCGAATCGCACAGGCACCGCTGTGGCGAGGATACTGTCGCAGCGGTGCAGCAAGGGGGACTGCCAGGGCGCATAAGGCGTGAAAACTACGGGGGTTGGAGGGGGGTGGGGAGGTACCGAATTGAACAGGTTTAATGGCGAAGTTTGAGCGCCATGGACACCTTGGACGGAGCACAATGGCTCTGTCCCTTCGTCGTCACCAGGTTGCCACCGCCGCCGCCCTGCTCGTGATCCTCATGGGGTCGGGCGCCCTGATCGGCTGGCTCTTCGACCTCCCCGTGCTCACGATGGTGGTGCCCGGTTGGCCATCGATGAAAGTGAACACGGCGCTGGCCCTCGTGCTCGCGGGCATCTCCCTGTGGATCTCGGTGTCGCCGGGCGCGGGACACCGGACCAGGCTCGTGGGAGTCGCGTGCGCCGTGGTGGTGGGCCTCATCGCGGTGCTCACGCTCGCCGAATACATCCTGGGGCGGGATCTCGGCATCGATCAAATTTTCATTCAGGACTTGACGACCATCTGGTCTCCGGGGCGGCCGGGAGCGAACAGCGCGTTTCAGTTTTTCGTGCTGTCCCTCGCCCTGATGTTCGGTTCATCGCGACAACTTTCGCCCTGGCTGCGAGAATCGTTCGGCCTCATGGCGATGATCGGCGCGTTTATCGTCGTGTTGGGGTACCTGTACAGCGCCGACGAGCTGACGAACGACGCCTCACCCACCCAGATGGCTCTCCACACCGCCCTCGCGTTCATGGCGCTCGCCGCGGGTGTCCTGGTACGGGACGACTCGGGGCCCCTGATGCGGGTGATGACGAGTCCCGGTCCCGGCGGGTCACTCGCGCGTAAGCTGCTCCCGCGGCTGATCCTCGCGGTCGTGGTAATCGGTGCCCTGCGATTGGCCGGCGAACGCATGGGGTGGTATGGGCTGGAGCTCGGGCTCTCACTCTTGGTTCTGATGAGCTCCATCGTGATTACGTTGGTGATCTTGCGCTTCGCGCGCTCGACGGACGACGCCCAGGTGAGCCGCATGGAGGCCGAGCGCCGAGTACGTGACGCGCTCGCTCAGGTCCGGACTCTGGCGGCCACCGCGGAGCGGAGCCGCGAGGCCGAGCGGACCCGGATCGCGAGAGAGATTCACGACGAGCTGGGGCAGGCGTTGACCGGCGTGAAGATGGATCTCGCCTGGGTGCGGAGCCGCCTGCCGCAGGACGGGGCCATGCAGGAGCGCTTCGACGCCATGGGGGAGCTGCTCGAGGACGCGGTGCAGATCGGCCGGCGGATCTCGAGTGATCTGCGGCCCGGCGTGCTGGACGACCTGGGACTGGTCGCGGCGCTCCAGTGGCAGGCACGGGAGTTCACCAAGCGGACCGGCATCGCGGTGCGGATCGACGCTCCGGGCGACGTGCCGGTGCCGGACGAGCGCGCGACGGCCGCATTCCGGATCTGCCAGGAGGCGCTCACGAATATTTCCAGGCACTCGGCAGCCACGCGGGTGCAGGTCGAGGTGACCGAGCATGACCGCGCGCTGAGCGTGGTGATCCGGGACAATGGCCGGGGGTTCGATGGCCCGGCGAAGGCCGGGTCCTTCGGGCTCCTGGGGATGCAGGAACGGGCCGAGGCGTGGGGTGGGGCGGTGCGAGTGGAGAGTACCATCGGAGAGGGGACCACGGTGACTCTCGATCTTCCGCTGAAGGAGGTGACGTCCTGATGATCCGGGTGATGTCGGTCGACGATCATCGTATCGTCCGGGAGGGCGTCACCCGGCTGCTCGCGGAGTCTCCGGACATCCGGGTCACGGCCGAGGCCACCTCGGGCGCTGGCGCGCTCGCCCAACTGGAGAAGCAACGCGTCGACGTCGTGCTCCTGGACGTCGCCATGCCGGGCACGAGCTTCGTGGAGGCGCTCCGCGATCTTCGGGAGCGCTTTCCCAAGGTCAAAGTGATCGTGTTGTCGGGGCACGCGGAGGAGGAGTACGCCGTGCGGGCGCTCAAGGCCGGCGCCTCCGGGTACGTCACCAAAGAGCATTCGTCCGAGGAGCTGATCGCCGCCATCCGGAAGGCGCATGCCGGAGGGACCTACGTCAGCGCCGCGTTGGCCGAGCGGCTGGCGCGGGAGGTGGGGGGCCTCAGCGAGAGCCCCGCCCTTGACACGCTGTCGGACCGGGAGCACGAGGTCCTCCGACTCCTCGGGAAAGGCCGGAGCGTCAAGGAGATCGGGGCCGAGCTCCAACTGTCCCCCAAGACCGTCAGCACCTACCGAACGCGCCTGCTGGAGAAGCTCGGTCTCAAGACCACGGCTGATCTCATCCGGTACGCGGTGGAGCACAAGATGTAGGACGGAGACCGACACGCTCGCTTCCGCACGCCGCACATCCCGCCTTCCCGCCTTCCCGATACAGCCTTCCCGCCGCCGTTCGTATTCTGTTCCCGTCAGACATGACGTGACTCGACACAACGAGGTCAAGGTGGGCCGGATCGTGATCGTCGAAGACTCGCAGGTGGTCCGGCGCCGTCTGGAGGAGCTCCTGGGCACGGTGCCGGGGGCCGAGGTGGTGGGAACGGCGGAGGGGGTGCAGGAGGCCCTGGAAGTGATTTGGCGGACCCTCCCCGATGCCGTGATTCTCGACCTCCGGCTGAAGGACGGCAGCGGGATGGCGGTGCTCGAGCTGGTGAAGAAGACGCGGCCGACCATCACGGTGGTGGTCCTGACCAATCATGGCACGGATGAACATCGGGTGAAGGCGCTGGCGCTGGGCGCCGACCGATTTCTCGATAAAACGGCGGACTTCGATCAGATCCCGGCCGCCGTAACACTGTGAACCGGGACCAACGGCTTCAACACACTCAGGAGGTGGTTGTGAATCGCAAGGGCTTTACGCTGATCGAGCTGCTGATCGTGGTCGTCATCATCGGTATCTTGGCCGCGATCGCGATCCCGAAGTTCGCCAACACCAAGCAGAAGGCGTATGCGGCGTCGATGAAGTCGGATCTCCGCAACCTGGTCACCGCGGAAGAGGCGTACTTCTCCGACTCGCTCAAGTACAGCGGGTCCACCAGCTGCACCAACCCGCCCACCGCCGGCAAGGCCGCGTGGTGCGCGACGACCGGCAACACGCTGGGCACGATCACCACGGGGACGGGCACGCAGGCTGGTTGGACCGCCAGCGTCACCAACATCAACACCCCGACGTCCTGCGCGATTTACATCGGCTCCGTGACGCCGTCGGCTCCCGCGACGTCGGCGAGTGCTGAAGGCGCGCCGGTCTGCAAGTAACGTCTTAACGCAGGTTGGCAGGACCAGAGACCCCCGGGCCGACCCTAAGCGGCCCGGGGGTCGATGGCGTGCAGGGGGCTGGGGGCCAACCCCGGGCGGTCGCCCGAGGTCAGCGGACACCCCAATCGCTAGTGGTCTGCGTTCCCCTGAAAGTCAAAGGCGGCAGTCAGGTCATTCGCGTGCGCGTCCCGGTCCGTCAGCGGCGCCAGTCCCCACCGGTGCTCGATGAAGGCGAGAATCGAGGTCGTGTCGTAGCGGTGATGGTCGACGTGGTGACGCCTGGCGAAGGGCGAGATGATGATCGTCGGCACCCGGCTCCCCGGGCCCCAGCGGTCCACCACGGGCGGGGCGACGTGGTCCCAGAACCCGCCATGCTCATCGTACGTGATGATGATCGCCGTCTTTTTCCAGTCCGGCCCGTTGCGGATCGCGTTGATCAGGTCGAGCACGTGCTGCTCGCCGGTGACCATGTCCGCGTATCCGGGGTGCTCATTGTCGGGGCCCAGAGGCTTGATGAAGGAGACGGCGGGCAGGGTGCCGTTCTGCGCCGCGGTGAAAAACTCCGTCTCGTCCTTGAGGTGCTCGGCCTTGGCGGCAGTGCCGTCCCGGTAGTTCGAGAAATAGACGAACGGCTGATGGTGGAACTGGAAGAGCGGATCGGGATTACCGGCCAGCGCGGCGGCAAAGCCGCCGGAGTACCAGGCCCAGCTGATCTTCTTACCCGAGAGCCGGTCGCCGATGGTGGCGAAGGTCTGGTTCGGAACGAGCTGGGTGGCCGGGACGCCCGCGGGGTGCGGCGAGTTGACGCTGAAGGACGTGTTCACCGCATAGCCGTCGGGGGTGACGAAGCCATCGTGCACCAGGGTGCCCAGCGAGTCGAGCTGAGCGACGGCGCTTGCGGGGGCGTTCGGGAATACGGGCGTGCGGGCGGCGATGAGCCACATGTGGTTGAGGAATGATCCGCCGAACGCCGCGTGGAAGAAGTTGTCGCAGAGCGTGTACTGCGCCGCCTCGGCCGCGAGGGGCAGGGTGGCGGTGGGGTAGAACCCCATCACTTCACCCTTGGCGTCGCTGACCAGCGCGAACCTGTCCATCTGCCCGCCGTCGATCTGTTGCTGCTCCTGGTAGTACCGGTGCACGAGATCGGGGATCTTCAGGTCCGCCGGCACGAACTGCGTGATGTCGAAGGGGGCGTTGGGGAGGGTGGTGGGGAAGGGGGACGACGCCGTCTGCGGCAGGGTGACGAACGGAGTGCCGCTGCCGTCCACCTGGGTCTCGTGTCCCGCCGCGAAGGCGAACCCAATCGCGCCGGGGAAGGACCCGTAGAGGTTGTCGAAGGAATGGTTCTCGAGGTAGATGACGACGACGTGCTGGAGGCGGTCGAAGCCGGGGACGGTGCCCTGATTGTCGCTGTTCTGGTCGTCGCGGTCTGCGAGGGCGATGGCTTTCGGCGCGGCGGTTTGCTGTGTGACCTGGTGGTCGCTGCAGGCCGCGAGGAGTGCGGCCAGGCCGAGGGTGATGCCCAGGGCCAGAGGTCGATGATGCATACGGCGCATGGAGCCTCCTTCGGGGGGACGACAAGACTCACGGGGACGAAGGAAGGCTCCCGCCCGGCGGAGACCGCACGAGCAGTTTCAGGCTACGGGTTGGTAACGGATGGCTGTCAGGGATTGGCCAAGTTGTGACAGAGGCTAGTGTCCCGGATCGTGGGGCAACAAGGCCATCGTCTCGCGGGAGCCGCCCCGGGTGTACGTGAGGCCCTCGGCGTCCCACGTGATCTCCGGAGGCTCGTAGGACAGTTGCCGGAAGGCGAGCCCGATACCCGACCCAATCAGCGTTCCGACTTCACGAAAGCGCATGACTTCGAGGCGTGCTGCCAAGTTTGCGTCGTGTTTCGCGAACCAGGCGATCAGGGTGAACAGAAGGAAGCCCGGCGCCGCTCCGCCAATGCCATGGAGGGCCAATTGGACGGATGAATGGAGGGCGCTGGGCGGTATAGGTGGGCACGGGGAATTTATGGAGCGGGATCACGGGGCCCGCTAGCCTTGCCCGGGCCGCCGGCCCCGTGGTTAGCCACTCCGGGAGCTCCGAGGCAATTCAGAGCGGCTGACCCCGGGGCGGTGCCCCGGGGTCCTACTCCCGGCGACTTGGGGCACCCACTAAGTTCAATCCCTGAAACTGGGCGGCGTAGCTCAGATGGTTAGAGCAGCGGAATCATAATCCGCGGGTCGTCGGTTCGAGTCCGACCGCCGCTATAACGACTTAGGCCCCTTCGGGGGCCTTTTTCGTGCCGGCATCCAACGAAATATCCAACGAACGGCCGAAATCTTGCCTGGGCGCTCTTGCTTCCTCAATTCAGTTTGTGCAGTGTGTTTGGGCGCGCCCTCCAGACGTTTCTCTAGTTACCAAAGCCGCCGTCAGGTGACATGCGAAACATTGTCCTAATCTCACTGCCACTATTGGTCGCGCGCCTCGCGGCGCAGTCCAGTCGGATCGACTGCATGGCGCTTGACCACGGCACTCAATGGCCCTTCCGGGCTGGCTCCGCCAGTGGGCCGAAGGCGGCACCCTCCCGGCGCGGCCTCATCACGCTCATGACTGGTCATTATCGGCTGGATCTTGTTACCACCGAAGGCGTGGATACGCCGACCGTCACGCACTGGCGGATCGCCATCGTCGCGGCCGACACCCTATCGAAGTCCTTCCCGATGCTCGTGCTACGCCAACCTCCGCCCCTGGTGGGCACGCGCACGGACCTCCCTCAACCAACGCCCTTCGACTCAATCCGGATTGGGCGATTCCTGGGAGGGATGGCGGATTTCGAAATGGTGCTGGATTCGACGACCGGTGATCTCACATGGTTCACTGCCCCTGGCACCCTGGATGCCGGTTGGTTCTTCTCGGTGGGGGAGGTCGATTCGACGCACTTCGCGGGCCGTTGGGTTGATGGGGGATTGGCCGTGGCGATTCTGCGGCGGAGGAACCTGACGGTCGCGGAGCACCTACGGGGCTACTACTGCGCGGTTCGGGAGGGGTAAGTATGCGATACTCGGGTTTCATTCTTCTGGCGGCGTTCTTTGCGGCGTCGTCTGCGGCCCGCGCTCAGGGCCTGCCGGCCTTACCGCACATCGTCCCCCACGTGTGCCCCCTGGAGTGCTGTCGCCTAGGTGACTGGACGACCTCGTTCTCGCCCCTGGTGGTCTACGCTGAACCCGGCGTCAAGGACCGCATCGTCGACACCATCCCGCAGCGTACGGCCTTTGATGCGGAATCGAGCGTGGTAGTGATAAGACAGTATGGAGTTGCGGTCGTGGATAAGCCCATTGACCCCACCCTTGGCCTCAACGATATCCCGCTCCCCCAGCCGGGAGATACGGTCTACCTGGCCCGGTATGAAGGGGAGGACTTCTTTCTAGCCTACCTGCACGGCAAGGAGACCGAGGTACCCGCCTTCTGGGGGCGCGGAGGTCCGGGAATGGGGCGACCCAAAGGCACTCCTTCCTACGGGCGCGTGCTCCGCGACCAGATAGAGGAGTGGTGGGTGCTGGTTCGACGGGTGGGTGCCACTCCTGGTTGGGCGAACATGACTGGCGTGGGGTCGGTGCACGGCATGGACGCTTGCGGGGAATAGCTCTCTTCCGAGTCCGACCGCCGCTATCACGACCTAGGCCCCTTCGGGGCCCCTTTCGTGCCCACATCGGAGGTCAGCGGAAGAATCGCGGGTGGGTACGCACCGGAACTTCATTTGATTCGCCTCGTAGTGTCCGGTGAACACTCCCGCTTCAAGGAGAACCTGTGGCCAATCTCCCGCGATCCTGGCCCCGCAGTATCGCACTCGTTCACGCCGCGCTGGTCCTGGTTTCCTGGATTCTCGCCCTGTTACTACCATCAACCGGCGCGATTGAGAATCTCCCGATCATTGTGGCATTGCCCTGGAGTCTCCTGTTTCTGAGCGGTGGCCCCTTCTTCGGTCTCTTCGCCCTTTTCTGGGCCGGCCTTCTGAACAGCGTGCTATTGTACATCGCCCTTGGGGGTTGGCGTCGGATAGCCCGAGTCGGGAGGCCGAGACTGCTCCTGCCACCCGCGGCCTAGTTGCCTGGCGAGAATATGTGGGACTTGCTGCGCTTCCGAGTCCGACCGCCGCTATGACGAGTTAGGCCCCTGCGGGGGCCTATTTCGTGCCAGCATCCAACGAAATACGCAACGTACGTCGAACTTTCTGCCTGCGGTGACGCGCCTGGACCGTCTCTCTTGCGTCCGGTATCCGCCGCGTGCAGTGTGTGCATTGTGATTCTCCACGGCTCTCCACCAACTCTGCTCAACACCTGGTTAAGGGCGCGCGACCTTGGAAAGACTGAACCTCCTTCGCCCACGATGGTCGCGCCGACGGCTCAAGACGTCGATGAACTTCGCCGCGACGTCCGTGCGCGCCTAATGCTCGGGGGCAGCTCTCTTCTCATCTTTGGGCTCGTCATCGGATCAGCGCTACGACCTGGGCCTTGGACTCGAGGGGAGTTGGCCCTGGTGTTTGGAAGTACCGTCTTGCTCATCCAAGGCATCGGCAGGTTGGTGAGCGTATATCGAGACGCGATCGATGGCAACGCGGCGCCTAATGAGCGCCGGCAGCTGACGCGGCGATGAATCAAGCAAGAGAGACTTCTTTTTCTACGCTGCGCGTCTCAGGCGCGGTCCCTAGGCCGCGCGTGTGACCCTCCGTTGGGGGAGTCTGCTCCAATGGACCATCGTCCTCGGCGCAACCAGCGTAATCCTGATCCTCGGGGCTGGGTCAGAGGGCCCTGAACGCGACCCGCTGCGCCAGAATGCTCTGCGGCAGGGACTCGTGGGCTGCTACAAGGTCATGACAGATCGCGGGCATCCGTTGGGACCCCACGACTACTATGGTGCGTCGCCGATGGTGTACCTCGATTCGACGCCGCGCCTCCATGTGCTCACCAACGGGAAGGACCTTGGGACCTCGAGGCGGTTAATGGTCCGCCTTGACTCAACGGCCCGGCCCATCGAGCAGGAACGCCGGCCCCTGGCCTTCATAGGTCCCGCTTGGTCGGTCGACTCCCTCGATGACACGGTCCACATGTCCTTCTCTAACGGCCTGAGCGGCATCGCGCTGATCGTGGGCGAGCGGGTCGGGACTGGGGATACTCTGCGAGGACGGATCGAGGATCACTGGGACTTTGGGCCTCCCTTCGTCGCACCACATGGCCGAGGAATGGCGGTACGCGTACCGTGCCCAAGCTCATGACCGTAGCCTTGGGCTTGATCCTCAAGTCCGTGGTGTTCGGAGCCAAGCAGTCGTCGGTTCGAGCCCGACCGCCGCTATGACGAGTTAGCCCTGAAACCCGCAGGGAGCTAGGAACGCCGAGAGCCTCGCCGCACCAGGAACGCGAGCGACGCCGCGGCCATCACACCTCCCGTGAGCAGCCACGCCTGCGCAGTGGCCCGCGCCAACAACGCCACGATCAAGCCTGCCGCGATCCACGGCACCACCTTCCCGGCCGGCATGAGGAACGGCTGGTCGGCCGCGCCCGCCGCGATCCGCCGCAGCTGCCACGCGCCCAGGCAACACGCCAGGTAGACCAACAGGATCGCCACGTCCGCCACGATCGCCAGGGTGACGTACGTGCCGGTGATGGCAATGGCGCACACGATCACGCCTTGGATCGCGATCGCGACGTGCGGTGTGTGGTGGGCCCGGTGCACGGTCGCGACGGACCGCGGCAGGTAGCCGTCCACCGCGAGGGCGAAGAGCGTCCGCGGCGTGGAGAGCATGGTGGCCGCCATGAAGCCGAAGGTCGAGACGATCATCGCGATGAGAATCAGCGTGGATCCCGGCCGCCCGGCGAATTCCACGGCCGCCGCCGCGAGCGGGGCCTTGGCCGTCTCGGGGGCGGCGAGGGCGCTGCCAAGGATGCCCTGGGCGACGAGTTGGACGGCGATGTACAGCACCCCCACGCCCGTCACGGCCAGGGCGATGGCCCGCGGCACCGTGCGGGCCGCGTCGCGCACTTCGCCGCTCACTTGCAGCGCGGACTCCATGCCGAAGAACGCAAACATCAGCAGCAGCCCGGATTCTCCCAGGCGGGGGAGCGAGGGGAGTGTCCCCAACGCGAGATTCGCGGGCCGCACGTGGGACAAGCCGAGCGCCACGAACGCAATGAGCGGGACGATTTTCGCGACCGTCGCGATGCCGCTCACCTGCGATCCCAGCGCCGCACCGCGGATGTTGACGATGGAAAGGCTAACGAAGACCGCGAGAAGGAGCATCGCGCGCGGCAGCGGGCCGCGGATGCCGGGCAGCAACGCGCCGACCGCGTCGGCGAGCACGGTGGCGACCGCGGCCATCGCGAGCGTAATGCCGAGCCAGAGCAGGACGCCGCACAGATATCCGGCGTAAGGGCCGAGCGCCGTGCCGACGTACGCGTAGGGACCGCCGCTCTGGGGAACCCGACTGCCGGCCTCCGCAATGCAGAGGGCGACGAGGGCCGTCGCCACGGCGCACACGAGGTAGGCCAGAGGAGCCGCGGCACCGAGGCTCTCTGCCATGTGCGCCGGGAGCACGAAGATCGCCGCCCCGACCGTGATATTGAAAATGGCGGCGGCGAGCCCCCCCACGCCGATGACGCGCCGCAGGGCGGGGGTGGGGGCGGGGGCGGGGGCGGGGGCGTCAGGAACCAATGAGCTCGAAGAACTTCGCAAGGTCGACATTGCCGCCGGAGACAATGGCCACGATCGGACCCGGACCGGCTTTTCCCGAGAGCGCCGCCGCCAGTCCGAGCGCACCGGCTCCCTCGGCGATGACGCGCGCCTTCTCCGCCATGAGCCGCATGGCGCGCCGTACCTCGTCCAAGCTCACCACGATGGAGCCGTCCACTACCATCTGCATCCGCTGCCACATCCGAGGGAAGACACTTCTTCCGCCCGCGCCGTCGACGAACGTGGCTTTCCAGTCCGGGAACTCCTGCGCCGAGCCCTCGGCGAATGAGCGCGCGGCGGGCGCCGCGGTCTCAGGCTCGGCACCCCACACCCGAATCTCCGGCCGCAAGGCTTTCACGGCACTGGCCACGCCGGTGACGAGGCCGCCACCGCCGATCGCGGCAATGATCGCGGCGGTGTCCGGCGCATCCTCGAGAATCTCGAGACCCATCGTCCCGTGACCAGCGATGAAGTTCTGATCGTCGAAGGGATGGATGAACGTCCCTGAGACGCCGGGATACGACCGGTCGTCCAGCGCCTGCCAGGCGACCTCGTGCGGCACGAGCACGAGCTGCGCGCCCAAGGCGCGCATGCGCTCGAGCTTCGCGGCGGGTGCCGTTTCGATTGCCACGACGGTGCATGGCACTCCCGCGGCCCGGGCGGCATACGCCACACCCTGACCCGCATTGCCGGCGCTGATCGTCCAGACGCCACGCTGCCGCTCGGCCTCGGACAGCAGGGCCACCGCGTTGGCGGCGCCGCGCAGCTTGTAGGCGTTGATCGGCTGCAGGTTCTCGAGCTTGAGCCGCACGTCCGGGAATCCCCGCCCGAGCTCGAGACGAACCAGGGGCGTGCGGACCACGGTGCCGGCGATGCGCGCCCGTGCCTCCCGCACCTCGCTCAAGGTGATGGGGCGGACCGGTTCAAG
>Ga0070709_10001141_pt1 | contig 14637 bp, 12 predicted proteins | sample LARL51metaG_FD_65449 | JGI IMG/M metagenome (GOLD analysis project Ga0070709, IMG submission 65449) | Corn, switchgrass and miscanthus rhizosphere microbial communities from Kellogg Biological Station, Michigan, USA - LAR L5-1 metaG | ecosystem: Host-associated > Plants > Roots > Rhizosphere ...
CCGGCAAGTGGAAAAATCAAATGGGAGTGGAAACATCCTTCGCCAACATGGTCAGGAGTGTTATCGACCGCAGGCGGCGTGGTATTTACCGGCGATGCGGAAGGAAATTTCATCGCGCTGGACGCGGCAAGCGGGAAAGTGCTGTGGCACTTTCAATGCGGCGCATCCGTGTATTCGTCGCCTATGACGTACGCAATTGAGGGAAAACAGTACGTGGCCGTCGCGGCAGGATCGTCTCTGTTCACGTTTGGATTGCCGTAAACGGCTGGATAGAATTCCCGCGCACTAACGAAGATGCCCCAGCTACACGCAGGAATCGGCCGCGTTGGACCACTCCAGCTGAACTACAAACTTGCCCAACGTTTTTGTTTTCCAGGCGCAGATGTCGCCGATCTCGCCGTTGTTGTCGTCATACCATCCACCGCCGGGAACGGGATCAGTGATGGCCTCGCAAAGTTCGTGCGATGAAGTAGAAGTGAGCGCATCGGGAATGGCGAGCCCGCCTTCGCAGCCCGCGCAACCGGGATAAGGCATTACGGCATAAAAAATATTGTCGCTGGTAACGTCGTGGTATCCGCAAAATGTCTGGCACGATTTTGCCCCACCCTGCTGCACCTGCGTGCCGGGAGGAAGAAAAACAAAGTACAGAGAATTAGGAGTATTTGCCGGAACCGCGCCCGAAGCAATTTCCGCGTGAATCATCTTTTGAATGGCAGCATCGCTTGCAGACTTGCCCGGCTCAGAGTTTGTGAGAGTGATTGAACCCGTGCGCTTCCCATGTCCGATGGTTTTGCCGGCGACATTGTACTCGGCGAGCTGGTCCATTAGCTTGCTGCTCACAATAAAATCGAAAAAGTCGTTCATGTGAGTCAGCAGCGAAGAGTTCGCGGAATCCTGCCACGCTGCTCCCCAAAAAATCGTGAACACCTCCACGTTGGTTAGCAGCGGACCATTGCGATAGGTAAGTTCCGGCGAAGCAGTGGCCTGGGTGAGTGGCACGGAGTGTAACGGTACGATGCGCAGCGGCAGGCGATATTCGCCGGTCGCTTGTTTGCGATGCTTCGATTTTCGTGTTGTGGCCATGAGCCTTCCATTGCGACTGCCCGTCAGATTGGGCTGGCGAGGGCGCGTACCAAAAAGCTGAACTTAACGCGCCGGGCAGTCAGCCTGTAAATAGTATGTGATGGAATCGGTGCCGGAGAATCAGGAAATACCTGATACCGCGCTAGCAAGATCTGTCCTATGCTGAAGGCAAAGTGGTAACCAGGCGCTCGTGAGAGAAAACTTATCAAGTGGAAATGACATGCGGCGTAGTCAGCGTGTTTTGCTGCGACTGCCGATTCAGGTGCGCTGGACTCCCCCGGGCGAAACTGCAATTGCGGAAGAAACAACCACCCTCGTAGTGAATGCGCATGGCGCGCTGATTGTACTGGCCATGAAGGTAAAAGCCGGGGCACGCATTTTCGTCAGGAACTCGGCCCTGGCTCAGGACAAGGAATGCCGAGTGGTGCGAGTGAGTGGCAGGGTCGAGAACAAGAACGAAGTCGGCGTGGAGTTTCTGCGGCCTGACGCAAAATTCTGGGGACTGGAATTTCCTCCTGATGACTGGAAGTAGCTGAACGCACGCAAAGTCCGGACTGTTAGAAAATTCAAGATAAATTCTTCAGCGTGATGGCGATGAGTTTAGAAGTGCCGGCGTAAACATCGCCAGCGGTTTCCCATTCCATGGAGAAAACGCCCTTGTAGTTCTGTTTTTTGGCCATCGCGAAAATACGTTCCAGGTCAACCTCGACAACTCGTTTCGCGGGAGTAGTAGTGGTGTCTTTCACGTGAGAGATGGCGTAGGCGTGCGCGAACATTTGGTCCAGGCCGCGGTAAGCATTTTCAGGCGGCAGAGCGGCAAGGCTGTTGCCGAAATCCGGCAACGCGTGAATCCACGGGCTGTTCGCGCGTTCCACTACACTCACGATAAAGAAAGGATCTTCGCTGACCGGATTATCGTTTTCGAGGTGGACGACAATATTTCTGGATGACCCATGGTCCGCGATGGGCTTGAGACCTTCCGCGACGCGCGCTACATCCGGTTTGGCGTCTCGCGCGGCGGCGATGTTGATGCGTACGCTGGGTGAGCCGATATGCAGCGCAACGTCAATCCATGTTTTTGCGAACTGTATGGCACGGTCGCGCTCCGCGGAATCCGAGGAGTACAAACTGTTTTCGCCGTCGGCCGCGACATTTGCGAAGCCGCTGCCGGCCTTGCTCGCTGCGTCGCGAATTTCATCCAGATAAGAACGTTCCAGCGAAAGAAAATGTTCGCTCCACGGTTCCACCTTGCGGACATTGAATTTTGTCGAAATGTGCGCAGCAAAATCTTTCAACGGCATTTTCTCGGCGGCGCCCTGCCCGTCGTGTTGACGGGCATCGTGCTGGCCGGTGATGTATTCACGGAAGGGGTAGGACGAGACGGAAAGGCGCTGGCGCGGTTCAGCCGGGAACTGCAGATGCGGCGCGGGAGTCTGAAACAGCAACCCAGATAAGCTCGGGACACAACCGCGACAGAGCGGTGCCGCAACAGAAACGGAAGCGTGCTTTAGAAACTTTCGACGGGTACAACATTTCATTGCGGCACCTCAACAGAATTTGTTTTTAAGCCCACGCCCCAGCGAAGTATCGCATACGCGATGGGCCCGGATGCCAAAAGCCACGGCGCCCATCGCCACACAAATGGCTCGCTGTAATAGATTTTCACTCCGCACAGCATTGCCGGAAACAAAATTGTGCATGCCATCCCGAAGGTGCCGCCGGGAACTCGAAACTCGCGCGGAGCATCCGACATTTTGCTGCGCATGCGCCACGCAGCCAAAAGCGTAAGCATGGAAGTGGCAATGCGTGCCCAAATATAAATATTGACCAGATCGGCCACCGGAAATCTCGCCAGCAGGCAATACACGATCAGCGAGACGCCAATCGCGCGCGCGGGCGTTCCGTAACGGGTGTGAATTTTACCGAGCCACGCAGGCAGATAGCCATCTTGCGCCATCGCGGCGGGAATGCGCGTGGTGTAAAGAATAGTGCTGTTGGATAGGGAAGCCGTTCCGACAATAGAAGCAATGAGCATGGCGACGCCCAACGCTTCGCCGCCGATCTTCCGCGATGCTTCAACGATGTACCCGGTGTGCCACACCTGCCAGTCGCCAAGCGCGGCAATCGCCAGTGAAGCGGGCAGAATATACGTGAGGATATTCATCGGAGTATTCCACAGAAGAATCCGGGGAAAAGTTTTCTGCGGCTGATCCATTTCGGCGGTGACGCTCGACAGTTGCTCGTATCCGGCATAATTCCACATCGCCAGCGCCAGTCCCACGCCGAAAACGGATCCAAACGGTTTACCCGGCGGCGTAAATGGGAGCAGAGGATTGTAGTGCCAGTGGAACACCGACACGATACTGAGCCACACAACGGGAATCAGAATGACGATGAGCATGGCCACTGAAACCCAACCCGAAATCTGGATGCCGCGCACGTTCAGATACGAAAGTAAGCCGAGCACCAGGCACGCGCCCGCCCATTTTGCGTTTCCCGTAAGACCGGGAAAATAGTGAACCAGATAATCCATCACCAGCACGCCGTACAAGCTGTTCAATAGAAACGTTCCGGTCCAGTTCCACCACCCGCATTGAAATCCCCAGAAGCCGCCGAACGCCGCCCGTGTCCAGCGATAGAAGCCGCCCTGCACCGGAAGAATGCTATTCAGTTCGGCGGAGGCGAAGGACATGGGAATGCTCCAGAAGAGCGGCACGAACGTGAGAAACACGAGGGCCATGCCCGGTCCAGATTGCGAAAAAATATCTTCGTAGCCGAAGGGGCCGCCTGCGGTGTAGCCATAAAAAATTGCCAACAAGGGAAGAAATCCGATCGTGCGGATGGGGTTGCTTGAAGCGCAGATTCTCGTTTGCTGGTCGATCACGCGGAGGCCTTGGCGAAGGATGCTACCTTGACCGCGGCAAAATTCAAAACGGCATCGTGCTCAGAATGCGGATGCGTTTCGTTGACACTGTGCAGCGCGTCCGCTACGCTTTTTGGTTCGCGGAAACGAAAACTTTTGTTTTGGGGACAACAGAGCGCCGCATGGCTGAAGAAAAACTTCCTACACGGGCACAAGATTTTTCCGAGTGGTACAACCAGCTGGTCCTAAAGGCGCAGCTGGCAGACTATGCGCCGGTGCGCGGCTGCATGATCGTACGGCCGTACGGTTGGGCGCTGTGGGAAAACATTCAGCAGGCGCTAGATGGAAGGTTCAAGGCCACGGGTCACCAGAACGTGGCGTTTCCCTTGCTCATTCCGAAGAGTTTCATCGAAAAAGAAAAGCACCACGTTGAGGGATTCTCGCCGGAACTTGCGGTAGTGACCATCGGTGGCGGCGAAGAACTAGCCGAGCCGCTGATTTTGCGTCCCACGTCTGAAACAATCATCGGACACATGTGGTCCAAATGGATTCAGTCCTACCGCGACCTGCCAGTCTTGATGAATCAATGGAACTCCGTGGTGCGCTGGGAGCTTCGCACCAAATTATTCTTGCGCACGCTGGAATTTTATTGGCAAGAAGGTCATACCGCGCACGCCACGCAGCAGGAAGCGATGGAAGAAACGCGGCAGATGCTCGATATCTACACGGATTTTGCCGTGAATGATGCGGCGATTCCGTTGATTCCGGGCGCCAAGTCTGACGCCGAAAAATTTGCCGGAGCGGTGACCACCTATTCGATCGAGGCAATGATGGGCGATGGGAAAGCGCTGCAGGCGGGCACATCGCACTTCCTGGGGCAAAACTTCGCGCAAGCATTTGACGTGAAGTACCTCGATCGCACCGGCGTGCAGCAACATTGCTGGACGACTTCATGGGGACTTTCGACTCGCTTTATCGGCGCGATCATCATGGTGCACGGAGACGATCAGGGCCTGGTGCTTCCGCCAAAACTCGCGCCGTATCAAGTCGTGATTGTACCCATTTTCAAAAATGACGAAGAAAAGTCGGCTGTCCTCGGCGCGGCAAAAGAATTGAAGACGCAACTGGTTAAAGCCAAAATTCGCGTGACTCTCGACGAGCGCGAAGGGCAAAGCCCGGGCTGGAAGTTTAATGATTGGGAGATGCGCGGAGTACCGGTGCGGGTCGAACTGGGCCCGAAAGATGTCGCAAAGCAGGCGGCGGTGTTGGCGCGGCGCGATCGGCCCGGACGAGAAGGCAAAATTTCGGTTTCGCTGCCAGATGTGCCCGCGACGATTGAAAAGCTGCTAATCGACATTCATCAGTCGATGCACGACAAGGCTTTGGCGTTCCGCCGTGCGAACACCCACGTAGTAGCAGATTACGAAGAATTCAAGACAGCAGTCGAAACGGGATTCGCGTTTGCCGGTTGGTGCGGAAGCGCCGATTGCGAAGGCAAAATCAAGGAAGAAACACGTGCGACCATGCGCTGTATTCCGGTCGATCCGGAAGCCGTGTTGGAGAATGGCGGGGCTCCAGCCACTGGTAAGTGCGTATATTGTGACCGGCCAGCCACAGAGCGAGCCATCTTCGCGCGCGCCTACTGAAGCGAAGGTCTTACTGGGCAGCTCACTTCTCAGTGTTCCGAATGTGCCGGCGCTTGTCCTCGCACGCCACTCCGGCTTGCGCTCATTTACCGCCTGCTAAGCTACCGGGCACGGCCTGTAGGGCAGGGTTAGCAGGTGGAAACACCTGTCCGGTAGAAGTATCGACAGCCCTTATCTGCGGTGCTAAGTTCGGCATGCAAGGCAAATTCACGCTAAAAACTGTAGGAGTGCGCATTGTCTCGGACGCAAAAACAAACGCGCCGGCAACGGGCCCAACGGGGCGCGGGCAAGCTGAAAGCCATCATTGTTACGGCAATTTTGTTTGTTGGGGTGGTCGCGGCTTGGAAGGTCGTGCCGCCGTATTCTGCGGAATATCAGCTGAACGACAAGATACAGGAAATCGCCCGGTTTTCAGTCGTCAATAGCGAATCCGAACAGCAGGTTCGAGACAAGGTCTTGAAGACCATTCAGGATTTGGACATTCCGGCCACTAACGAAAACATCAAAGTAATTGCCAACAAGTCCCGGGTATCAATCCTGATCGATTATACCGTCCCGGTGGACATCCTCATGTATCACTTGGACTTGCACTTTACGCCCTCAAGTGAAAACAAGTCGATTACCTAAGCGCGTCTACCGTGCCGGACATACTTTATAGGGGAAACTGCGTCTTTCCTATATTGGAACAGTACGAGACACTTAAGAAGAAGCTGTCACCGCAAGACGCTAAACGTCTTTCTGGCACTGCGAAGCGGTAACAAGTTCAGCCCGTTGGAGAAGCCTTGCGTATCCGCATACAAAAGGGATTCTGGACGTCGAAGTACGGCCTGACCGTGCTGGGTGCAGTGTTCGGCTGCATCGTGATTGCCGCGAGCGTTTTCGGATATTACTACGTGAAGTTCGGGCACATGATTGATGCGCGGCTTTCCGGCAACATCCTGCAAAACACTACCCAGATTTTTTCCGCGCCCGCGGAAGTTTCGCCTGGCCAGGTTCTCACTGCCGAAGAACTTGCGACGTATCTTCAACGGGTCGGCTACCGCCCTGATCCGGACAATTCGTCGCTCGGGCAATACATTGCCAAAGACAATGTTGTGGACATCCGGCCGTCCAGACTTTCCTATTTCGCGGGAACGAATGCGCTACAGGTTCAGTTTCGAGGAAAAACCGTGCGATCGGTGCGCACGCTCGGTGGCGGGCCGGAATTGGGTACCGCGGAAATTGAACCGGAATTGATCACCAATCTTTTCGATAGCGCCAGAGAAAAGCGGCGAGCGGTACGCTATGACGACCTGCCGCCAAATCTCGTCAACGCCATCTTGTCCGCGGAAGACAAACGCTTTTTCGAGCATCCGGGTTTTGACTTCATCCGCATTTTCGGCGCCGCATGGGCCGACCTGCGGCACAGCTCGCACCTGCAGGGCGCCAGCACCATCACCATGCAGGTGGCGCGGACGTTCTTTCTCAGCACCGATCGCAATTGGCGGCGGAAAATTTCCGAAGCCATGCTGAGCTTTGAACTTGAACAACGATTTTCCAAGCAAAAGATTTTCGAAATGTATGCGAATGAAGTTTACCTGGGGAATCGCGGCAGCTTTGGTGTACGCGGATTCGCGCAGGCCAGCGTGGTGTACTTCGGTAAAGATCTGCGGCAATTGTCCCTGGGTGAATGTGCCTTTCTGGCCGGCATTATCCGCGCTCCGAATTATTACTCTTCGGCTGACCGCCATCCGGAACGCGGCTTGCAGTCGCGCGATCGTGTGCTCCCGCAAATGGTGGAGAATAAGTACATCACCGTGGCCGACGAGCAGGACGCAAAGCGCGAGCCACTGAAAATTGTGCGTACCTCGGCAACTTCCAGTGAAGCGCCGTACTTCGTTGATATGGTCAAGGATCATTTGCTCGATAAATATTCCGAGAATGATCTGCTCAGCCAGAACTACCGCGTATACACGACCCTCGACCCTGCGCTGCAACGCGCTGCAGTTGCTGCTGTGGACGCGGGGGCCAAGAACGTCGACGCGCTGCTGGAAAAGAAGTATGCCAAATGGAAAAAGGATAAAGCCAAGAAGGGGAACAACGACCCAATCCCGCAGGTGCAGGTAGCGCTGGTCTCACTGGATCCACGGACGGGAGAAGTTCGGGCATTGGTCGGAGGCCGTGATTACGGGCAAAGCCAGTTGAATCACGCCATCGCTCACCGGCAACCCGGCTCCGTGTTTAAGCCTTTCGTTTATGCCGCGGCATTTGACAATGCCGTGGACGGCGTGCAGCCGATCGTAACGCCTTCCACTCCTGTGGACGATGAACCGACCACCTTCGAATTCGATGGGCAGGGATATACGCCGAATAATTACGGCCAAAAATTCATGGGGCACGTCACGGTTCGCGATGCGCTTACCAATTCGCTCAACGTGGCGACCGTGAAGGTGGCGGAAATGATTGGCTACGGGCGAGTCGTGCAGATCGCCCGCCAGATGGGCTTGGGAGACAACATTCGCGCTACCCCCGCGGTCGCTTTGGGCGCATACGAAATGACTCCGGTCGACGTAGCTGCCGGCTACACCGCCTTCGGACAGGCCGGCGTTCGCGCGGAACCACAAATTCTGCGCACCATGATCAGTTCCAATGGCACGGTGCTCGAAAAAACCGTTCCGCTAACGCACACCGCACTTGATCCTCGCGTTGCCTATCTCGTGACAAGCCTCCTGAAGGACGTATTGAACAAAGGAACCGGCGCTACCGTTCGCGCAAAGGGTTTCTCCCTGCCGGCCGCCGGGAAAACGGGGACTTCACGAGACGGCTGGTTCGCTGGATATACCTCCAACCTGGTGACGGTCATTTGGATTGGCTTCGACGATAACCGCGACCTCGGCTTGGCAGGTGGCACCACGGCTGCTCCGATATGGGCGGATTTCATGAAACGGGCCACGGTTCTGCCCGGATACAAGAACGTGAAAGACTTTGACGCTCCTGAGGGCATCCAGTCTGTCATGATCGATCCGGAATCATCCGAGTTGGCCACAGCAAACTGCCCGTCTCCGCGCGCCGAGGTCTACGTGACCGGGTCCGCGCCGACGCAGTTGTGCGAACTGCACGGGGCTGGCGGACGCGGCGTTATCTCTTCGACGGGGTCGTTCCTGTCGCATATTTTTGGCGGCGGTTCGCCAAAACCGCCCGCGGACCCTGCGAACACCGGCACATTCCCTTCGGCCAATGGAGAAGCTCCCGCGATAGGTCCGGACGGGAAGCCCATTCCACCTAACGGTGAGGGCGCTCGAGAAAAGAAAAAGAACCCTTTACAGAAGGTTTTTGGTATCTTTGGAGGCAAGAAGAAGGACTCCGACAAGGAAAAGAAGCCGGAGAAGGGAGATTCGCCATGACGCACTATGGGATGGCGTTTCCAGCAGCAGTGCTCCTCGTAAGCCTCAGTATTCCCTCCGCAGGACAAGTCACCGACGACACATCAACGAGTTCCGGTTTGCTAGCGCCGGCGCAAACTCCTGTGCAGGTGACTGCGCCCGCTTCCGTGCCCAGGCAACTTACGCCGGAAGAACTGGCGGACATCCTGATGGCGCGCAAGGACTATCGCGAAGCCGCGTTTTCCTACAAGCGCCTCGTGGATGAAAATCCGCGCAACGCCATCTACTGGAACAAGCTCGGCATCGCGCTACATCAGCAGTCAGATTTATCAAGCGCGCTGAAGTCTTACCAGCAGGCGGTGAAGGTCAACCCGAAGTACGCCGATGCGCAGAACAATATCGGCACGATCTGGTATCAGCGCAAAAAATTTGGCAAAGCCATTCGTGCCTACGAGCGCGCGCTCAAGATGCGCAACGATATGGCAGTTCTCTACAGCAATCTGGGCTACGCCTATTTTGGCGAAAAGAAATATGAAGAGTCCATCGGAGCCTTTCGCCACGCGTTGGCGATTGATCCGCAATTGTTTGAGCATAGTTCGTCACGCGCGGGATCGGTGCTGCAGGATCGCTCCGTCAGCGACCGCGGACGATTCTATTTCCTGCTCGCAAAATCATTCGCGGAAGCCGGCAACTTTGAACGCAGCCTGATTTATCTTCGCAAAGCAAAAGAAGAAGGATTCGCTTCCTTGAGTCAGGTAAAAAGCGACCCGTCCTTTTCAGCAATGTTGAAACTTTCGGAAACGCAGGAGATTCTTGCACCGAAAGCCCCTGACGCCCCGTTGCCGTAAGAGCACTACGGCTCCATTGCACGCGCGCGATACAGATTCGCGCTCTGTTACAATTCCCTTGATGAGCAAAACTTTCCTGGTGACGATGTGCCTCGTGGTGTGCCTGATTGTAAGCGCAATCGCATCGGCTGCGCCGCAGTTGGCAGTAACTTCCGCGCGCCCGGCCGCTTCTCCCGCATCACAAGGAATTTTTCTGGTTTTTCCGTTTGAAAATGACGGAGCGAGCCCGCGCCTTGATTGGCTCTGCGAAGGTCTCGAAGAGTTGACGATCCAAAGATTGTCGGCCGCCGGGCAGCAGGTCTTCACGCATTCGGGGCGTACCTCCGAACTGGACCGCTACGGATTGCCCTCGAGCGCGCGATTCAGCCACGCCACGATGCTGCGTATTGGCGCGGACCTGGATGCGGACTTCGTCGTGTTTGGTAAGTTCAATTCGGACGGAAAGTCGTTGACCATGGAAATGCGCTTCTTGCGGGTGAGTCCGACGGCCATGTCCGCCCCCATTCGCGAAAGTGGAAAACTCGAATCCCTGATGGATTTGCACACCCGGCTGGTATGGAAGCTGCTCGCTGCCAACGACAAAACATTTCCCCTAAACGTGTCGGAGTTTTCCAAATTACAGCGCCCGCTGCGCCTGGATGCTTTCGAGCATTACATTCGCGCGCTGCTTGCGAATGAAGACGAACCACGAATTCGCGAACTCCACGACGCTGCGCGGCTGGAGCCGGACTGGCCGGAGCCGGCGTTTGCGCTTGGACAAGCCTATTTTTCCCGGCGCGATTGTGACAGCGCCCTGCCATGGCTGACGCGTGTGCCGCCGGGAAATCCGAGCGCCACCGAAGCCACATTCACCATTGGAGTTTGCCGGCTGCTGTTGAATCAGCCGGATAAAGCCGAAGAAGTTTTTCTGGGTTTGCAGGACAGCTTGAAGAAACATCTCGTTGCTGGCGCTGAATTACCTGAAATCCTGAACGATCTGGCGCTGGCGCAAGCTCGGGGCGGAAACGCAACCGCGTCCGCGTCCAGTCTGCTGCGTGCCATCGACCTCGATCCTGATGAGGATGATTATCCCTTCAACCTTGGCTTGTTGTATCTGCGCGGCAACGACGCCACCACCGCGGCGAAATATTTTCGTCTGGCGTCGGATCGCGAGCCGGACAATCCGGAAGATCGTGCGCTGCTGATTTATGCGCTGGAAAAGGCGGGCAATCGCTCCGAAGGGACCGAAGAACGCAAAGCTGCGACCGAGTCACTGGGCGCGAGTGCTCTGCCCGCCGTGAGACCGGAAAATTTCGCAAAGATGCAGCGCATGAGTACGGAATTGGATACCGCGACTTTGCAATTGGAAGCGTCTTCGCGCGAGTCTTCAAACGGCGCGGCCGCAGTTGCCGCGGCCGGCTCGCCATCTTCACTGGTACGCAAGGGTCGTCAAGAACTGGTTGCCGGCAGACTTGATGCCGCGGAAGCGGCGTTCCGCGCCGTCCTGGCGGTCTCTCCGCGGGATGCATCGGCGCATCGCGGCTTGAGCGAGGTATTCCGCCGCAAAAACAAACGGCCCGAAGCGATCCTGGAATTGCAAGCAGCGTTAGAACAGCGCGATTCCGCCGTGGACCGCACTACGCTGGCGCGAATCTATTTGGAACAGAAAAAGCCCGAGCTTGCGCGCGCCGAGTTGGCACGTGCCCTGAAAATCGCGCCGAACTATGCCGAGGCGCGCCAGTTGCAGGAACATCTGCAAAACGGGAATTCGCAGACGACATCGCCATGAAGTGCAGCTTATTTGCGCGCGCGCGATTTTTCGGAGTTTTCTCCGGACTGGCTGCAATTCTCCTGCTATCTCTATCCGCCGCGCCGCTCGCCGCAGGCGAAGAACAGCATAGGCAGCCGTTGGTGATGGATCTGCATCTCGACGGCGAAGTCGAGCCCGTCCTGGCGACTTACATCGACGAAGGTCTGGCCGAAGCTGCACGGCGCAATGCCTCGCTGGTGTTGATTACCATGGATACCCCGGGCGGCTTGAGCGATTCGATGAAGGATATCATTCAACATATTTTGGGCTCTCCGGTTCCGGTTGCCGTGTATGTGGCTCCCACTGGAGCGCGCGGCGCATCCGCTGGATTTTTTATTTTGCTCAGCGCGGACATAGCGGCGATGGCTCCGGGAACTCGCACCGGCGCGGCTTCGCCGATTATCGCCATTGGCGGGTTCACCATCGGTGTGGATGAAACGCTGCGCAAAAAAATCATGAACGACGCCATGGCATTTCTGCGCAGCTACTCCGAAAAGCGCGGGCGCAACGCAAAGCTCGCGGAAACTGCCGTTACCGACGCGAAAGCTTTCACCGAGAAGGAATCGCTAGACGGCAAGCTGATCGATTACGTCGCGGCCACTCCGGAAGAGTTATTGCGCGACCTGAATGGCAAAACCGTGACGCGGTTTGACGGAGCGAAGACTACTCTTGCGCTCGCCAATTACCAGCGCGCGTCATTTGAACTCTCTGCGCGGCAGAAGTTTCTGGCACGCATTGTTGAGCCCGACATGTTTTTCTTGCTGTTGATTTTGGGCACGCTGGGACTCTACGCGGAATTCACGCACCCCGGAGCGGTCGTGCCCGGCGTCGTCGGTGGCATCTGTGCGGTGCTGGCGCTTTACGCAATGCACCTGCTGCCGGTAAACATTGCCGGCATTTTGTTGATCGTCATTGCCGTCACGCTGTTTGTGCTGGAAGCAAAATACACGAGTCACGGAATTTTGCTGGCTGGCGGCGTGATCGCGATGATATTTGGCGCCATCTTTCTGATTCGTTCGCCATTGACATCCGGCGGAGTAAGTCTCGCCATGGCCGTCGCGGTGACTCTGCCGTTCGCGGCTATCAGCGTTTTCCTGATGCGCCTGGTATTGCGCTCGCGCAAATGGAAGCAGGCCACCGGAGCCGAGGAATTGTTGGGCGAACACGGAGTAGCCACCGCTGCATTGCAGCCTGGCGTGGAAGGCATGATTCGCATACACGGGGAAATGTGGCGTGCCGTCGCAGATCAGGATATCCCGCCGGGCCAGGCGGTTCGCGTGCGAAAAATTCAAGGCCTCACGCTGTACGTGGAGCCCGCGCAGGCGCTAAACCACGCACGAAACGCGGCAAAGATTTAATTTTACGAATTGGCAAGAGTTTGGAGGATCGCGATGAACATCGGTTTACTGGGAATCGCATTTGTAATTTTGGTTTTTCTGATCTGGCTGAAGAATTCGCTTTACGTCATCAAAGAATGGGAACGCGGCGTGGTGCTGCGGTTGGGAAGGCTGATGCCGGTAGCGAAAAGCGGCGGCGTAAATTTTGTTTTCTGGCCCATCGAAACGCTCTACCGCATTAGCTTGCGTCTCGAAACTTTGGACGTTCCCCCGCAGGACATCATCACCCACGACAACGTCTCGGTTAAAGTAAACGCGGTATGTTACTTCCGCGTCGTGGATGCCAATCTGGCGCTGTCCCAGGTAACAAATTTTCAGTACGCCACGTCCCAGCTTGCGCAGACCACGCTGCGCAGTGTCGTCGGGCAATTTGATCTGGACGAAATTCTCTCTCAGCGCGATAAGGTGAACGGAAAGTTGCAGATCATTCTCGATCAGGACACCGAAGCCTGGGGCATCAAGGTCACCAAAGTGGAAGTCAAGCAGGTGGACATTCCCGAACAGATGCAGCGCGCCATCGCGCGCCAGGCCGAAGCCGAACGCGAGCGCCGCGCGAAAGTGATTCACGCCGACGGCGAATTCGAAGCCTCGCAAAAACTGGCCGATGCCGCGCGAGTTCTTGAGACGCAAAAGTCCGCGATTCAGTTACGCTATCTGCAGACTTTGACGGAAATAGGTGTCGAGAAGAACACAACGATTGTGTTTCCACTGCCCATAGATATTATTAATAGCTGGGTCGAGAGTTTGGGGGGAAGCAAAAAGTAAAATGGCTTCTGGCAAAAGGTCCGGCGCGGGGGAGCGTGTACTAGAGGGCCGGCACGTCATCGGATTATTTTTTCTGATGCTGCTGTTCTCCGGCGTTTTTTTTACGCTCGGCTACGTGATGGGGCGCAATCAATTGGAAGCGCGTGCGGCAACACTGCGCGGCTCCGATGCCGTTTTGCCGGTGAAGCCTGAACCTGTTATTAAGCCCGGCAAAAGTCCGGTGAGCACGCCGGGACCTTCCGATTCGAATCCGGAAGTGAATGCCGCGCCAAATACCGAATGGGAGTTTTACCGCGCTGGAGAAAAAAACTCCACGAACGATCGCCTGAAACCCGCACCGGCCGTCTCCGCGCAGCCGAAACCGATGACCACCAGCGCGAAGAGCAATCCTCCTGCATCCCGCGCGCCTGGCACTCCCCAAGGCCTTCCTCGTGGCGCATACCTGTTGCAGGTTGCCGCGCTTCGTGTGGAGTCCGATGCGATCGCCGTCGCGAACGACTTGCGCAAGAAAAAATTCCCCGCTTTCGTACAGAGTCCGCAAGGTGACAAGTATTACCGCGTGCAGGTCGGTCCCTACACCGACCAGAAAGCCATGCAAGCCGCAAAAAAAGGCCTGGAAACTGCTGGCTTTAAAGCGATCATCAAACACTAATGCCATCGCCTCGCCGGCCGGACTGGCTGCGTCCCAATCCGGAGAAAAAGTTCTCCTCCGCATTCCGCCTGACCGTCTCCGCCATTACCGGCGCCGGGCTCGCGCTTTCTTTCACCTGGTTGTTCTTTCCCGTGTACGCATGGATCAGCGTCGGTCTGCTGCTGATGATGGTCTTCGGCGCAAATCAACGCGTGGCGTTTCTGTGCGGATTTGTGCACACCATCGCGTTCGT
>Ga0070709_10001148_pt1 | contig 14581 bp, 14 predicted proteins | sample LARL51metaG_FD_65449 | JGI IMG/M metagenome (GOLD analysis project Ga0070709, IMG submission 65449) | Corn, switchgrass and miscanthus rhizosphere microbial communities from Kellogg Biological Station, Michigan, USA - LAR L5-1 metaG | ecosystem: Host-associated > Plants > Roots > Rhizosphere ...
TGGCGAGCCCGGCCCTGGCGCGGTTGCCCGAGACCCGGCGGTCGCTCCAGGTCATAGAAGACGGCTGCGTACCCGTAAACAGCCTGGGGGAGTACGTCGCCGGCGTCCGGCAGGCGGCGGCGCAGGTGGAGATCGAGACGACGATCTTCGGCCACGCCGGGGACGGGCACGTCCACGTCAACGCCCTGCCCGACCTGACGACCCCCGATTGGCGCGAGCGGCTGACCACCCTTTATCAGAACGTGACCGACCTGCTGGTGCGCCTGGGCGGCACCCCCAGTGGCGAGCATGGCGACGGCCGGCTCCGCGCCGGCATCCTGCCACGCGTGTTCGGACCGGAGGCCCTGACCATCTTTGCCGAGGTGAAGCGGACCTATGATCCTCTCGGCAGGATGAACCCGGGTGTTATTATTCCCGCCGCCGGCTGGTCCCCGATTTCGCACCTGAAGGTGGGCCCGGACGCGACGCCGATCCCGCCAATGGTCGCGGGAAAGCTCAGGCAAATCGAACGCGAAGCGCGCTGGGGAACGGCTAGGCAGTTGCTTGCTGACGGCTGATAGCTGATCGCCTTGAGCCGTAAGCCGTCAGCCATCAGCATTCCAAACACCTACACCAGAGTCCGGCTGCCCATGGAGACATTCCGCTCCCCTCGAATCACGTTGATCGCTCGGCCCCAGTTCGTCGAGCCGGCCCACCTGCCGGTCCAATGGAAGGGTGAGGCATCGGGTGGCGAGCGGCTGGCCGAGTTCGCAGGGCGGATCTGCTACATGAGTCAGCACAACCCGGTGGCCCGCACCACGCCGGAATACTTGGAGAACATCAAGAAGCAGGGGCACGGGTCGGTCCTCGAGCACGCGGTGTACGTCCTCCTGATCGAAGGCATCTCCCGCTCCTGCTCCCATGAGCTGGTGCGTCACCGCGCCGGGTTCGGATACTCCCAACTCTCCCAGCGGTACGTGGACGAGTCCCACGCGGCCTTCGTGATGCCGCCCGCCATCATCGGCGACGCCGGACTCGAAGCGGAGTGGACCACGCAGGTGGAAGCCGCACAGGCGGCGTACGTCAAGGCGGTGGAGGGGCTGATGGAGCGCTACGCCTGGGTTGCCGACAAGGTGCACCGGCGCAAAATGGCCCGCGAAGCGGCCCGCAGTGTGCTTCCCAACGCCACCGAAGTGAAGATCGTGGTGTCCGGAAACGCGCGGGCCTGGCGGACCATGCTGGAGTTGCGCACCGGTGAAGGCGCCGAGCTCGAGATTCGACGCATGGCGGTCGCGTGTCTCACCGCGCTGTCGAAGGACGCGCCCGCGTTCTTCTCCGATTTCGAAATCTATCGCGCGGAGGACGGCGGCGAGGCGGCGAGAGTCGTGTATCACAAGGTCTGACCGATTGCGGATTAGCTGAAAATCCGAAATCCAAAATCCGCAATCCGAAATCGCTCTTGCCTATTGCGCATCGTCTCCCTTCTTCATATTCTCTTCATCAGGATCACGTTCACGCAGTTTTCGACCGCCGACTTAGTGCGGCTTTTTTTGTAGGAGGTTAACCGAGACCACATGCGCATCGGTCTCGCCTACAACGAGAAACCTCGATCCGCTCTGCGAGCGGACGACCCCGCGAGTACCACCGACGTTTACGTCGAGTGGGACGAGCCCACCACCATCGACGCGGTGGAGCAGGCCCTCAGTCTCTTCGGCTCAGTCGTCCGCCTCGAAGCCGACGCCACCTTCCCCCAAAAACTCGCCCTCGCCCGTCCGCAAATCGTCTTCAACATGGCCGAGGGGCTGTCGGGCCCCAATCGCGAAGCCCAGGTGCCCGCCATCTGCGAGTACTACGGCGTCCCGTACACCGCGTCGGACCCGCTCACGCTCTCGTTGACGCTCCACAAGGCGCGTACCAAGGAGATCCTCGCGCACCGGGGGATCCCCACGGCGCCTTTCGTCCTGGTGTCTGAGCCCCAGGACCTGAGCTCGATTTCGCTGCCCTTCCCGCTCTTCGTGAAGCCTGTAGCGGAGGGGTCAGGTAAAGGCATATTTGCCAATAACTTATGCGAATCTGAGGCCCAGCTTCGAGAGCGGACCCTCTTTCTATTAGATGAGTACCGCCAACCCGTCCTGGTGGAGACCTACCTCCCCGGGCGGGAATTCACCGTCGCCATCCTCGGCAACGGCTCCGAAGCGCGGTGCCTGCCGATCGTCGCGTTCGATTTCAATACGCTCCCCCCGGGCGCAACTCCCGTCTACGGCTACGAGGCGAAGTGGCTCTGGGACGACGCCGAGCACCAGCTCGACATCTACGAGTGCCCGGCCCGGATCCCCGGCGACCTCCGGGCCCGCATCGAGCGGGTCTCCCTCGACGCCTACCACGCGCTCGGTTGTCGCGACTGGTGCCGGATCGACGTCCGCATGGATGCGGCGGGGGTGCCGAACATCGTCGAGCTGAATCCACTTCCCGGCATCATCCCGGACCCCAAGATGAATTCGTGCATGCCCAAGGCGGCGCGGGTGTCGGGCATGACCTACGACGAATTGATCCAGGAGGTCGTCCGGATCGCCTGGAAGAGAATCCACGGCCGAACCCTGGTTCTCGGTGCCGAGGAGGCGATCGCGTGAAGGTGGTGATTCTGTACGACCCCGGAGCCCCCGACTGGACCACCGAGGACATCGCCGGTGTCATGAGGGCCGTCGACGAGATCGGCACGATTTTCAGCGCGATGGGCCATCAAGTCCAAAAGGTGGGGGTCCGGCACGATCTCAAGTGGCTGCACGCCGCGAAGCGCTCCGACTTGGTCTTCAACCTGTGCGAAGGAGTGCACGGAGTTGCAGTCTGGGAGGACCACGTCGTCGCGATGCTCGAGTTCGAGGGGGTCCCCTACACCGGGTGCGGGTCCTGGACGGTGGCGGCCTGCCGCCGGAAGACGGTTGCAAACGCCATTCTCCTCCAGGCTGGTGTCCCGGTGCCGGAGTGGACCACCACCCACGACAAGATCCCCGACGACTTTCCCCTCCCCGCCATCGTGAAGCCGGCGGCCGAGGATGCGAGCGCCGGGCTGGACCGCGGCTCGGTGGTCACGGACCGGAAGTCGCTGCGGAGCCGCGTCGCCGCCATGACGGAGCAGTTCGACGAGGTGCTGGTGCAACGGTACGTCGCGGGCCGCGAGTTCAACGTGGGGTTCGTCGGCAACCGGGTACTGCCGGTCTCCGAGATCGACTTCACCGGCATGCCCGAAGGCTCCTGGCCCATCCTCACCTATGCCGCCAAGTGGCAGACCGGCTCGGCGGAGGAGGTGGGGAGCCAGCCGATGGTCCCGGCCCCCATCTCCCAGCGCCTGGCGGACCGGTTGGTCCGCGTGGCCGAGAAGGCGTGGCAGGCCATGCAGGGGAAGGGCTACGGGCGGGTAGACATGCGGGTGGACGACACCGGGCACCCCTGGGTGCTCGAGGTGAACCCCAATCCCGATCTGACCGATGAGGCCGGGCTCTCCCGGATGGCGAAAGCCGCGGGGTGGGACTACGCCGAGCTGGTGCGCCGGGTGGCCGAGGTGGCACTGCGTGAGGCTCAGGGGGCCAAGGCGGCCCGTGAATTGCTCGCTCAGCCCCATCGGTCGCGGACATCGCGAACGACTTGAGCGTCTGACCCGGGAAACCGGCTTCTTCCGCGAGGAAGAGGTCGCTACCGCGGTCGAGCTCCTGGACGAGCATCTGGCCGGCGACCAGGACTACCGGTTCACCGGGGCCTTCGCCGGAAGCGATCTGGTCGGGTACGCGTGCTGGGGACCGACGCCGGGCACGGAAGGGACCTGGGACCTCTACTGGATCGTGGTGGCCCGGGAGCGGCAAGGAGAGGGGATCGGCAGCGATCTCCTTCGGTTCGTGGAGCGGTCACTGGCCACTGACCACGGTCGTCTGGTAGTGGTGGAAACGTCATCGCGCGCGGACTATGCGCCGACGCGTCGGTTTTACGAGGCCCGCGGGTACACCAGGACCGCGGTAATCCCGGAGTACTATGCGCCCGGGGATGACCTGGTGATCTATCTCAAGGACCTGACACATGGAGTCCTGGCAAGAACTGCTTCGTAAGAAGAGCATCGCCTCCCTGGAGGTGCTGGCCGCCCGCTTCGGCGCCGAGCACTTCCCGGAGCTTGAATTGCTCCGGCAGGCGGCGGAGAACTTCGAGTTCCGGATCTCCCCGGCGATGGTCGATCTGATCAAGTCCCCCGACGATCCCATCTGGCGCCAGTACGTGCCCAGCGTGCAGGAGCTCGAAGTACACGACGGGATCGTGGACTCGCTCGCCGAGGACGAGCATTCGCCGGTGCCGAACATCACACACCGGTACCCGGACCGGGCGCTCTTCCTGGTGAGCCCCGTGTGCGCGTCGTACTGCCGGTTCTGCACTCGCCGCCGGAAGGTGGGGGATCCGGAGAAGATCCCGATGTCACAGCTCGAGTCCGCCTTCCAGTACCTCGAGCAGCACACCGAGATCCGGGACGTCATCATGTCGGGGGGCGATCCGCTCCTGCTCTCGGACCGCCGGATCGACGACATCCTCAGGCGTCTCCGGTCCATTCCCCATCTCGAGGTCATCCGGATCGGGAGCCGGGTGCCCTGTCACCTGCCCGAGCGGATCACGCCGGAGCTGTGCGCGATCCTCAAGAAGTACCATCCCTTCTACATCAACACCCACTTCAACCACCCGGACGAGCTCACGCCGGCGGCGGTGAAGGGCCTCGGGATGCTGGCGGACGCGGGGATCCCGCTGGGATGCCAGACGGTGTTGTTGAAGGGCGTGAACGACGATGCCGCGGTGATGAAGAAGCTGATGCAGAAACTGCTCACCGCGCGCGTCAGGCCCTACTACATCTACATGTGCGACCAGGTGGCGGGCGCCGAGCATTTCCGGACGACGGTCGAGAAGGGGCTGGAGATCGTGAAGGCGCTCCGCGGCTGGACGTCCGGCCTCGCGGTTCCGCACTTCGTGATCGACGCTCCCGGCGGCGGCGGAAAGATTCCGCTCCTCCCTGAGTACGTCGTGAAGATCACGGACAAGGAAGTCGTGCTGAGGAACTACACGGGCAAGCGGTTCAAGTACAAGCAGCCTTACGTGCCTGAACCTGCCCCGGAGCTCGAGCCGATTCTCGTCGGCTGATCGTCAGCGTCCTTCGGCCACGTGCTTCACGTGGTCGAGGACGCGGCGGTGGATGGCCTCAATAATCCGGTCCGCCATCCCGTCCCAGTAGACCTGCGGGTACATCTCCATCCGGTACCAGGTATGCCCGATCAAACGCGTGCGCCCACCGGGGAGCGCCGCCAGCTCGAACTCGCCTTTCACCGCCTGGAAGTAACCGTCCAGATGAGGCGCGTAGACCTTCCGGTAAGGTGACATCTCGTTCATCGGCGGCGGATTCTTCGTAACGTCGAACGCCAACACCGAGGGCTCATCCCAGGTGGTGATCGGCTCGACGAACGAGCCGGTCGTGAACTCGCAGTACCGGATCGCCCCCACCCCGGTCCCGTCGATGTGCGCCCGAATCGGTGCCGCCACCCCCGCCCGGAAAATCAGCTCCGTGGGTGCCGGCAGCTCGGGGAAGGCGACCACCGTCTTCCAGACCTGCGCCGGTGGAGCCGCGATCTCGACGGTCGTCACGACCTCGCGCAGCGGCGCCGGCGCCCGGTTCGGCTCGATCAACACTGCCAGCGGGAGGATGAGCGCCGCCATCCCCGCGGACATACCCGTCTCCGACGATTTCGTCGCGATGGCCCGGCCCAGGACGGCCCCCGCGAGCGCGGCGACGACGGCGATCGGAAACGCCATGGCGATGCAGATGATTCCCTCGAGGGCGAAGAGCACCAACACCAAGCCCAGAATGGCGACCGTCAGGAGCACGACCGGCACGGTGTTCCGGAATGGCCCCGGCCTCTTGCGGTTGTAGACGTTCGCGCAGATCGCCCCCAGTGTGAACGGCGTGCCGAGAAACAGGCCCAGTGAGTAGAAGCGGCGCTCGTAGAGCGCCAGCAGGACCGTGGGAATGGTGATCGCCAGGCCCGCGGCCACCGCATAAAGCGCGCTCTTGAGCCGCGGATCCACCGTTTGGGGTGGCGCCCCGGGACGAGCGGGCCGGCTCGGCAGCACGCTGAGCACCAGCATCAGCAGATAGTTGAAGAACGGCATGAAGAAGGCGATCACAACCCACGCTGAACGCCCGGCATCGAGCGCTCGGCGCATGCTGAGGGATACGCCAATCCACAGGAACGGCAGTGTCCAGATCGCAAGCAGGAAGGTCAAGAGCTCGTGCCCCTGACCCAATGCCGCCGTGCGCAGGGAAAACACCGGATCGAAATAGTCGAAAGGGGTCCAGACGACCCCAGCGGCGAGCCAGATCACAGCGGCATCGGCGAGGTACTTGAACAGCATCAGGCCGGCGCCGTGAATGAAATACCGGCGCCGGCCGACCGGCGTGACCCAACCGAACCAGAAGCGGAACAGGTCGGTCACTACGCCTTCGCCTCTTCCAGCTCCTTCTTCCGCGTCTCCGCGATCTTGGTCGCGACCTCCGGAGGCGCCTGTTCGTACTTGAAGAACTGCGCGTGATAGGTCCCCCGCCCATGCGTGAGCGAGTGCAGGGTCGTCGCGTACTTGTCGAGTTCGGCCTCCGGCACGTGTGCCTTGATCCGCGTCAGGCGCCCGTCCGGCTCGCTCCCCAGGATGTGCCCCCGCCGCGAGGAGAGGTCCCCCATCACCGAGCCGAGGGCATCCTCCGGCGTCCAGACCGAGAGATCGACGATCGGCTCGAGCAGGGCCGGCTTGCAGTTGGGGCTCACGTTCCTGAAAGCCAGGATGCCGGCCATCTTGAACGACATTTCGTTCGAGTCCACGTCGTGGTACGAGCCGTCGTAGAGCTCGATCTTGAAGTCCACCACCGGATAGCCGGCGATGGGCCCCCGGGCCGCCGCCTCCTGAACTCCCTTCTCCACCGCCGGGATATACTGGCGGGGTATGACGCCGCCCACGATGTGGTCTTCGAACACCACACCGGTGCCGCGGGGGAGAGGCGCCAGGCGGATCCAGCAGTCCCCGTACTGCCCGCGCCCACCCGACTGCTTCTTGTGCTTCCCCTGCCCCTCGGCCTTCCCCCGAAGGGTCTCGCGGTAGGCGACCTTGGGCTTGGTGAGCAGGGCGTGCACGCCGAACTTCCGCGCCAGACGGCCGACCACGATCTCGATGTGCCGCTCGCCCAGCCCGCGGATCAGGGTCTGGCCCAACTCGCCGTTGTACTCGTGCTGGAAGGTCGGGTCTTCTTCGTGGAGCTTGTGGAGCCCCATCGAGAGCTTGTCCTCTTCGCCCCGTTGCTTGACCTCTATCCCTGAAGCGACGATGGCCTCCGGGAAGGGGATCTTCGGCAATACGATCGGGTGCTCCTTGGTGGAAAGGGAGTCGTTCGTGTGCGTGTCCCGCAGCTTGGCGACGCACCCGATGTCTCCGGCATGAAGCTCCTGGACCTCGGTCCGGTCCTTCCCCACCGACACACAGAGGTGGTTGAGTTTCTCGACCGCCTGCCGGGGGGCGTTGAACACGTCCTGGCCGTTCTTGACCATCCCGGAAACGATCCGGAAATACGAGACGTCGCCGACATGCGGCTCGGAAATGGTCTTGAAGACTCGCGCCACGAGATGCTGCTGGTCGGCCGGGGCACAGGTCACCTTCTGGGCGTTGCCCCAGACCTGACCTTCGGCTTCGGGCCGGTCCTTCGGTGACGGCAGGAGCTCGACCATCTTGCTCAGCAGGGCCTTCGTGCCGTAGGTGAGCTCGGCGGCGCCGCAGAAGAGCGGGAACAGCTCGCCGCGCGCCATGCCGGCCTTCATGGCGGTGATCGCCTCGTCCCGGCCGATCTCTTCCCCGCCCAGGTAGCGCTCGAGCAGGGTGTCGTCGGTGGCGGCGATGCTCTCGATGAGAGCCTCGGAGTACTTCGTAAAGCGATCCTGGTACTCGGGCGGGACGTCCACCTCCTCGTACTCCCCCGCCTTCGTCCCCTTCTTGTACATGTGGCACTTCTTCGAAAACAGGTTGATGATCCCGTGGAACTCGGGGCCTTCGCCCACCGGAATCTCCACCGGGATCACCTTCGCGGTCAGCCGAGCCTTGACCTGATCGTAGACTTTCTCGAAATCGGCATGCTCCTTGTCCATCATCGACACGAAGAGGAGCCGCGGCAGGCCCCGCTCTTCGCAGTACTCCCAGACCTTCTCGGTGCCGACCTCCACCCCCGCCGTGCCCGCCAGCACCACCACCGCCCCGTCCGCGGCCCACACGCCGGCGAGCGCGTCACCGGTGAAGTCCAGATATCCGGGCGTGTCGATGAGATTGATCTTGGCGTCCATCCACTCGGCCACGGCCAGGGCCAGGTTGATGGAGTATTTGTGCTGGATTTCGTCGGGGGTGTAATCGGTGAGGGCGGTGCCGTCCTTGACGGACCCGTGACGCTTGCTCGTTCCGGCCACGAACGCGAGTGCGTCGACCAGGGAGGTCTTGCCGCTCGCGCCGTGGCCGACCACCGCCACGTTGCGAATGTCCTCCGTCTTGTACACGCGCATGCGTAAGCCTCCTAGGGCGTGTTTCCGCGGAATTTGTCGCGCGGACGGGCCTCCGGCTAGGCGCCGGAACCCACGGTCCGGCAACGCTTTGGTGCACGGCTTAACACGTGCCGGAGTTGAACGTCGAAGGGACTGCTACTCACCTACGGAGAGGTTATGCGCATCACCACCATGATCTTCGCCGCGCTCGCGCTGGCCGTCGCCGCGCCTGCGGTGAGTCAAGCCCAGAGCGCTGCGTCCGCGCCCCCGGCGGCCAGCATTCAGCAGCATCCCCGTGCGTTCCGTCACCGTCGCCGGGAGGTCCGCCGGATGAGGGTGCACCGCCGCCAGAGGATCCGGGGCCGCCGCTTCGGACGCCGGCATCGGCACCGGTCCGCGATCTAGTCAGCCGGTGGGACAACCTGGTCGGCGACGCGCGCGTTCAGCACCGTCGCCACCAGGATGATCCCCCCTCCCACCAACGACCACACGCCGGGCACTTCACTCACCAGCAGAAAGGCCCAAACCGGGCTCACCACCGGCTCGATCAGCAATAAGAGCGACACCTCGAGTGCCGGCACGTGTGGCAGAGCCTTGGAGATCAAGACGTAGCCGAGCGCCAGCTGGAAGATGCCGAGATAGAGCAGGATGCCGGCCTGGCCGGCGTCCAACCCGGCGAGCACCGGACCGAAGGGCAGACAGAACAGGAAGGAAAGCAGGTTCCCCACCGCGGCCGAGGCGGCCACCGCCGCCGGCGCGTCGGCGCCCCGTCCGATCCAGCGCGACCCGACGATCGCCAGAGCCCAGGAGAGCGCGGAAAGCAGCGCGATGACATCCCCGGCGATCGGATTCTGCGAGACTCGGCCCGGTCGATCCATACCGACGAAAAACAGCGCCATCCCCAACGCCATCGCGGCCATCACCCCCAGGTCGCGACGCCGGGCCCGCTCCCCGACCAGCGCCGGAGCGAGGAGCAAGATGAACAACGGACTGGTGGACTGCAGGAAGATCGCGCTGGCGGCGGTGGTAAGCCGGTTGGCCAGGGCGAAGGTGATGGTGGCCCCGGCGTAGCCGGCGCCCACCAGGAAGGTCCGCCAGCTCCATCCCCGGCGCGCTTCGGGGAGCATCACGAGCAACGCCACCCCGGCGACCAGGCCGCGGAGCCCGGCCACCTGCCAGACGTCGAGCGTGAGGTACTTGATGGCCGCCCCCGACGTGGAGAACAGGACGGCGGCGGCGAGGATCTTGAGGCGCGGGTTCACGGCCCCAATTATAATTGCGGCGTCATGCCGGGCCCCCAGCAGGTACAGATCTTCGGCGTGAAAAAGAGCGCCGACACCAGAGCGGCGCTCCGTTTCTTCGCCGAGCGAAGGGTCAAGACGCACTTCGTGGACCTGAACGAGCGTCCGGCCTCCCCGGGGGAGCTCCGCCGCTTCGCCCAGAAATTCGGGACCCTCCAGCTGGTGGACCGCGAGTCCCGCCGCTACGCCGAGCTGGGCCTCGGCACCGCCCGGTTGTCTGACGAGCGCTGGCTCGAGAAGCTTTCGCTGGAGCCGCTCCTCCTGAAGCTGCCGCTGGTGCGGAACGACAACCGTCTCACCGTCGGCCTGGCCGATGCGACCTGGAAGGAGTGGTGCGCGGCGTGACCAAGACTCCGGTGCTCGCTTTCTTCTCTCTCCTGATGGGGTGTGCCGTGGCGACCGGACTGCCGCCGACCCGGACGAGTGCCATCGATGCGCTGTTTCGGGACTACACGGGACCGGTGCCCGGCGCGAGCGTGATCGTGATCCGGGACGGCCGGGTGCTCTACGAACGGGCGTACGGCCTCGCGAACCTCTCCCCCGCCACTCCGGCCACACCCGGCACCGATTACCGGCTCGCGTCCCTCACCAAGGAGTTCACCGCGCTGTCCATCATGCTCCTGGCGCGGGACGGCAAGCTCCGGTACGACGAGCCCATCGACTATCTGCTCCCCGGCCTGCCCCCGCGCCTCAAGCCTCTGACCGTCCGGCAGCTCCTGACCCACACCTCCGGCATCTGGGACTACGAGGACCTGATCCCCGACACCCAGACCACGCAGGTGTCGGACGCGGATGTCCTGGCGCTGATCGAGAAAAAGGACACCCTCTACTTCCAGCCCGGGACCAAGTTCCAGTACAGCAATACGGCCTACGTCCTGCTGGGGCTCATCGTGGAGCGGACCTCCGGCATGCCGTTCCCGAAGTTCCTCGCCGAGCGCGTGTTCCGGCCGGCGGGGATGACCAGCAGTCTGCTGTTCGAGCCTGGTGGGCCGCCGGTGCCGGTGCGGGCGTTCGGCTACACGCCGGACTCCGGGGCGCCCACCTTCAAGCCGACCGATCAGAGCGTCACGAGCGCAACCCGCGGCGATGGCGGCATCTATTCCACGGTGCAGGACCTGGCGAAGTGGTCGGACGCGCTCCTGACCGGACGGTTGCTGGAGCAAAGCCGCCTGGCCGAGGGGTTCACGTCGGGAGTGCTCACGGACGGGACGAAAACCGGATACGGGTTCGGCTGGTACGTGGATACGTTTCGGGGAGCGCGGCGGCTCTGGCACCACGGGGAAACCAGCGGGTTCCGCAACACCATCGTCCGGTTCCCCGACCTTCACGCCGCCATCGTGGTGCTGAGCAACCGCAACGGAGGCGACACCGGCAAGATCGCGGACCAGATCGCCGACCTGGTCATCTTCCCCAAGGGAGCGCCATGATCGACATCCCGCGTCCGGCAGCTGGTGAGTTCAATCCCTATTACGCCCAGTACATCGCGCTCGTCCCCGAGGGCAATCTGCTCGAGATCCTGACCCGCCAGGGCATGGAGTTCGGCGCGCAGGTGAAGGCCATCCCCGAGGGCCGGGCGTCCTTCCGGTACGAGCCGGCCAAGTGGAGCGTGGCTCAGGTGGTCAGCCACGTGAACGATGCCGAGCGCATCTTCGTCTGCCGGGCCCTTTGCTTCTCCCGCGGCGAAAAGGCGCCCCTGCCGAGCTTCGATGAGAAGGCCTACGCGGCGGCCGCGGCCGCCGATCAGCGCCACATCGCGGACATCGGTACGGAGTTCGAGGCCATCCGGCGGGCGACCCTGACCCTCTTCAGCGGCATGACGGAGTCGATGTTCGGCATGGGCGGGGTCGCGAGTGGCAACCCGATCACCGTGCGGGCCCTTGCGTACATCGTTGCCGGACACTGCTTCCATCACGCCGCGATCCTGAAGGAGCGGTATCTCTAGCCGGGAGTGCCGATGCGCCGTCCACTCGCCGTCGTCCTGGGCGCCCTCCTCCTGCCTGCCGCCCTTCCCGCCCAGGGTGACACCGCCACATTCGTTCTGCCCAATTTCCATTTCGCGGACGGCGAGTCGCTCGCCGTGCTCAAGCTTCACTACCTCACGCTGGGTCACCCCCGCCGGGACGCGGGCGGTCACGTCGGCAACGCCGTCCTGATCCTCCACGGAACGGGGGGCACCGGGCGGCAGTTCCTGAACCCCCTGTTCACGGAGCTCTACCGGCCCGGCGAGGCGCTCGACACCACGACGCACTACATCATTCTGCCCGACGACATCGGCCACGGCGGCTCCTCCAAACCGTCCGACGGGTTGCGGATGCGCTTTCCGCACTACGCCTACGCGGATCTGGTCACGGCCGAGTACCGCCTGGTCACCGAGGGCCTGCACGTCGACCATCTACTGGTTGTGATGGGCACGTCCATGGGCTGCATGCACAGCTGGATGTGGGCCGAGCGGTACCCGGACTTCATGGACGGAGCGGTTCCGCTGGCATGTTTGCCCACGCAAATCGCCGGACGGAACCGGATGCTGCGCCGGTTGGCCATGGACGCCATCCGCACGGACTCCGCGTGGCACGGCGGGGACTATGCGTTTCAGCCCCCCGGCCTGCGCGGCGCCGCCGAAGCCCTCTTCTTCATGACCTCGGCCCCGCGCCGCTTGCAGCGTGACTTCCCCACACGGGACTCAGCCGATGCCGACATCACCCGTTGGATGGACCGCGAGCTCGCTACCCTCGACGCGAACGACTTTCTCTATCAGTTCGACGCGTCCCGCGATTACGACCCGTCCCATGACCTCGGCCGCATCAAGGCCAAAGTGCTGGCCATCAATTCCGCCGACGACGAGGTGAACCCCCCTTCGCTCGACATCATGGCCCAGCTGTTTCCCAAGGTCCCCCACGGGCAGTATGTCCTGCTGCCCATCTCGGACCTGACCCGAGGTCATGGCACACACACGGTTGCGGCCGCCTGGAAGCGGTACTTTGCGCCCTTCGTGGCTGGCCTGGAGCACTCCAAGTAGAAACGGCCCTTTGAGTTAACGGAGCACCGAGTGTAGCGTCTCAGGGATCCCATGACGCGCCCCACGCTGGTCGCCACCTGGCTCTTGGTTCCCGGATTCATCGGGGCCCAGATGACGGCTACGCCCGCCGCCCTCACGCCGCGCGACTCCGCGCTCCACGCGCTGAATCGCCTGGCTTACGGCCCCCGCCCCGGGGACGTCTCCCGCGTGGCGCAGATGGGCGTGATGCAATGGATCGATCTCCAGTTGGACCCCAGGCACATCCCGGACGACTCCTTGCGAGAGATCGAGACCGGCTATCAGATCCTGCACGAGAGTTCCAGTGACCTGATCGGCCTCCTCGACGACGCGCGGAAGGCGCGACAGGAGCGGCTCAAGAAGGACCCCGCCGCCGCGGACCAGCCGAGCGATCAACCCCCCAAACTGCGGCGCCTGGCGGGTGAGCTTCCCGAGCTCGCGGTCGTGCGGGCGGTCTACTCACAGCGTCAGTTGCAGGAGGTCATGGTCGACTTCTGGACCAATCATTTCAACGTCTACGCCGCCAAGGGCATCGACCGCGCCCTCGTGCCCGACTACATCGAACACGTCATCAGGCCCAATGCCCTGGGCAACTTCACAGATCTGTTGATCGCCACCGCCCAGAGTCCGGCCATGCTGTTCTATCTCGACAACTGGGAGAGTGTGGCGCCCGGGGCCGTTCCGCCCCAGCTCGCCCGGGCGGAGGCGCGGGCACGCTTCGGCCGGGGCAATCCCGCGCGGCTCGATTCGGCAAAGCAGCGCCTGCCGAAGGGCATCAATGAGAACTACGGCCGGGAGCTGCTGGAGCTCCACACGCTGGGCGTCGACGGCGGCTATACCCAGGCCGACGTGATCGCGGCGGCCCGCATTCTCACCGGCTGGAGCATCGAGCGGCCCCGGCAGGATCCCCGGTTCGTCTTCAACGATTGGGCGCACGACTACGGAGCGAAGACCGTCCTGGGCGTGTCCTTCCCGGCCGGTCACGGGCAGGACGAGGGGATCAGGTTGCTGAAGATGGTCGCGAGCCACCCGGCCACCATGCACCACGTATCGTGGGAGCTGTGCCAGCGCTTCGTCGCGGATGAGCCTCCGGATGGCTGCGTGGATGACGCGGTGGCGGCGTGGAGGAGGACGAACGGCGATATCCGCGCGGTGCTCACCGCCATCTTTCATGGCCCCGACTTCTGGGCCCGATCCAATCTCTCCGCCAAGGTCAAGACGCCTCTTGAGTTCGTCGCGAGCGCCCTCCGCGCCTCCGGGGCCGAGCCCGACACGACCCTTCGTCTGGCCCAGGTGGTCGCCCGGCTCGGCGAGCCCCTCTACCAGCACGTGGCGCCCGACGGGTACCACGAGACCCAGGACGAGTGGGTCAATAGCGGAGCCCTGCTCGACCGGATGAACGTCGCCGTTGGCCTCGCGTCCGGGAAAATGCCCGGAGCGCGGGTCGACCTCGACCGCGTCGTGCCCCCGATGACCGACCACGACTCCCTCGTGACTGCCATCGACCGGCAGCTCTTGGGCGGGGCGATGACTCCGCACACGCGGCAGGTCATTCTCGATCAGATCAAGGACGTCGTAGACCCGAATGCGGCGCGGAACTTCGCGGTCGGGCTGGCTCTCGGCGGGCCGGATTTTCAGAGACAGTGAAGAGCTTAGAGAGCTAAGACGCTAAGTCGCTA
>Ga0070709_10001150_pt1 | contig 14553 bp, 15 predicted proteins | sample LARL51metaG_FD_65449 | JGI IMG/M metagenome (GOLD analysis project Ga0070709, IMG submission 65449) | Corn, switchgrass and miscanthus rhizosphere microbial communities from Kellogg Biological Station, Michigan, USA - LAR L5-1 metaG | ecosystem: Host-associated > Plants > Roots > Rhizosphere ...
AACGAGTATCTGTATCAGATGCTCGCGAAGGATACGATCGACACGTTGAATCGCTACGCGGTGACCACGGTGGTGACCAGCTGCCCACACTGTTTTCATCAGATTGGGAACGAGTTCCCACAGCTCGGCGGCAACTACGAAGTGATCCACCACTCGACATATATCGAGCGACTTCTGCAGCTCGGCCTCGTGCCGCTGGGCACCGAAGACGGGAAGCGCCTAACAGTCGCGTACCACGACTCCTGCTATCTTGGCCGGTACAACGATGTGTACGAAGCGCCGCGCGAAACGCTGCGCCGCGCTCTGCCGGTTGTGAATCTCGTCGAGGCCCCCCGCTCCCGTGACCGTGGCCTCTGCTGTGGCGCTGGCGGGGGTCGGATGTGGATGGAGGAGCGGCAGGGCAAGCGGATCAACATCGAGCGCACGGAGGAATTGCTTGCCACCGGCGCCGAGACCATCGCCGTCGCGTGTCCGTTCTGCCTGACGATGATGAGCGATGGCGTGAAGGCCAAGCAGTCGTCGGTACCGGTGGTGGATGTCGCTGAGCTCGTGGCCTCGAGACTCGATATTGCCTAGCGATTTCACCGACTAGCCAGTCCGGCGGAGCCGATAAATACGGATGGTCTGGCGAATGGAGCCGTCGACGAACGGCACTTCTTCGCGCGCGACGACGCGAAGTCCACGCTCGCGCGCGTCGCGCATGAAGTCCTCGGCGGCAATCCGGCCGGGATCGGCGATGACGGCTTCGCCGTCACGCTTGAGTGTCATATCGATCGCACGGGCGACGAGCTTTCCGTACGCGCGCTCGTAGAGCACGTCGGAACCGACGACCAGATCGAATCGCCCGAGGTCTGTCGGCATCTGGCGCCAGTCCACGAGACGGGTCTCGACCTCGTCGCCAGTGTGCTGCGCGACATTCAAGCGCGTAAATCGCAGTGCGTCTTCGTAATAATCCGTCGCGCAGACATCGTAGCCGTTCAACTCCGCCATCGTCGCGACCAGACCCGCGCCACAGCCGAGCTCCAGCAGCCTACGTCCGGTTCCGGGCAACCGCGAAATCCGCGCGGCGAGCACCCGCGCCGACGGCCAGATGTCTGCCCAATATGGCAACCGCTCGTCGCGCTCGAAGTCGTCTTCATCAATCAGGTCTTCCGCACTCGCGGGATGAAGCAGCGTCAGCTCATGATCGGCAATGCACAGTCGGGTCTCGACGGTCCGAAAGCGTCGCTCGAGCTCCGCGCGCTCGCTTTCGACATCGATCACAGGATCAGCTCCGCGGCGCGCAGGGGCCGGTCGCCTAACGGGAGCGCCTGCAACACCGTTCCCGGCGGCACTGCGCCGCGCCCGAACTGCTCCAGTGGCACGACCAGCAGCGCATCGGCGCGAGCCATCGATGTCAGGAGACCCGATCCCTGCGGTCCCGTGAGGCGAGCGTGCACACGGCCGTCGTCGTTTGGTCCGAGCGTCACGCGGAAGAAATGGGTGAGCGGCGCCGCGATGCTCACCTCCTCATCGATGACGACCGGGAAGGGGCGAGGGAAGGCGAGCAGCTCTCCTCGCAAGTGTCGAATTGCCGGGCGCGCGAAGAGTTCGAAGGTCACCATGGCCGACACCGGATTGCCCGGCAGCCCGAGCCAGGGAATGCCGCCGAGGATGCCGAAGCCTAACGGGCCACCAGGTCTGATCTTGACGCGCCAGAAGCGCATTCGCGCTCCGAGCTCTCGGAGGACTTCTCGAGTGAAGTCGTAGGTGCCGACCGAGACGCCGCCCGAGGTCAGGATGAGATCACACCCGGCGTCCCGCGCTTGCTGGATGCGTGCCTTGAGCGCCGCGCGATCGTCGTGACAGATACCGAGGTCCACGACTTCGGCGCCACATTCGGCGACTGAGGCGCGGAGCGTGTAGCTGTTGCTGCTCACGATCCGCCGCCCAGCCAGGACTTGGTCGAACGCGTCGACGTCCACGATCTCGTCGCCCGTCGACAGAATGGCGACGCGCGGCCGGGCATGGACGTTTACCTCGCGCGCGCCAACAGAGGCGAGCACGCCGAGTTGCGGCGGTCCGATCACGGTGCCGGCGGTGAGCGCCACCTCTCCGGCGCGGAGGTCTTCGCCGCGCGGACGGACGTTCCGGCCGGCGTCGCGAGCGTCGATGATCACCACTCGCTCCTCGCCACGATCCGTGTCTTCGACGCGAATCACGCTGTCCGCGCCATCAGGCATCTGGGCACCCGTCATGATGCGCATCGCGGTGCGCGGTGCCAGTGGCGTCGTCGGCTGCGCGCCAGCCGCGATCGTCGCGGTGACGGGCAGCGCGATCGGGGCATCGCCGCGTGCTCCGCGGACGTCCTCCGCGCGCACGGCGTAGCCGTCCATCGACGAATTGTCCCACGGCGGCAGGGCGAGCGGCGACCTCACATCGCGTGCGAGCACCCTGCCGGCCGACTCAATCAGTGCCACCGCTTCTGCCGGAAGCGAACGCAGCTCAGCCAGAATAGCGGCGCTCGCCTCCGTCACCGTAAGGGACGTTCGTGGCGCCGCTTCGGTTGACGTCACGGAAGCTGCATCGCGGCGAGCCGGGCGGCGATGACATCCTGAACGTGCGTCACGTCGCCGGCGGGCACCGTCCAATTGTTCGCCAGCATGCTGAAGATGAGTGTGCGGCCGCTCGCCGTCTTGACGTATCCCGAGAGCGAGCGAGCGTTCGCTACCGAGCCGGTTTTCGCGTGCACGTTGTTCTCCGCTGCCGTGCCGCGCATGCGCGTCTTGATCGTGCCATCCACACCAGCAATCGGCAGAGCGTCGTAAAACAATTGAAAGTTCGGCGACTTTCGCATGACATCGAGAATGTGCACGAGCGCTTCCGGTGCCAGATAGTCGTAGCGCGAGAGTCCGCTGCCGTCGCGAATGACGTAGGTGTTAGGCGGAACACCCCACGCCGCGAGTTGGCGTTCGACGACCTTTCGGCCGCTGTCGGCGGTGCCCGCGCCGCCGCGTTCCAGACCGATCGTCCGTAACAGCACTTCAGCGATCTGATTCTGCGATGGCTTGAGCAGCGCCGGCAGGATTTCGCGGAGCGGCTTGGAGACGATGGTCACGATCGTATCGCCGCTGGCGGTCGTCGTATCGGAGCTCACCGAGCTCGAATCGATGGAGATGCCGCGATCGCGGAGTGCCTCGCCGAAGGCAGCGAGGTACGCCAGGTCGGGATCACGATGAGTGATCTCTAACGTGACGCTGTCTCCGGCAACGACGCTGCCCGTAACGACGACGTCGCCCCGGAGCGTATCCTTGTGAATCGTGAGCTCTCGTCGGCGGGCAAATCGCGAATTCATGATCGGGCATGGCCCGTTCGAGGCCGAATCACCGGCGGCGCACGTCGGCGCCGCGATCGTCGTGATCTGCGTGCGTAGCACAGGGAAGGTTCGAGCTGGCTTGGTTTCCACCCGCACCGAGTCGCCGGGGTGGGCGCCCCCAAAGACGCGAACGTCGCTGAAACCCTCGTTGAACAGCAACTCGTCGACGCCAGCGGAATAGGAAGACTCCAGGTCCTCCCACGACCACCCGTAGCCCAGAACCGCTCCGGGAAAGGCGTTTCCAGCCGCGACCAACTTACCGGCGACGCGATGCACGCCGTGAGCAGCGAGCGAGTCGGCCATCGCGCGCAACGGGATCATTGCGTCCGTCCACATGTGATCGCTGATCGTGGGATCGCCGCGGCCGATCACCGCCAGACTCCCGGCCAGCGTCCCATCGCGAATCGGTCCGCGCGCTACGAGCGCCGTGCGATAGCTGTAGTCGGGACCAAGCTGCTCGAGCGCGACGGAGCTCGTGACGACCTTCATATTGGACGCCGGCAGAAACAGCTTGCCCGCGTTCCGGGAGTAGAGGGTATCTCCTCGCTCTGGGTCAACGACGAGAATGCCCCAGAACGCGTTGTGAAACTCGGGCGCGTCGGCCAGGGAATCGATCGAGGCGACGAGCGCCGCCCGCTCGCTGCGAGCCGCGCCACCGCGATGCAGGGCGCCCAACGAAGCGCAGCCGGCGACGAAGGCGACAACAGCGAACGGCGACAGAGTGAGTGCAGAACGGCGAATCATCGATGCTCCGCTGACGTTCCATGTTGTGAGTCGGCGGCGTTCTCGGCGCCGCCCTCGAGTTGTTGTACGGCCAGCAGGTCGGCCGCGCTGTTGACGTTGGCGAAGAGCCGTGTCACAGGACCAAACGCGGCGACTCCATCAGGTGACAGCAGTACCTTTTGCGGTAGCGCGTTCACCAAGGCAGCGAGTCGCATCTCCCCTCGGTCCAGCTGCCGCTCGACGATCTCGAGTGCACTCCGCGGATAATATGCGCAGAGCGGCTCCGGCCCATCCGGCCCCACGGGAATGGCAGCTGCGCTGGCGCCTTCGCCAAGCTCACGAAGTCGCGCGAGCAATGCGTGCGGCACGAATGGCATGTCCCAGGCGACGACGAGCACGCCGTCCCGGCCGTACGTGAGAGCGCTGTGCAGCCCGACGAGACTCGAGCGCTCCGCACGCACGTCGGGTCGCGCGACGACCTCAGGTAATGCGCCCTGAACCGTGGGATCATTGGTGATGAGCAAAAGCTCATCGACCACGGGGCGCAACGCGTCGAGCACGCGATCGACGACTCGCCGCCCATCGACGACCGCGAAGCCCTTGGGCACACCACCAAATCGCGTGCTCGCGCCGCCGGCGAGCGCGACGCCTGCGCAATGTCGAGGGACGCGTGACGCGGGGTGCGGGACGAAGGGCATTGCCCTAAGCTGGCGTTGTGTCCGCGTGCGCGCTACCGGCGCGCCTACTCTTCGTAGCTCGCGCTGAGTGTTGCGTCCTCGGCGACGATGATCTTCGTGACGCGCGCCGCGGAGCCTGCGGATGAAAGCCCAAGCGCGACGCGCTGGTAAATGAAGCGAGCCAGATTCTCGCCGGTCGGCACGAGCCTTCCTTCGCCGAACTCGGGCACGTCGAGGTTGATGTTACGGTGATCGAATCGCTCGCGCACTTCGTCGCGGAGAATACGGTCGAGCAGCGCGAGATCGACGATCATACCCGTGGCCGGGTCTATCTCACCGCTCACCGTCACGTCGCAGATGTAGCTGTGGCCGTGATAACTGGGACGTGCGCAGAGACCGAAGACTTCCTCGTTGCGCTCGTCAGACCACGCAGCGACGCGATAGCGATGCGCCGCGGCGAACGAGACGCGACGGGTGAGAAGAGAACGCATGCGGGTAGAGGGTAGGGGGTAGAGGGCGAAAAAGGAACGAAGGCCGACAGCTTTGCCGTCGGCCTTCCTCATTCCAGCCCGTCACCCGCGACCGGTAGCTCCACCGCCTAGTGGTCTTCCCCGAATTCCCCCCGCTCATCCTGGCCGGGATAGCCCTCTGGCGTCGGTGCTTCGGGTGGAATCCATGCCGTGCCTTCCTCGATTGCGTGGCCGACGTCGGACGTTCCGTACAGCTCCGCATCGAGATCTTCGTTCTGGACCTCGGTCTCCGAACTGATGCTCGTAGGCCGATCGCCGAGAAGTCGGCCTGCTTCCGCTTCTTCTTCGGCGAGACTGTCGTCGATCGCTTCCGGACTCAGCGCGCGCCGCACTGGATCGACGAAGATGTTGTTCTCGTAGTCTTCGATTCCGAGCACGTCCGTGACGATGTGCTCCGCGATTCGACGCTCCTCATCAGTGCCGACCCGTCCATCGAGGATCACGTGACCCTCACGTACGTGGATGGTGAGGTCGTCGATGTCGAGCGCGCTATCCGACGCGAGGTGCTCGCGCACCAGTCCTCGGAGCTCGTCGTCGCTGAGGTCATCGATGTCGTTAACGTCTTCGAAGTCGCGGGCCATGTCATCCTCGGTGCGCATCACGATCGAACGCGCACGTCGATCGCTAGCGCGAGAAGAGATACGAGATGCCGATCGACAGGGCCGGGTTGTTCCTCCACACCGACTGATCTCGTCCCGTGAGCACCGGCGGTACGCCGGTCGTTACGGGGCGGAAGTACACGTCGGGATAGCGAATGGAGGTCAATCGGTTCGAGAGATCGGCGCGGATCTGATATCGGCCGCCTGGCACATATCGCAGCGCGGCACCCCACGTGAGTGCAAAGCGGGTGCCGTACTTGAATCCGCCGACGTCCGTACTGTTCTTGAAATCAGACATGAAGCCCACGCCCGCCTTCACCTCGGGCACGAAATTGTGCCAGCTGCGCGCGCCGGTGAGACTCATGCCCAATCCGAAGTCCGCGCTCCATATGGGCCAGCTCTGGTCGCCGAGGAATCGCGTCGCGACCGGCTTGTTGGGATCGAGCAGCAGCCGACTCGAGGAGACCCGCGCGATTTCGCCAATAAGGTGAGCTGGTCCACCAGCGCGCCACTCGTAATGCAATCCGAAGAGGGGCGCGCTCTGCGGCGCGACTCCCGCGGGATCGCTGCGGCCCCAATAGTAACCGACGATTGGTGTGATCTCCTGCGAGTACGTGAGATCGAGATACGGGCTGTGTGCGGGCGGGTAGCCGACTACCTGGGCGTTCGCCGTGGCAGCAACTATGAACAGCAGCGCAAAGGGCGCTGATTTGCGAAAACTCACGTACGAGCTCCTTGCAATCGTCTCAGGTCCGTGCCTGTCATTTCACTCGGCTGTTCGATACCGAGCATGGCGAGAATCGTCGGCCCGACATCGCGCAGCGCACCACCGCCGCGAAGAGGTCGGTCGCCGTCCGGATCGACGACGATGAATGGCACGGGGTTGGTCGTGTGGGCCGTGTGCGGTCCACCCGTCTCGGGATCGATCATCATCTCGCAGTTCCCGTGATCGGCGGTGATGAGCAAACGCGCACCGACCTTCTGCGCCGATTCAACCACGCGGGCGACGCACTGATCCACGGTCTCCACCGCCGTAATCGTGGCGGGTATCGATCCGGTATGCCCGACCATGTCCCCGTTGGCGTAGTTGCACAGCGTGAAGTCGTGTTCGTTCTTTTCGATCGAATCGCACAGCACGTCGGTGATTCCGAACGCGCTCATCTCGGGACACAGATCGTACGTGGCGACCTTCTGGCTCGGCACGAGCAATCGGTCTTCACCCTTGAAGGGTGCTTCGACACCGCCATTGAAGAAGTAGGTCACGTGCGCGTACTTCTCGGTTTCCGCAGTCTTGAACATCGTCATGCCGCAATTGGACACCACTTCGGCCACGATGTTCTTCATCGACTGCGGCGGGAACGCGATCGGAACTTCGAAAGTGCGGTCGTATGACGTCATCGTCACGACGGAGACCTTGGGCCCATCGGATACATTGAATCCGTCGAAATTCGGGTCCGTCAGCGAGCGGACGATCTGTCGCATGCGGTCTGCTCGGTAGTTGAAGCAGATCACGACATCGCCATCGCGCACCGGAGCGACCGCCTTACCGGCATCGTTCACGATCACGGTCGGCTCGACAAATTCATCGGTGACGCCGCGCTCATACGACGCACGAATGACCTCCAGCGGATCCCTTCCAGTGGGACCTTCGCCTTTCACGACAACGCGATACCACTTCTCGGTGCGATCCCACCGCTTGTCCCGATCCATGCCGAAGTAGCGGCCGCCGACGCTGGCGACTACCGCCCTATTGGCGGCCCGCTCCATGAGCTCGCGCATATAGCCGAGCCCTGAGCGCGGCATCGTGTCGCGACCGTCCAGCATGGCGTGGATGGCAACGCGCGACACGCGCTCCTGCGCACATAAATCGATGAGCGCGTATAGATGCTGGTCGATCGCATGAACGCCGCCTTTGCCGATGAGCCCAACGAGGTGGACCGTGCCTTTGGTCTGCTTCGCCTTCTGACAGGCATCGACGAACGCGCGATTGCGAAAGAAGCCGCCGTCGGTGATCGAGCGGTCGATGCGCACGAGGTCCTGCATCACGACGCGGCCCGCGCCCAGATTCAGGTGCCCGACTTCACTGTTGCCGATCTGATGCTCTGGCAGTCCAACCGCCAGACCTGAAGCCGAGAGCAGCGTTTGCGGGTAGCGTTTGGTCAGCGCATCCCAGGTAGGCGTCTGCGCCAAGGCGATTGCGTTCCCCTCCCGCTCAGCGCGGTACCCCCAGCCGTCGAGTACGACAAGAACGACGGATCGCCTGCTCTCCTTGCCCATCGATGCGTATCCCTTTGCTCGCCGTACGAGAAGGACCCCGGTGCTCGGGGATGGTGTAGTGTGGGCGGGAAATCTAGCTGGATGCCGCGACTGCGTAGGCCGCTCCCAAAGCGTCTCGTGCCGACTTCGCTCCTCGATGCGTCCATGAGCATGGATCGACAGCACCAGTCGAGGGCGTCACATTTGCACCTCGCACGGTTCACCTGATGGAAAGCCAAAGGCGGAGCACTTCCGGCGGAGATCTGAAAGCCCGAACGATGGAACAACACACGCCCCAGCTCTTCACCACGCCGCCGCGTCCGCAGTTTCCGGAACGCCGCCGCCCACATTGGCGGGAGTTTCGCCGCGCGTATCCCGGCCTCCTGGCGACGATGGGTTTCTCGCTCTGCCTCCTCATCGCAATGGACGTGTGGCTGGTGCGGAAGCGCACTCGGTACGTCGAAGAGGACGCGCGCCTGCGAGAGAGCATGTCAGGTCTCCAGCGCCAACAGGCCGACGCCATCTTGTCGAACGAGCAGAACAAAGTTCGAATGATGATCGAGCTCGTTAAGCGACAGGCGCAGGTCGACAAGCAACTGCATCTGGCGATACCGGTCGACAGCGGCGTGATGTACCTCGAGCAAGACGGGGCGCTGCTTCGCGAGATGCCAGTCCAGGTCGGACCTGAGCGACGTGTTGGCACGCCCCCGGACACGGTTTACATGGCGGCGCCGCGCGGAACGCGCACGGTCGAGCGCATCCTTGGCGCTGATGACGCGTGGGAAGTGCCCGCCTGGGTCTACGCGGAACGCGGCGTGGCCGTGCCTTCTGACCGCGCGCTCAAGGGCGCACTCGGACCGGCCGCCGTCGTTCTCATTGGGGGCACAGTGATCTATTCGATGCCATCAGTCGGTCCACTGAATGATTCGGCTTATGTGCTTCCCGGCAGCGTGAGAACGCGGGCCGCGGATCTGCAGGCCATCGCGGCCAATCTGAAGGCCGGCATGACGGTCTACTTCTACTGATGCCTAACGACTCACCGAGATGGGGCTGATACGGTTTGTTCGAAGCGGAGGCAGGATCGCGTGGATCCTGATTGCCACGGTCGTGGTCATGGCCGTCGGCAGTACGATGCTGTTCGCCAACACGCTCGACGTGCGGTATCGGCGCGACATCAGCCGCATCGTCTACAACCATAACACCGGCCTGCTCGACCAGATCCGCCGCGAGATCGGCGAGTCCAGCGATAGTCTGAACAAGATGCTCGCGAGCAGCCCTGACGCGCCGACGCGCGACAAACCCTACGTGGTGGTATCGATCGCCGACCACCGGCTCTGGTACAAGCTTGCCGACTCCACGCTGTTCACGACGCAGGTTGCGACGGGCAGCGGCAAAATTCTCGAGAAATCGGGCGGCGGCAGCCACTGGCGATTCGAGACGCCCCGGGGCCGACTCGTGGTGGAGTCCAAGGAGCAGGACCCCGAATGGGTGCCCCCGGACTGGCACTTCGTCGAACAGGCCCAGAAGCGTGGGCTAGGCCTCGTCCATCTGAACCGCGGCCAGAGCATTCCGCTGGCGGACGGATCTCAGATTGCCGTGGACGGGATCGATGTCGTCAAGAAGTTCCCGGACGGACACGCCCAACCACTCGAGGCGCAGGAAGGGAAGGAGATAGTTGCCAACGGCAACATCATCATCCCCCCATACGGGACTCGGCAGCGGAAGTATAAAGGCGTCCTTGGTACCTTCCGGCTGAATCTTGGCGATGGCTACGCTCTGCACGGAACGGACGAGCCGACGTCGATTGGCCGCTCGGTCAGTCACGGGTGCGTTCGTCTGCGAAACGAAGACATCGAGACGCTGTTTAACATCGTGCCTGTGGGCACGCCAGTTTACATATACTAGGACGTGGCTGACCTCTTGGTCAGCTGGCAACGATTTTCCTTCCATAATCGTCTAATATTGCAGTCACTGGCGGGTTAAGTTGTGGCCCGGCAGGGTCGTGCGCCGCCACTACAGCGCACGACACCAGACAATCGTGTCTCAGATCGCTGAGTTTTCCCAACTCCTCAGCGTAGCGTGGTTTACGTCGGCGGCTACCCCACCCGCCGCCCGTCGTCTGCCTCAGGAGGTCGCTCGAATCATGTTGGTGTCCAGCCGTCGCGGCCTCGTTTGCGCCGCGTTTACTTTTGCCTGTGTCGCCACGGTCCTTGGCGGTGTCATTGCGCCCCGGACTGCCAACGCGGCGCCTGTAGCTGGACTCAACGGTAGCGACTCTTTACTTGGAGCCGCAGTTGCCCGCAAAGCGAATGTGGTAGCGAGGGACGACTCCCTGCGCGGACGCAGCGGAAAGCTGCTCATGCGCCTGGTCACACGGGCCCGCGCCACTCTCGCCCTGCCATTCTTCGCTCGCTTCTTCGGCGATTCCGCAGTCGAGCGACCTGGTCTTTATTCGCTTCCGGACAGCATCTTCGCCCATCCTTTTACGTTCATCGCTCTTCGGCCGTTCAGCGACAAGCAAAAGGGGCGGTTGGGGTCCTATCGAATTGGGTTCTGGCCAAGCGAAAAGGGTCGCTTCATCACGGACGCTTATGAGAATCCGGACGGCTTCATCGAGGTGACTTCCGAGAATCAGAGCATGGCGATCTCCGAGCACTTCCGGCTCTCCGATTTCCTCACGCACGATCAGCGTGACGTCTGGCCGAAGTATCTCGTTCTGAACGAAGACCTCGTGGACAAGCTCGAGCTCGTGATCGCGCAGCTCCAGAAAGACGGCGTGCACGTGAATCGAATGGTCATCATGAGTGGCTTCCGGACCCCCTGGTACAACCGGCATGGTGGCCGAGTCGGTGGCAGAGCCGAGCTCAGTCGGCACATGTATGGGGACGCGGCGGATGTCTACGTGGATAACGGCAGCGGTCGAATGGCCGATCTGAATCACGACGGCCGCGTCGATTCACGTGACGCGAAGGTGATTCTTCGCGCGGTCGAGGAGGTCGAGCGCGAGCATCCGGAGCTGTCGGGTGGCGTCGGCGTTTATAGAGCGACGCGGTTGCACGGGCCGTTCGCTCACATCGACGTGCGCGGCTGGCGCGCGCGTTGGGGGAGATCCTGATGCCGGCCGAAACGCGGCCGACATCGGCAGAGCAGAACCTCCCTCGCAAGCGAAGAGCAGCCCGCTACGCCATCTGGGCATCGCGTACAGTCTTCGGCGCGGCGGCACTCGGTGCAATGCAGTTCGTCCACGCACCTCCGGTCCCTCGAGCGCCATTCGCCCAGTTTGTCGGACCGAGCGCGTGGGCGTCGGGTGATGCGTTTGGAACGAGCCGCGGACTCAAGCTTCGGTTTACTCTTCCCGGCCAACAGGTCGAATTCCCGCTGGCCGTTGCCGAGGATCCTACCGGTCTCACGTATCAATGGGTGTCGGCGAGCGACAACGAGCCAGCGACAGCGCCGCTTCCTGTGGTGGGCGCCGCCCTCACAGCGCCGCCGCGCGCCGGTTTCTACCAACTGCAACTCAATCACCGCCCGACGGGCGATTCGGCGGCCGCACATAGCGAGCGCGTGTCGCAGCCAACGCTTGCGGTGATGGTGCCCTTTGCAGAGAAATCAGCGGGGGTTTTGAACGGTTATCGGATCGGGACCTATCTGGCGGAGCGCTTCGGTCATCAGTCGGAGGAGCCGCAGGGGTTTCTCGAGGTACAACCAGGCGATGTCAGCCTGAGCGTAAGCAAACACTTTCATCTTGGCGATTTCATTACCCACGATGCGCAGGCCGAGGTCTGGCCGAAGTACGTTGCTCTGAATCCACGACTCCTGGACAAGCTCGAGCTCGTAGTCGCGCAAGTTGCGAAGATGAGGGGTTTGGCTCCCGATTCGCTCACGGCGCTGGACGTCCATTCAGGATTCCGCACGCCGGCGCATAACGCCCAGGTTCAGCGAGCTGCGCGCGATAGCCGGCATCAATACGGGGACGCCGCTGACATCGTGATCGATGCCGACGGCGACGGCAAAATCACTCGGGCAGATAGCAAGATCATCGCGAACGCAGTGGATTCAGTCGAGGATGAGCACCCGGATCTGATCGGCGGAATGGGCATCTACACGAGCAGTCGGTACCGCACACCGTACGTGCACATCGACGCGCGGGGGCGCCGATCCCGCTGGAGAGGCTGACGATTCGCTCTGGTTTATTGGATAATTATGGATTGAGAGGTCGTCGTGCATCGTTGTACGGCGACTCTTTTTTTCCATTGCAACGGGCTCGTATCCTTTATCTCAGTCTCGGCGCCAGTGTAGTCCCGGCATGAAGCTCGCACCTTCACTCACGTAGCCGGCTTCAACATGCCAAGAAACTCACATCATTCTCGACGCACGTCATGAACGAGCACCTTCGCGAACGTATCATCCGAAAGCTTGACACGCTTGCCGACGAGCGTGGTTATCAAATCCTCGACTACGTGGAGTTTCTGGAGTCGCGCTACGCGGAACGCCAGCAAGCCGGTGGTACCGCGTTCACCCGCTTTACCGAGGCTGTCGAGGATAGACTGCGCGCAGGCAAGGTTTCGGCGACGACCATCGCCGAGGCGATGGGTCTCATGAATCGCGCGGCCAACGTCCTGAACGGTGCGCTCGCTGCTGGACGCTCGGTCGCGAGTGACATCGTGAGCGCAACCAGAACATCGGGCGCCAGCCAGACGACGACGTCCTCGACCGGTGCACAGCAACCGACGACAGCGAGCGCGCCGTCGAATCAGACCGGCGGCGAGGCGTCATCGCCGGCGCGTGACACAAAGGCACCTGGCAGCGGGGAGGAGAAGCTCTAATGGCGACTGCGGCACGCCGAAGACCGGCGACGGAACAATCCACGGGCGGCACCCGATCGAAGGAAAGGCAGCGCGCACCGCGGCGGGGCGCAAAACGCACCGTTCTGCACTACATCCGTCAGCTTCCGAATTTCGTCCGATTGCTGTTCGGCTTGATCACTGACCCACGTGTCGCGATGGTGGACAAGTTGCTCGTCTTCGGCGCGATCGCGTACATCGTGACACCGATCGACCTCATCCCCGATTTCATTCCATTCCTCGGTGAGGTCGACGACGTGTATCTGCTCGTGATCGCGCTGCAGCGGTTGATCTCTAATGCTGGTCGGCTGGTGCTGCTCGATCACTGGGGCGGCGACGCGGAAGATCTTTCGGATCTGAATCTGCGCGGAGCGCTCGCGGCCGCGGCGTTTTTCCTGCCCCGTCGTATTCGTCGGCGGTTGAGAGTGATTGGACGCTAATGCGCGGGCGCGTGGCCGCGGCGCCGGAGCCCCGCGATCAGCAGGTCTGGACCCGCGTGGGCACGGCGTCTACATTTCGCCATGGCGACCACAACTCGACCTCCGACACAGCCCGCTCCTCGCGATCAAAGAGGCAGCGGGCTTTCGCGCGTTAAAGGGGCAGAAATAGAGGAACCCGCGCCCCGCGTGCGCAATGACGTCGCACTCACGTTCGACGACGTCCTGCTCGTTCCTGGCCACTCGGTCACTCACCCGCGTGATGTGGATACCTCGTCGCGCTTCACTCGCGGAATCGAGCTTCGTATCCCTCTGGTTTCGGCGGCGATGGATACCGTTACGGAGTCGGAGATGGCGATCGCGATGGCGCGGGCCGGTGGAATTGGCGTGTTGCACAAGAACATGTCCATCGACCGACAGGCGGCCGAAGTCGATCGGGTGAAGCGTTCCGAATCGGGCATGATTCTGAATCCGATCACGCTTCGCTCGGGAGATACCGTTCGCGAAGCAAACGCACTGATGAATCGGTTCCGGATCTCAGGCGTTCCGATCGTCGATGAGGAGGGAAAGCTCGTCGGGATCATCACGAACCGCGATCTGCAATTCGAGCGCAATCTCGACCGGCCGCTGCGCGAGGCGATGACGCGTGATCGACTCGTTACCGCGCCCGTCGGCACGACACTCGACGAAGCGGAGGAGATTCTCGCGCGGCATCGGATTGAGAAGCTGCCGGTTGTCGACGAGACGGGGACACTGCGCGGCTTGATCACGGTGAAGGACATCCACAAGCGGCGGCAGTACCCGGACGCCAATAAGGACCAATACGGCCGGCTGCGCGTGGCGGCGGCGATCGGCAGTACGGGCGATTTCATCGTACGCGCAAAGGCGCTCATCGACGCGGGTGTGGATGCGATCGTCATCGACACGGCGCATGGACACAGCGAAGCTGTTCTCGCCGCAACCGCCGACGTGCGTCAACGGTATCCAGACGTGCAGCTCATCGCTGGCAACGTCGCGACGCGAGAGGGAGCATGCGCGCTCGTCGAGCGCGGTGTAGACGCGGTCAAAGTTGGCGTGGGTCCTGGCTCGATTTGCACGACGCGGGTCGTCACCGGCGTCGGCGTTCCGCAGC
>Ga0070709_10001154_pt1 | contig 14514 bp, 13 predicted proteins | sample LARL51metaG_FD_65449 | JGI IMG/M metagenome (GOLD analysis project Ga0070709, IMG submission 65449) | Corn, switchgrass and miscanthus rhizosphere microbial communities from Kellogg Biological Station, Michigan, USA - LAR L5-1 metaG | ecosystem: Host-associated > Plants > Roots > Rhizosphere ...
GTCGAGCGCGGCCACCTCGATCATCAGGTGCACGATCCCGGCCGGCGCGGGGAACGGGGCCAGCGCGAGCGAGTGGTGCCGCGGGTTGCAGCCGAGGAACCGCATCCACAGCGGCGGCCCAGGCGGGCGGCCGAACAGTTCCGGCGCCATCCTGATCGAGTCCCGCAACCGGAAACCGAGCACCTCGGTGTAGAAGCGGAGCGCGGGCCCCTCCTCGGACACCGGCAGCACGACGTGACCGAGTCCCTGGTCACCGGTGACGAACCGGTTCCCGTAGGGGCTGACGGCGGGGCGGTGCTCGAGCGCCGCGCCGCAGAAAACCTCCAGCGCGTTGCCCGAGGGGTCCTCGAAGCGCAGCAGTTCCGCCACCCGGCGGTCGGCGAGTTCGGCATCGGTCCCTGCCTTGACGGCGACGCCGGCCTCGTCCAGCGCCCGCCGCACCAGGCCAAGCGCCTCGCTGCCGGCCACCTCCCAGCCGGAGGCGAGCAGCCGGTCCGCCTCCCCGGGCATGATCACCAGCCGGGCGGGGAACTCGTCCATCCGCAGATACACCGCACCGGGGTCGGGCCCGCGCCCCTCGACCATGCCGAGCACCTTGACGCCGAACTCGCGCCACGCCGCGACGTCGGGCGATTCAATCCGCAGATACCCCAGCGAGGCCGTCCGGTTCACTGGCTACTCCCCCTTTCGAGGAAGCTCAGCACGAGCTGGTTGAACTCGTCGAACTTCTCCAGGTGGGCCCAGTGCCCGCAGCCGCCGAACACGTGCAGCCTGGCGCGGCGGATCAGCTTGAGCGCCACCAGCGCGCCGTCGAGCGGGTTCACCCGGTCCTCACGGCCCCAGATCAGCAGCACCGGGTTGCGCAGCCGGTGGGCCTCCCGCCACAGCAGCCCCTCCTCGGCGGTGGCGGGGTCGAAGAACGAGGCGCCCATCGACGCCGCCGCCGCCAGGGCCGCGGGCTCACTGGCCGCCGCGAACCGCTCCTCCACCAGTTCGTCGGTGATCAGCCGCTGGTCGAACACCAGCGTCCGCAAGAACGCGGCGAGCTTCTCCTTGCTCGGGCCCGGTGGCGCGGCGAACTCCATCAGCCGCTTGACACCCTCGGTCGGGTCCGGTGCGAACACGTTGAGGCTCAAGCCGCCCGGGCCCATCAGCACCAGCCGCCCGGCCCGTTCCGGATACCGCAGCGCGAACCGGACCGCGGTACCACCGCCGAGCGAGTTGCCGACCAGGTGCACCTTGTCGATGCCGAGTTCGTCGAGCAGCCCGGCCAGCGCACCGGCGGCGAACGTGAAGTACTGGCCGGCCACAGGCGGCTTGTCGGAGTGGCCGAACCCCGGCTGGTCGACCATCAGCGTGCGGAACCGGCCCGCGAAAACCCCGAGGTTGCGGCCGAAGTTGCTCCACGCGGACGCACCAGGGCCGCCGCCGTGCAGCAGCACCACCGGCGGCCCAGCCGCCTCCGCGTCGCCCGGCCCGGCCTCGTGATAATGCAGCCGCAGGTCACCGGCCTGCGCATAGCGGCTGGTCGCGGCGAACTCCGCCGGTGCGATGGTCACCGTCGGCCTCCTGCGGCATCGCGTCGGATGATCAGCGTGGCGCTCCGTTCCAGCATCCGCCCGATGGCCGCGTCACACCATCGCGTCGGGCGGCACGTCCAGGCCGAACTGCCCGCGGCCGAACGCCGACAGCGCCCGCTCCGGGTCGTTGATCGCGTGCACCCGGCCCGCGTGCGCGTCCCGCCAGAACCGCTGGATCGGGGTGCCGGTCTTCAGAGCCCGGCCGCCGGAGTTCTCGAACAGCAGGTCCACCGCGGCGATCGCCTGGCCGGTGCCGAGCACCTGGTCGCGGCGGACCCGCAGCCGCAGCGGCAGCGGGATCTTCTGCGCCGCCCGGGCGTACTCCATCAGCTCGGCCATGTTGTGGCTGGCGGCCAGCCAGGCCGAGTCCAGGTCGGCCGCGGCCCGCGCGACCCGCACCTGCCCGTGCGGGTCCTCGGCGGCCTTCTGGCCCACGTAGGAGGCGCGCACCCGGTCGCGCTGGTAGGCGACGTGCGCGTCGTAGGCGCCGGTGGCCATGCCGATGATCGGCATGGTGATCGCGTAGGAGAACAGCGACCCGTACGGCAGCCGGTACAGCGGCGCCTTGTTGACCTCGTGTCCGGGGCAGGCGCACCGGGACACGTCGGTGAAGCTGAGCGACCGGTGCTCCGGCACAAAGGCATCGGCGACGACGATGTCGTTGCTGCCGGTGCCGCGCAGCCCGACGGTGTCCCAGACGTCGTCGATCTCGTAGTCGCTGGCGGGCAGCAGGAACGTACGGAAGTCGACCGGGTTGCCCTCGCCGTCGGTCACGATCGCGCCGAGCAGCACCCACCGGGCGTGGTCACATCCGGAGGAGAAGCTCCACCGCCCGGTGAGCTGGTGCCCGCCGGGCACGGCACGTGCCTTGCCGGTCGGCGCGTAGGAGGACGACATCCTCGCGGCGCGGTCGGGGCCCCAGACCTCCTCGGCCGCCTGCGGCGGGAACAGCGCAAGCTGCCAGGCGTGCACGCCGAGGACCGACGCCACCCATCCGGTCGACCCGCAGGCACTGGCGATCAGCCGCACCGCGCTCAGGAACGTGACCGGGTCGGCCTCGAGGCCGTCGTAGGCGGCCGGCTGGAGCAGCCGGAAGAACCCGGTCTCCTCCAGGGCCTTGACCGACTCGGCCGGCACCACCCGGGCATCCTCGGTCTCCTGTGCCCGCTCCCGCAGCACCGGCAGCAGGTCGCGGACCCCGGCGACCACCGCCGACCCGACGCCGTCGCTGTCCACGCGTCCCTCCGCTCGCCGGCCCCGAAGTTTGGGCATCGCCACTAGACTAGAACATGTTCTAGTCTAGTGGTAAGCCGGTCAGCCGCGCTGTCTGGCGTGCGGTGCGGGAGCGTCCTGGCCGGTAGTGAGGATGAGCGATCGCGGAGGAACTCCGAGATGAACGACTCCGATGGCGTCCGGACCATTGACCAGGGCACCCCGCCATCCAGGTTCGCCCGCGGCTGGCACTGCCTGGGGCTCGCCGACCGGTTTCGCGAGTCCGGCCCGCACGCGGTGGAGGCGTTCGGCACCAAGCTGGCGGTGTTCGCGGACTCGGCGGGAAACCTGCACGTCCTGGACGCCTACTGCCGGCACATGGGCGGCGACCTGTCCCGCGGCACGATCAAGGGCGACACGCTCGCCTGCCCGTTCCACGACTGGCGCTGGGGCGGGAACGGCCGGTGCGCCGGCATCCCCTACGCCCGGCGGGTCCCGGTCGCGGCGCGCACCCGGTCCTGGCTGACGCTCGAGCAGAACCGGCAACTGTTCGTCTGGCACGACCCACAGGGACACCCGCCGCCGCCGGAGGTGACCATCCCGCGGATCGAGGGCGCGTACTCGGCCGGGTGGAGCGGCTGGACCTGGGACTCGATCCTGGTGGAGGGGGCGAACTGCCGCGAGGTCATCGACAACGTGGCGGACATGGCGCACTTCTTCTACATCCACTTCGCCTTCCCCACGTACTTCAAGAACGTGTTCGAGGGGCACATCGCCTCGCAGTACCTGCGGACCAGGTCGCGGCCGGATGTCGAGGACAGCAACTACGCGCAGGGCACCGAGACCACGCTGCGCTCGGAGGCCTCGTACTACGGGCCGTCCTACATGATCGACGAGCTGTGGCACGACTACCACGGCTCGATCATCCAGAGCATCCTGATCAACTGCCACTACCCGGTCACGCCCACGTCGTTCATGCTGCAGTGGGGCGTGATCGTCAAGCTGCCCGCGGGCCTGCCCGCGGCGCAGGCCGACCGGGTGGCGGGCAAGTTCGCCAAGTTCATCGGCCTGGGCTTCGAGCAGGACGTGGAGATCTGGCGGCACAAGAGCCGGATCGACAACCCGCTGCTGTGCGCCGAGGACGGCGCGGTGTACCAGTTGCGCCGCTGGTACGAGCAGTTCTACACCGACGTGGAGGCCATCTCGCCGGACATGGTGGCCCGCTACGAGTTCGAGGTGGACACCACCCGTGCGGTGGAAGGCTGGGAGGCCGAGGTCGCGGCGAACCTCGCCACGCGAGCCGAGGCCCATTGACCGTGCCGGGCCCGCGCCAGCCGGGTAGTTCGCTCCGGGAGGGCAGCCCACGCCGGGCGGGCCGCCCGCTCCAGGCGGGCGGTTCCGACGAGCGGCATATCGGTTACCGGTGGGTGGGGTGTGACCGCTGCGGCGCCGCCGTGCTGGTGGCCAAGTTCAGCCCGCAGCACACGGTCGTGCAGTGGAATCCCGAGTCGGTGCGGGCCTGCGCGGAGTTCACCGCCGGCACCGCGGACGGCAAGCCGTCGGCACTGATCGAGGGGTGCGCCAGCCTGCGGGACAGCATCGAGCGCGCCGTGCTCCAGGGTCGCCTGGAGGTGTCCCCACCGTGACGGGGCCGCGCGCCTACCATCAGGTGCCGGTGGCCGGGATCGTCCAGGAGGCCGGTGAGGCGTGCTCCCTGGTCCTGGCCGTGCCGCCGGACCTGGCCGGCGCGTTCGCCTACCGGCCCGGCCAGTTCCTGACCGTCCGGGTTCCCGACGGCGCGGGCGGCTCTGTGGCCCGCTGCTACTCGCTGTCGAGTTCGCCGCATGCCAGCAACGCACCTGCGATCACCGTCAAGCGGATGACCGGCGGCTACGCCTCCAACTGGATCGCCGACAACGTGCGGCCGGGGACCGTGCTTGACCTGCTGCCGCCGGCCGGCACGTTCAGCCCGGCGTCCCTGGACGGCGAGTTCCTGATGTTCGCCGGCGGCAGCGGCATCACCCCGGTCATCTCCATCGTCAAGTCGGTGCTTGCCGCCGGGCGCGGGCGGATCATGCTGATCTACGCCAACCGCGACGAGGCGTCGGTGATCTTCGGCGCCGAACTTCGCAGCCTGGCGGCCGCCGCGCCGGACCGGCTGGTGGTGGTGCACTGGCTGGACTCGGTGCAGGGCCCGCCGACCGCGGCCGCGCTGGCGGCACTGGCCCGGCCCTATGCACGGGCCGAGCCGTTCCTCTGCGGCCCGGACCCGTACCTGGCACTGGTCCGGCAGGCGCTCGGCACGCTGGGCGTCCCCGCGCAGCGGGTGCATGTCGAGCGCTTCCTGTCGCTGGCGGAGAACCCGTTCGAGGCCAGGGAGGAGATCGGGGGGATCGCCGCGACCCTTGAGGTCAGCCTGGACGGCGCGACCCACCGGCTGGCCTGGCCGTCCGGGACGCGGATGCTCGACGTGCTCATCGACCAGGGCCTGGCCGCGCCGTTCTCCTGCCGCCAGGGCATCTGCGGGGCGTGCGCCTGCCAGCTCACCGCGGGCAAGGTGGAGATGGCGCACAACGAGGTGCTCGAAGCCGACGACGTCGCCGACGGCTACATCCTGGCCTGCCAGTCCGTAGCGCTCACCCCCGAGGTCAGCATCACGTACTGAGGACCCGGTCCCCGCGCCGCCGCGTTTGTCATGGCTGGCGCAACCACAACATTCTTTTGTTATGGCTGGCGCAACCACTACAAACCAGACGGGTCCGCCGCCGCGGCGTGGCGGCCGGCCCGGCGGCCGGAGAACACGCAGTCGGCCAGGGACAGCCCGCTGACGTAGGAGTGCGAGCACAGGCCGACCGCGGTGCGCCCCGCCGCGTACAGACCGGGCACCACGGTGCCGTCGGCCCGGCGCACCTGCCCGGTGTCCTCGGCGACCGCCAGCCCGCCGAGGGTCAGCATGGGCGCGGGATAGGCCAGCCGGGGCCTGACCGAGCAGTCGATGAGCGAGAACGGTGGCTGGTCCTGCGGCCGGACCAGGTCGGCCGGCTTGCCCGCCGGATCGGGGCGCCCGGCGGCCGCGGCCGCGTTGTAGGCGTCCAGGGTCGCGGTCAGCCCGGCCGGGTCGACCCCGGCGCGAGCCGCCACCGCCGCGACCGAGGGCCCGCGCACCCGGGCGGCGGTAAGCAGGTACAAACCCTGGAGCCGCTGGAACCACAGCGCCGGCCCGCGCAACTGGCGCCGGGCCCTGGCCACCGTGGCCTGGTCCGCCAGCAGCCACGCCTGGCCGCCTTGCTCAGCCATCATCGCCGCGCCGACGGCCGCGCCGTACCGCGACTCGTCGCACACCCGCCGCCCGTCCCGGCCCACCAGCACCCCGTTCAGCAAGGCGGACGGCGGGCTGAGGAAACGCCAGACCGACACCCGGCCCAGGAACGCGGTCGCGCCCCCCACGGATGCACCGAGGCGGATCCCGCTGCCGTCGTCGCCGGGAGTGCCCAGCGGCAGCCCGCCACGATAGGCCGGGGCGTGCTCGCGCATCATCGGCCGGTTGCCCACGAACCCGCCCGCCGCCAGCACCACACCGCGGCGCGCCCGGACCCGCAGTGACCGGCCGTGCCGTTCTTCCAGCCAGGCGACCGGCCGGTGCAGCAGCCGGCCCAGCTTGGGCGCATATACGTAAGGCTTGGCGGACCACCGGTGCAGTTCCCGGTGCGCGATCTGGGCCCAGGCGGGCGCGCCGCGCAGGGTGCGGCACTCCACCCCGGTCACCCGGCCCGCCGGGTCGGTGATCAGCGTGTGCGCGGTGGTCTGCCACCGCACCCGCACGCCGGACCTGCGCACGGCCCGGGCCAGCCGGGCGAACAGCACGCTGCCCGAGGTGCCGCGGCCACGGACCCGGTGGCCCCGCGGCGCGGGCGCCGCCACGCCCGCGGCGGACAGTTCGCTGCCGGAGTAGTACAGGTAGTGCCGGTTGGAGGGGTAGGAGGTCTTGTCCGGGCACAGGCTCCCCTCGAACGGGACGTCATGGCCTGCCAGCCAGTCCAGCATGTCCGCGCTGCCGTCGCAGAACTCGCGCAGGGTGGCGGCGGCCACGGCGTCCCCGACCTCGGTGCCCAGGTAGCCGAACATGGCCTCGGCGGTGTCGGTGACCCCCGCCGCACGCTGCCATGCCGTGCCCCCACCCGCGTAGATCACGCCGCCGGACAGGGCGGTGGCGCCGCCGCCGCAGAACCGGTCGATGACTACCACGTCACACCCGCGCGACGCAGCCTCAAGCGCGGCGCAGGCGCCCGCCGCCCCGAACCCCACCACGACCACATCCGCCTGGATGTCCCAGGGCACCGGCGCCTCCGCTCGGGCGGGATCGGCTGGCCAGCCCGGCGGGCCGCCGGCCCACGGGCCCAGTGGCCACAACGGCTGGCAACCGAGCCCGGCCAGGCTGCCGCCTCCGCGGCCGAAACTGTAACGTGTTCTAGTATGAGCGCCCGGGAGGTGCCGTGACAACGGACCATGCCGAGTTCGAGGTCGTGGTGGTGGGCAGTGGCGCCGCCGGCATGACCGCGGCGCTCGCGGCCGCGCAGCACGGCCTGTCCGTGGTGGTGATCGAGAAGACCGGCCGGTTCGGCGGCTCCACCGCGCGTTCCGGCGGCGGCCTGTGGGTGCCGGGCAACGAGGTGCTGCGCCGGGCCGGGGTCGCCGACACACCCGAGCAGGCCCGTACCTACCTGGCCCATGTCGCGAACGGCTGCGTGACCGCCGAACGCCAGCAGGCACTGCTCGCACAGGGCCCGGCCATGCTGAGTTTCGTGCGCGCACACGCGCCGGTGGACTTCGCCTGGGTGCCCGGCTACGCCGACTACTATCCGGAGGCCCCCGGCGGCCTGGCCACCGGCCGGAGCATCGAACCTCGGCCCATGGACGGCCGGGTCCTCGGCGCCGAACTGGCGCACCTCAACCCGCCCTACCTGCCCACGCCACCTGGGGTGACGATCACCCAGGCCGACTACCGCTGGCTGAGCCTGGGCCCACGGCATCCCCGGGCGGTACTCGCCAGCATCAAGGTCGCGGGCCGGCTGGCCCGCACCCGCGTGCTCAGGCAGCGGGTGCTCAGCATGGGCCAGGCGCTGGCCGCGGGCCTGCGGGCGGGCCTGGCGGCCAAGCAGGTGCCGGTCTGGCTGGACACCCCGATGACCGGCCTGCACCTGCAGGACGGCCGGGCCGCGGGGGTGACTGCGACCCGCGACGGCCAGCCCGCGCTGATCCGGGCCAGCCGCGGCGTGGTGCTGGCGGCCGGCGGCTTCGAGCGCAACGCGGCGATGCGGCAGCGCTACCAGCGCCCGCCGATCGGCGCCGAGTGGACCACCGGGTCGCCCGGCAACACCGGCGACGCGATCACCGCTGCCGAGGCGGCGGGGGCAGCGCTCGACCTCATGGACGACGCCTGGTGGGGCCCGTCCATCCCGCTGCCGTCCGGGCCCTACTTCTGCCTGGCCGAGCGCAGCCTGCCCGGCTGCCTGCTGGTCAACGGCGCGGGCCAGCGTTTCGTGAACGAGTCCGCGCCCTACGTGGACGCGGTGCACGCGATGTACGACGGGCACACCGACGCCGTCCCGCACATCCCGTCCTGGCTGATCTTCGACCAGCGGTACCGGAACAGCTACGTGTTCGCGGGCCTGCCGCCGGGCCGGTCACTCCCCCGGCGCTGGTCCGCCGTCGGCTCGGTGCACCGCGCCGCCACCGTCGCCGAACTGGCCGCCAGCGCCAGCCTGGACCCCGATGCGCTGGCCGCGACCGTGACCAGGTTCAACGGCTTCGCCCAGGTGGGCAGGGACGAGGACTTCCACCGTGGCGACTCGGCCTACGACCGTTACTATGGCGACCCGCGGCGCCGCCCCAACCCGAACCTCGCGCCGCTGGACACCCCGCCGTTCTACGCCGTCAAGATCGTGCCAGGCGACCTCGGCACCAAGGGCGGCCTGCGCACCGACGAGCGGGCCCGGGTGCTGCACGCCGACGGCACCCCGATCCCCGGGCTGTACGCGGCCGGCAACACCAGCGCCGCCGTCATGGGGCACAGCTACGCCGGCGCGGGCGCCACGATCGGCCCGGCGATGACGTTCGGCTACATCGCCGCGCTCGACATCGTCGGCCAGGAACAAGGAACTAGCCCAGTTCCTTGCGCATGAGCGTGCACACGGTCTCGTACCGGACGACAGACCCGTCCGGCCCATCCTCGTCCCAGGACTCGGGCGCACGGCCGTAGGCGACATAGCCGAGCCGTTCGTACAGGGCGCGGGCGCGCGGATTGTTCTCTTCTACGCCAAGCTCCGCCCGGTGTAGCCCGCGGGCGCGGATCCGCTGCTCGGCGGCCTCGATGAGGACCGTGCCGATGCCGCACGACTCCAAGGCTCCGTGCACCGCCAGCATCCACAGCACCCCGGCGCCGGGGATCTTCGAATAGTCGATCCCGCCGAGCGCCACCGGCACGCCGGAGGGCGGGCAGGCCGCGAGGTACTCCACCTCGCCGCGCCCGGCGCGGTCCAGCGCGTCGGCGATGGCCGCGATGTGCATCGGCCCACCCGACCAGGCGCACGATGGCAGGTCCGCGGCGGTCAGGTCGCGCACCGTCAGCGGCAGCACCACCTCCGGCATGGCCCGCACCTCCGCCCGGGATTGTGGTGGTGGGCACTCCACCCCCAAAAGAATGTGGGTGGAGTGCCCACCACCACAAACGAATTCAGGGGTGGGCGGCGCCGGGGTGGTGCGGGCGTCGGTGCCGGGGCACGCGCGTGCGCAAGCACTAGGATCGGCGCTGATGCCACGGCTCCTGATCGTTCATCACACGCCCTCACCAGCAATGCAGGAGATGCTGGAGGCAGTGACCCGCGGAGCGCGCACCGACGAGATCGACGGCGTTGAGGTGGTCCTCCGGCCTGCCCTGACCGCGGCGGCCGCCGAGGTGCTGACGGCCGACGGTTACCTGCTCGGCACTCCGGCCAACATCGGCTACATGTCCGGGGCGCTCAAGCATTTCTTCGACGGCATCTACTATCCGTGCCTGGAGGCCACCCAGCGGCGGCCCTACGGCCTGTATGTGCATGGCGCCTCGGACACGACCGGCGCGGTGCGCGCGGTGCAGGCGATCACCACCGGCCTGCGCTGGCGTGAGGTCCGTCCTCCGGTCTGCGTCACCGGGACCCCGGGCAGGGAAGACGTGGACGCGTGCTGGGAACTGGGTGCGCTGCTGGCAGCGGAGGTTGCCGGGTGACCGGGCTCGCGCCGGGCCGTTAGCCGGGGCCGAGAATGAGGCCGCTGGTGGGGACGCCGGTGCCGGCGGTGACCAGTACCGGGCCGTCGCCGGGTACCTGATTGACCGAGGTGCCGCGGACCTGGCGGACCGCCTCGGCGATGCCGTTCATGCCGTGGATGTACGCCTCGCCGAGCTGGCCGCCGTGTGGGTTCAGCGGCAGCGCCCCGCCCAGTTCGATCGCCCCGCCGGCGATGAAGTGCCTGGCCTGCCCGCGCGGACAGAAACCCAGCTCCTCCAGTTGCAGCAGGACGTACGGGGTGAAGTGGTCGTAGAGCACGGCGGTACGCACGTCGGCCGGGCCGATCCCGGCCTGCCGCCACAACTGCCTGGCGACCACTCCCATCTCGGGGAGGCCGAGCTCGTCGCGGTAGTAGCTGGTCATGGTGAACTGGCCCGGGCTGCTGCCCTGCGCGGCGGCGCGGATCATGGCCGGCCGCTGCCGCAGGATGCGGGCCCGCTCGGCGCTGGTCACCACCACGGCCACGGCGCCGTCGCTTTCCTGGCAGCAGTCAAGCAGCCGCAGCGGCTCGGCGATCCACCGGGACGCCTGGTGCTCGGCGAGGGTCACCGGGCGCTGGTAGAACCACGCCTTCGGGTTGGTCGCGGCGTGCCGCCGGTCGGCGACGGTGACCCGGCCGAAGTCCTCGCTGGTCGCGCCGTAGTCGTGCATGTACCGCCGGGCGATCATCGCCACGGTGGCGGCCGGGGTGGACAGCCCCATCGGGTAGTGCCAGCCGTTGTCCACGCCGGAGGAGGTTGCCGCCTGGACCGCGGCACGGGATACCTGGCCGAACCGGTGCCCCGACCGCTCGTTGAGCGCCCGGTAGCAGACCACGACCTCGGCGATCCCGGCGGTGACGGCCAGCGCCGCCTGGAGTACGCAGCCGCACGCGGCGCCGCCGCCGTAGCCGACGTGGCTGAAGAACCGCAGGTCGCCGAGGCCAAGCTCGCGGGCGAGCGCGATCTCCGCGGTGCTGTCCATGGTGAACGTGACCAGCCCGTCCACGTCGGCCGGGTCCAGCCCGGCGTCGGCCAGCGCGGCAAGCGTCGCCTCCGCGGCCAGCCGCAGCTCGCTGCGCCCGGAGTCCTTGGAGAACTCGGTGGCCCCGATCCCGGCGATCGCCGCCGCCCCGGCGATCACCGCGTGGCCTGCTTTCCCCGCCCCCGCGCTTCGCGCCCGCCCCCGCTCTCCGGCAGGCAGACCCTGACCGTGCCGGTCACGTGGTCGCCGAGACCGCACCGGCCGACGACCTCGATCACGCAGTCCTGGCCGCTGTGCTGGCCCTCCCCGGCCTGGATCACCCGCCCGGAGATGGTCAGCGTGTCCCCTGCGTAGCAGGGCACGCCGAGCCGGATGTCGACCTTGCGGACCAGCGCGTCCGGGCCCGCCCAGTCGGTGACGTACCGCTGCATAAGGCCGGTGGTGGTGAGGATGTTGATGAAGATGTCCTTGCCGCCGCGCGCCACGGCCTTGTCCCTGTCGTGGTGCACGTCCTGGAAGTCCCTGGTCGCGAGCGCGGTGGCGATCACGAACGTGGGCGTGACGTCGATCACGAGTTCCGGCAGGACGGCGCCCGTGGTCACGGTCATGGCCGGTCCTCCCGCCAGGCGAGCAGCGTCAGGTCGGCGTCGACCTTCACGAACTCGGCCCGGACCGGCATGCCGACGCGCACCTGGTCCGGGTCCACGCCGAGCAGTTCGCCGACCATCCGGACGCCCTCGGTGAGCTGGACCAGCGCGATGACGAACGGTGCCTGGTGGCCGGGCACCGGCGGGTGGTGGTGCACGACGTAGCTGTAGACCTCCCCGGTCCCCGCGGCCAGCACGTACTCGGGCTTGTCGGCGCCGCAGGCCGGGCACATCGGCCCCGGCGGATACCGCAGCGCGCCGCACCCGCCGCAGCGCTGGATCCGCAGCTCGCCACGGGCGGTGCCATCCCAGAAGAACGCGGTGTCCGCGGTGACCACCGGGCGCAGCACCTCCCCCGCCGTGCCCGATGAAGGGGGGCGAGTGGGGGGCCGGAATTTCAGCACCCGGAACCGCATCGCCGCGACCGCCTCGTCGCCCACATACCAGGTGCTCCGGGTGGTGACGAACCAGCCTTCGCCGAGCGCGGTCTGCTTCGGCCCGGTCACCCCCTCCAGGCTGGAGCGCACCGTGAGCTGCTCGCCGGGGCGCAGATACCGGTAGTACTCCTGCTCGCTGTTGGTGGCCACGACCGAGGTGAATCCCGCGTCGTGAAGCACCGCGGTCATCAGGCCCAGCGGGTCACCGGAGTCACCGTCGGCGTCCGGCGCCGGCCGCAGCCCACGCATCGTCCATACCTGGACCATCGCGGGCGGCGCGACCAACTGGCCGTGCACGGACGCGGCGGCCGCCCCGGCGTCGGTGTAGACGGGGTTGGTGTCGCCCATGGCCTGGGTCCAGTGCCGGATCATGGGCACGTTTACCGGGTCGGGAGCCGCCCGCGGCGGGCTCTGCCCGGCCGCGGCGATCCGCTCGGCGGCCTGCCTGATCGCGGCCGTGGTGTCGTCGGTTGCCATCACGCCCTCACGTTCACCGCGGGACCCGGGGCAGGCCGAGTCCCGCTGTCGCGATCAGCTCGCGCTGGATTTCGTTGACTCCGCCGCCGAACGTCAGCACGGTGTTTCGTTTGGCCTGAATATCAAGCCAGTGCCGGAGCTGGGCAGTTTCCTCCTCAGCCGGGTCGCCGTGCCGCGCCACCACTTCTTCCAGTAGCTGACCAAGCTGCTGGAGCCGGACGGAGGAGTAGACCTTGGTCATCGACGCGTCCGCGACGTCGACGGTGTCCGCCGCCGCGACCTGCCAGTTCAGCAGTTCGTTGACGCGCAGGCTGGCGTAGGCCGCCCCGAGCGCCCGGCGCACGTCGGGCCGGTCGAGCAACGGCCGCCCGTCCGGCCCGGTCCGGCCAGCGGCCCAGCCCAGCACCCGGTCGTGCAGGGCGGCGAGCTTGCCGGCCGGGCCGAGCATCACCCGCTCGTGGTTGAGCTGGGTAGTGATCAGCCGCCACCCGGAGTTCTCCGCCCCGACCCGGCGGGTGACCGGGACGCGCACGTCCGAGTAGTAGGTGGCGTTGACGTGGTGCGCGCCGTCCAGGGTGATGATCGGTGTCCAGGAGTACCCGGGATCTGTGGTGTCCACGATCAGGATCGAGATGCCCTTGTGCCGGGGGGCCTCGGGGTCGGTTCGGCAGGCCAGCCAGACGTAGTCGGCGTCGTGGCCGCCGGTGGTGAAGATCTTCTCCCCGTTCACCACGTAGCTGGCCCCGTTCCAGACGGCCCTGGTGCGCAGCGCCGCGAGGTCGGTGCCCGCCTCCGGCTCGGTGTACCCGATGGCGAAGTGCACCTCACCAGCGAGGATCTTCGGCAGGAAGAACTCCTTCTGCTCAGGAGTGCCGTGGGCCTGCAGCGTCGGGCCGACGGTCTGCAGGGTGACCGCGGGCAGCGGCACGTCGGCGCGGGCCGCCTCGTTGGCGAAGATCTGCTGCTCCACCTGGCCGAGCCCGCGCCCGCCGTATTCGGTGGGCCAGCCCACGCCGAGCCAGCCGTCCCGGCCCATCCGACGCACCACCTCGCGGTACACCGTGCCGTGCCGGTCGGTCAGCATCGCGGCCCGTTCGGCGGGCGAGATCAGCCCGGTGAAGTAGGCCCGCAGTTCGTCACGCAGGGCCAGTTGCTCCGTGGTGAGGTCAAGGAACACTGCGGCCTCACCCGGCCCTGTCGCCGAGCAGGCCGAGCCGGTAGTCCACCCCGCCGACGAGGCCGACCAAATCCTTGACCACTGCGGAGTACTTGTGCAGCGGGTAGCTGACGTCCATGCCGGTGCCGCCGTGCAGGTGGTGGCAGGCCCGCATGGCCGCCGGCGCCTCCGCCGCGAGCCAGTACGCGGCCACGTCGGTGTCGCTTCCGGCGTCCCGCCCGGTGTCCAGCCGCCAGCACGCGGACGCGGTCGCCAGGTGCAGGGTGCGGCTCGCGATGGCGACGTCGGCGATCTGCTGCGCGACCGCCTGGAACGTGGCGAGCGGACGGCCGAACTGCTGCCGGGACCGGATGTGCTCCGTGGTCAGCGCGAGCGCGCCGGCCAGCGCGCCGTCGGCCAGGCAGCAGGCGCCGGCCGCGGTGAGCTGGTACAGGTCGGCCAGCGCGTCGTTCCCGCGCAGGATGCGCGTGGCGGGGGCGCCGTCGAGCCGCACGGTGTACTCCGGGGTGGCGGAGGAGCTTGGCGTGCGCCGGAGCGTCACACCGGAAGCGGACGTGGCGACGACGGCGATCGCGGTGCCGCCGGTGCCGAGGCTGGCCGGGACCAGCATCCAGGTCGCGGCCGCCGCGTACGGCACGCCGATCTTGACCCCGGAAACGGTGCCCTGGCCCGCGCCGACGGCGGCGCCGGAGCGCA
>Ga0070709_10001155_pt1 | contig 14508 bp, 16 predicted proteins | sample LARL51metaG_FD_65449 | JGI IMG/M metagenome (GOLD analysis project Ga0070709, IMG submission 65449) | Corn, switchgrass and miscanthus rhizosphere microbial communities from Kellogg Biological Station, Michigan, USA - LAR L5-1 metaG | ecosystem: Host-associated > Plants > Roots > Rhizosphere ...
TGAGGAGCCGAATCAGCTCCGGCAGCCCGTGCCGGAGGAGCGGTTCTCCCCCCGTGAGGCGGATCTTCGTCACGCCCAGCCCGGCGAACACCCCGGCGAGTTGCGTGATTTCTTCGAACGTGAGAATCGATTCCCGCGGCAGCCACACGTAGTCATCCTCGGGCATGCAGTACCGGCACCGCAGGTTGCAGCGGTCGGTCACCGAGATGCGCAGGCTCTTCAAGGGCCGGTGGAGCTGGTCCAGAACCGGGAGGCTCATTCCGGCCCCACCATGGACGGATGCCCCGACGGGTCCACCCAGGTGGCCGTACCATCGGCACGCAACTCCTTTTTCCAGACCGGGAGACGCGTCTTGACCTCCTCGATGACGTACCGGCAGGCCGCAAAGGCGTCGGCGCGGTGGGGCGTCGCCACGGCGATGGCGATACTCGCTTCCTCGGCCGGCACCAGACCCAACCGGTGCCGCACCGCCACCCGCGCATCCGCCCACCGCCGGCGCGTCTCTGCCACGATCCGGTCCAGCTCCGCTTCGGCCATGGCGTCGTACGCGGAGTATTCGATCGCGGTCACCCCGCCGTCCTCAGGCCCGTCCCGGACCGTCCCCAGAAAGGCGCAGGTCCCACCGCAATGCGGCGCGGAGACCTCGGCCAGGAGGGACTCGAGGGTCAGGGGGGAGGTGGTGAGGTAGGTCATCGGTCGTCAGCCGCCCGCGAGGGGAGGCAACAGGGCCAGCTCGTCCCCGTCCGAAACCGGGGCGTCGAGCCGCACGTGGCGCAGGTTCAGAGCGGCAAGCGGCTGGGCCGGGAGGGCGGACGCGCCAGGCCAGGCGTCCCTGACCTGCTTCATCACGTCCGAGACCGTCGCGGGCAGGGGGATGGTGACGGTCCCCTCGCTGCGCCCCGCCAGCTCGGCGTAGCGCGCGAAGAACCGTACCCGCACCGTACCCAGTGTCCCCGAAGGGCTCATCATCGGGGAGAACCTACTGGTTTCTACCGGCCGGTGGTACCCGTCATGAGTCCGCGCCAGATCCTGGCTTGTTTCGCGGTGGGCGAGGCCGTGTGGTCGAGTGATACCGCCTCGACGCTCCGCTCGCGTACCGTGGTATGCAACGTCAGCTCCCGGCCGGCCCGATGGATCACGATGTCGAGCGGTGCACCGGCTTTCCCCTGGTACCGGGACCGGAATCCGGGTCCGAAATCCGCACTCGGCGTCGTCACGACATCGCCGATTCGGATCAGCGTGTCTCCCACCTGAAGTCCCGCTCCTGCCGCGGCACCTCCCGGCACAACTTCCGTCAGCACGTTGAAGACCGCCCCGCTGGAAGAAACCCCCAGCGTCGGGACGGTGGTGTGGGTGACCCGGTAGTCGAGGCCGGCTTTCGCAAACACGGCCGCGTACGGAAGGGAGTCGCGCCCGTTGACGTAGTGCTGGTAAAAGGACGCCACATCGGGCATCCCGTTCTCACCCAGGAGCCTCAGCAGGTCGGCGGTGGCGAAGCCCTTCCCGGTCTGGTAAAAGCGCGTGTACAGCCCGCGCATGACGTCGTCGAGGCTGTGCGCGTTGTCTGTGGCGTCGCGAATCGAGATGTCGAGCAGGAGTCCCGTCAGCGATCCCTTGGGATAATAGAGTTGGGAGCTGTTGACGTAGACCTCGTTGATCCAGGTCGCCTCGGACCCATCTTCCTCGCTCCACGGCTCCGGAGCCTGGTTGACCTGGTCGATGTTCTGGTGAACGTGATCCAGGAAGTCCGAGTCGGTCCAGATTCCGGCCCGCCAGTTGGTCAGGTCGGCGTAGTAGTCGGTGACGCCTTCGGACCACCAGAGGAGCGGCGTGTACTGCTCGTCCCGGTATTCATAGGGCCACATCTCCACCGGCCGGATGCGCTTCACGTTCCACAGGTGGAAGAACTCGTGCGCCATCAGGGGATTCATGAATCCGCCCAGGGTGCCGCCCGCGTCCGCGAATCCGGGCCCCGCGGGCATGATGTCGAACTGGCTGTAGAGATGCTCCAGACCGCCCGCCCAGTTGATGGTGTCCCGCACGACGTCGAAAAAGACGGTGTAGACATCGTACGGTGCCCCTCCCATCAGCCGGTCCTGAACGTCGGCCATCTTCGCGACGGACGTCCGCAGCGCCGTCCGGACGGCGGGCGTGTAGTCGGAGTCGGGCCACACGGCGATCCGGATCCACTTCCCTCCTGCCTGGAGTGAGTCGACGCTGAAGTGACCGAGGAAGGTCTCGGCATCCGCGAGCACGTGATAGTCGGGGGCCGTGTACACGCCCGAGGTCCCGGACTTGAGCGCGGTGGTCACGCGCCAGCCGTCCGGCACCACGAAGCGAACCTCGGCGGGGCGATCGAGGTGGCCGGGCTGATAAAGAAAGAGATTCGTGCCGAGGAACTGCGCGAGATCACCGTGAATGCGCGCCATCGACAGGTCGATGGTGTCGGCGAGCTCGTCGAAGGACACGGTGACGGATGGAGCGCCACCGGTCGGCACCCGCCAGGTCGTTTTGTCCGCGCGATCCCAGAACAGCGCCCGCCCCGACGCATCCTTCGCTCCGAAATGACGGACGAAGCGCGCGTAGTTCTGGATGTCGTAGTTCCCCGGGCTCCAGGCCGGAAGCGCGACGTACAGCGTATCGAGCCCCGCGGCCGGGAAGGTCGCTTCGACGTGGAACAGCTTGGTTGTCGGATCGGGAATCGAGACCTGATAACGGACGGTCTGTGCGGAGAGCGGCAGGGCCGCGAGGGCAAGCAGGAGTTGGCGCACCACTGGGCTCCGGTGTCGGGGGCTTCTGGGAGAAAATTGGCTTAAAACGATGCGGCCCCGACGTTTAGTCGGGGCCGGGGGTTTCACTGAAGCGCTGAACGGTGCCTAGGACGGGACTTCTTGCCCGCTGGCGTCCGCGACCATCGCACGCAACTCCTTGCTGGGCTTGAAGACAGGTACCGGCCGAGCTGCGACTTCCACCGGGTCCCCCGTGCGAGGGTTCCGGGCCATACGCGTCTTCCGCTGACGGATTTTGAAGGTGCCAAAGCCGCGTATCTCAATGTTATGCTGCTCAGATAGCGCTGCCTTCACCGCGTCCAGAAAGGAATCGACCACGCGGGCGCAGTCCTTCTTGGAAATCAGAGGACCGGCGGTGCGCGCGATTTGGGCGGTCACTTTCTCGACGAGATCAGCCTTCGTCATCCGTTCCCCCTGAGGGCACAAGGGTCCCAAGACCGGGGGGCATATTACGAGCTAGCCTGTTGACTGTCAAGAGCTTGGAGGAACTCTTTGAAGTGTCCTTGGGCGTCGTGGGGGCCCGGAGACGCCTCCGGATGGTACTGGACGGCGAAAATCGGGGCTTCCCGGTGCCGTACCCCTTCGACCGTCCCGTCGTTGAGGTTGAGGTGCGTGACCTCAAGTGACTTCGCACCCGGCACTCCCCCGGTGTCGCCTTTCACCGCAAAACCATGGTTCTGCGACGTGATAAGTACCTGTCCCGTCTTCACATCCCGCACCGGATGGTTCCCGCCGCGGTGTCCGTAGGGGAGTTTCACGGTTTCTCCCCCGAGGGCCAGGCCGAGCAACTGGTGGCCGAGGCAGATCCCGAAGATCGGGAGCGTCCCGTCGGCCAGGGTGCGGATGGTGTCGATGGCGTACCCCACCGCCGACGGGTCGCCGGGGCCATTCGACAGGAACACGCCGTCCGGCTGTAACTCGCGCACCTGCGCCGCCGTGGTGGACGCCGGGACCACCGTGACCCGGCAGCCGTTCTGCACGAAGAGCCGGAGAATGTTGCGCTTCATCCCGAAGTCGTATGCCACGACGTGATGCTGCGCGTCCGTCGGCCCCTCCGTGTAAGCCGCGTCGATCGTCGCCTCACTGGCGAGGTCGAGGCCGTTCATGTCGGGTGCCGCGGCCAGGAGGCGGCGTACCTCATCCGACGGCGCATCCCCCAGCGCGAGTGCGCCACGCATCGCGCCCTTGGAGCGGATGTGACGCGTGAGCTGACGGGTATCGACGTCGGAGATCAGCGGGACGTGCGCCTCCGCGAGCCACTCGAGGAGCGGGCCGGTGGAGCGCCAGTTGGAGGGCTGAACCGACAACTCACGGACGACGACCCCCGCGACGCGGGGGCGGTCCGACTCGACGTCTTCGGGATTGATCCCGTAGTTGCCGATCATCGGCGCCGTCATGACCACGAGCTGCCCGAGATACGAGGGGTCGGTAAAGACCTCCTGATATCCGCTCAGATTCGTGGTGAAGACGACTTCCGCGCACGTGGCCTCGAACGGGAGTGGCGCGGTTCCGGGGAACCAGGCGCCATCCTCGAGGAGCACGTAAGCGGGTTTCAGGTCAGGGGCGCGGTGTGGGAGACTGCGCGGGTTGCGACGGCGTGGTGGGCGCCGGGGTGCTCTGGAGCGGCAGCGGCGCCGCCTGCTGCGCGGGAGCCTGAATCTGGCCCTGGAGCACCGAGCGCGGAGCGGCGTTGTGGGACGACATGAACGCCAGCACGAGAGCGAGGAACAGGAAAATGCCGGAGCACCACCAGGTCATCTTGGTGAGCAGTGTGACCGTCTGACGGCCACCCATGAACATGTCGGTGCCGGCACCGCCGCCCAGGGACGCGAGTCCGCCGCCCTGCCCGGCCTGCAGGAGAACGGCAGTGCCAAGGATGAGGGCGTCGAGGAGCAGCAGAACAAGGAAGAAGGTGTACATGTCGGGGCGTATGATACCTAGGGGGCGCCGGTTCGCACAAGTTGCGCCCAGCCATCGGGTTCCAGTGAGGCTCCCCCCACCAACACCCCGTCGATTTCGGCCTCACCCAAGAGCGCGGCAATGTTTCCGAGGTTCACGCTTCCCCCATACAAGATCCGGGCGTGCGGTGCGCCGTGCCCGGCCAGCCACGCTCTGATCTGCCGGTGCACCGCCCCGGCATCCTGCGGAGTGGCGTTCCGTCCGGTCCCGATGGCCCACACCGGCTCGTAGGCCAGGACGATCTGCTGGACGTCGCCTGCGCCGAGACCGTCCAGGGCTCCCGCGAGCTGTCTGGTGACCACCGCCAGCGTATTCCCCGCCTCCCGCTCCTTTAATTCCTCGCCGACGCAGAGCATCGGCGTCAGTCCCGCGGTGAGGGCGGCCCGCACTTTCCGGGCGGTATCGGCGTCGGTCTCGCCGAAGATCCTCCGGCGCTCGGAGTGGCCGACGAGTGTCGCGCGCGCGCCGGCCTGCGCGACGATGCCGGCCGACACCGCTCCCGTGAAGGCGCCCTTCGGCTCCCAATGGATGTCCTGCGCGCCGACACGGACGTCGGCACGGTCTTGGAGAGCACCCGCCACCGCTTCGAGGGATGCCGCGGGCGGGAAGAACCATACCTCACGCCCCGGCAGGGGCGCGGACCGCGCCAGAAACGTGGCGCAATACGCGCGGGCCTCGGTGGGCCCGAGGTGCATTTTCCAGTTGGCGGCGAAGAGCAGGTTCTTCACGCGTCTTCGAGCGCGACCACGCCCGGCAGGGGCTTCCCTTCCAGGAACTCGAGGGACGCGCCGCCGCCGGTCGAGACGTGCGACAGCTTGTCCTCGAGCCCGGCCACCGCGGCCGCGGAGTCTCCCCCGCCGACGATCGTCACGGCACCTTTCGCACCGGCTTCCACGAGCGCCTGGGCGACAGCACGCGTCCCGGCGTCGAATGGAGGTGTCTCGAACACGCCCATGGGACCATTCCACAGCACGGTCTTGGCCCTGATGATCCGCGCCCGGAAGTCGGCGGAGGTCGCCTGATCGATGTCGAAGACCGCCCACCCCGACGGAATCGCGTCCGAGGCCACGGTCTTCCGCTCGGCACCCCGCTCCAGGGAGGGTGCGATCACGGCGCCCCGCGGCAGGATGAGCTTCTTTCCCGCCGTGGTCAGCAGCCCCTTGGCCAGATCGATCCGGTCGCGCTCCACCAGTGACGATCCCACATCGAATCCCATGGCGGCGAAAAACGTGCAGGCCATCGCGCCGCCGATGAGCACCTCGTCCACCCGCGGCAGGAGCGACTCGATCACGTCGATCTTGCCCGAGATCTTGGCTCCTCCCAGCACCGCGATGAACGGCCTCTTGGGAGACGCGAGCGCCTCGCCCAGGTATTTCAGCTCCTTCTGCATCAGGAACCCGGCGACGGCGGGCTTGAGGATGTGAGCCACCCCTTCTGTGGAGCTGTGCGCCCGGTGAGCGGACCCGAACGCGTCATCGACGTAGAAGTCCCCGAGCGCCGCAAACGTCCGGGCCAGCGCCGGATCATTCTGCTCCTCGCCGGGCCAGAACCGCGTGTTCTCCACCAGCGCCACGCCGCCGCGGGGCAGGCGTTTGGTCGCGGCGACTCCCGCGGCCGGATCCGCGATGAACTCCACCGGCGCGCCGAGCAGCTGCTCCAGGGTGGGAACGACTTGCTTGAGGGAATACTGGGGGTCGGGCCCTGCCTTGGGACGCCCGAGGTGCGACAGCAGGACCACGCGGGCCCCGCCCTCGCGGAGGTACTTGATGGTGGGGAGTGCCGCCCGGATGCGGGTGTCGTCCGTCACCGTGCCGTTTTTCAGGGGCACGTTGAAGTCGACTCGTACCAGTGCGCGTCTACCGTCGAGCGCCTCCTTCGGGAGGTCGCTCAACGCCCGTTTGGTCACTGCTTGGTTCCGATGTACGAGAGCAGGTCGACGCAGCGCGCCGAGTACCCCATTTCATTGTCGTACCAGCTGGTGATGTGGATCAGCTTGCCGTCGATCACCGCCGTCGAAGGCGTGTCCACCACGCTCGAGTAGAGCGACCCGATGTAGTCGTGGGAGACCAGGGGCTCGTCGGATACGGCGAGAATTCCCTTCAGCGGCCCGGTTGCCGCGGCCGCCTTGAAAGTCTGGTTGACCTCCTCGACCGTCGTCGCCTTGGAGACCTCGGCGATCAGCTCCACCACCGACACGTCAGGCGTCGGCACGCGCAGCGAGATGCCGTCGATCTTCCCCTTCACCTCCGGAAGCACGAGGCTCGTGGCCTTGGCGGCACCGGTGGTGGTCGGAATGATCGAGAGGGCCGCGGCGCGCGCCCGCCGGAGATCCTTGTGCGGGAGGTCGAGGATCTGCTGGTCGTTCGTGTAGCTGTGCACCGTGGTCATGAACCCGTGCACGAAGCCCCAGGTGTCCAGCACGACCTTGACGACCGGTACGAGGCAGTTCGTGGTGCAGGACGCGTTGGAGATGACCGTATGCTTGGCCGGGTCGTACTTCTGGTGATTGACGCCCATCACGATCGTGATGTCTTCACCCTTGGCGGGCGCGGAGATCACGACCTTCCGGGCACCCGCGGTCAGGTGCTTGTTGGCGTTGTCGCGATCCGTGAAGCGGCCGGTGCTCTCGAGCACGACGCTCACCCCCAGGTCCTTCCAGGGGAGCTTCTCGGGCTCCTTGATGGCGGAGACCTTGATCTCCTTGCCGTTCACCACCAGGGCGTCGGCCTTGGCTTCGACCGTCCCCGGGAATTTTCCGTGCACCGAGTCGTACTTGAGGAGATGCGCCAGGGTCTTGGTATCGGTGATGTCGTTGACGCCGACGAACTCGATCGCGGTATTTCCGGCGGCCACGGCCGCCCGCAACACGTTGCGGCCGATCCGGCCGAACCCGTTGATGCCAACCCGCACTGCCATTGCGCGCTCCTACGTGAAGTCGGGGATGACGGCACGCCCGAAGGTGACGGCCGCGATGTGAGTGGCGCCGGCGCCCGCCAAGGCACTTGCCGCCGCGGCGAGCGTGGCGCCAGTTGTAAATACGTCGTCCACCAAGACTAACGCGGAAGTCGGAACGCGGAATGCGGAACCGTTCCGCCTTCCCACTTCCGAGTTCCGCGTTCCGAACGCTCCCGCCACGTTCGCCAGACGCGACGCCGGTGTCAACGTGGTCTGGGACGCGGTCTCGCGCACCCTCGCCAACAGCCCACACAACACCGGCATTTGCCACGCCGTTCCCAGCGCGCGCGCGAGGACCTCGCTCTGATTGTATCCCCGCCGGGCCAGCCGCCGGCGCGCGAGCGGGATGGGCACGAGCGCGGACCCCGGGGGCGGCGGCGGCAGGTGGCGGACCATCACCGCCGCGAGATCGCGCGCCACCTTCGGGAATCCGCCGTACTTCAAGGCATGGACCGCCTTCCGCGCCGGGGCGTCGAGCCACACCGCCGAACGGGCGCGGCCGAACGGGGGAACCCAGTCGTGGCAGAGACGACAGGGACCGAAATGGGGCTCGGGTTGACCACAGCGATCGCACCAGGGGGGACACACGGGGCGCCAGCGATGGCGGCAGACCGCACACACCAGATCATCGGCTTTGGCGAACGGGAAGAGCGCGTGGCAGAGGAGACATTCGGCGGGGAGCAGCAGCTGCACGAGGGCGCTAGTCACGGAGCGCGCGCTCCACGGCCGCGCGCATCACCTCCGCCGGAGCACGCACCCCGGGGAAGAATCGCTCAAAGGCGGCGGCGCCCTGCGCCACCAGCATGGTCCGGCCATCGCTCACCCGGCGCCCCCGTTGGTCCAGCGCCCGCACCCACGCCGTGCCGCCCCGCCGGTACACGAGATCGAGCACCGCGGTGTTCGCTCCCACCTGGTCGGGCGCGAGCGGCAGTGGGTCTCCATCCCGCATCCCAACCGGCGTCGCATTGATCACCACCTCGGCAGCGCTGCTGTCGGCGGGGCTGGCCTCGAGTGCCAGGACGGTTCGGGCCCATTCGACGAACCGTCGCGCGGTCTCATGGGTCCGTGATTTCACGTGGAGAATGGCCCCCCGCTCCGCCGCGGCTGCCGCGACGGCGCGCGCCGAGCCCCCCGTGCCCAGGACCAGCCACCGGCCGCCGCGAGGCACACCCAATTCATCCAGCGCCTGGGACACCCCGATCACGTCGGTGTTGTCTCCCACCAGCACGCCCTCCTCCACCCAGAACGTATTGCACGCGCCGGTGCGGGTGCAGGCATCCGTTTTCCGCGCGACGTACCCGGCCGCCGCTTCCTTGTGAGGAACGGTGACGTTCCCGGCGGCGGCGACGGCGGTCAGGGCGGACAGCACGGAGGTGAGCGCCGCCGCGGGAGTCTTCAGCGCCACGTAACTCCCGGGGATACCCATCGCGTGCAAGGCGGCGTTGTGCATCGTGGGAGACAGCGAGTGGGAAACGGGGTCTCCCACAATGGCGAGCAGTCTGGGGTCAGCGGGGCGAGCCATCGGCCGCCTCCCGGGCCAGCCGTTCCACCACCGCCGTGATCAGCGCCTCCAGCTCGGCGCAGGTCTCGCGGTAGATCTCGAGATCGCCGCCGAACGGGTCACTCACCTCCGCGTCTCCGGAACGGCCGGCGAATTCCCCCAGCACGAATACCCGCCCGTCGCCACCCAGCTCGTCCACCCGCGCCCGATGATGCCGGGCCATGGTGAGAATGAGATCCGATTCCTCGACCAGCTCCCGCGTCAACAGGCGCGCGCGGTGGCTCGAGAGGTCGAGCCCGCGCTCGAGTGCCACGAGGTACGCACCCTCGGACGCGGGCGCGCCATCCCACGCCCCCGTCCCCGCCGAGCTCACGTCCATGTCGGAGAGGTCGCGGTCCTTGAGCGCCTTGGTGAGCAGCGCCGCGGCGAGCGGACTGCGGCAGATGTTGCCGGTGCAAACGAGGAGGACGCGCTTGGTCATGGGGCCAGGGCTCCGACGGCCGCACGCATCTGGGTCCGGGAAATCGCTCCCCGCCGTACCAGTGCCGCCTTCGGGCCCGTGCAATCAACCACGGTCGAGGGCGGCCGGTTCCCCAGAACGCCGCCATCGAGGACCAAGAGCTGCCCCGCCTCCACGGCGTCGCCGAAGTCCCGGACGATCGCGGCGGCTCCGGGCTCCGGAAACTGGCCCGGCAGATTGGCGGAGGTCGACGTCAAGGGCTCACCCAGGTTCGCCACCAGGCTTGCGATCAGCGGGTGTGAGGTCCAGCGCACCGCGATGCCACCCTCGGGACCTCGCAAAATGTCCGGCAGGCGCCCGTTTCCACCCGGGAGCACCAGGGTGATCGGCCCGGGCCAGAAGGCCTTGGCCAGGGCATCGGCCGTCTCGTTGAACGCCAAGCCGAGCGCTTCAACCATTTCCCGGTTGGACACCAGAAGGAGAAACGGCTTGCCCGGCTCCCGCCCCTTGAGACGCGCCAGGGCGCCGACCGGCTCCGCGCGCGCCAGCGATCCCAGCCCGTACACCGTTTCCGTCGGATACGCGATCAGCCCGCCCGCCCGCAGGTGCGCCGCGACGCGGGGCGTCGAGGACGAGGCGCCTTGAGGTGTATCGAAGGGCACTACACCGGTCATCGCAGCTCACGAGCGAGGGCTTCGGCGATCCGAAAGTCGTCGGGTGTGGTCACCTTGAAGTTATGCGGAGTGTCCGGCACCACGTCTACGGGGAATCCGGCGCGCTCGCACAGCTCCCCGTCGTCCGTGGGTGGCGGATCGGCCAGCCTCAGTCGGTTGAACGCTTCCAGCAGCATGGACCTCGGGAAGCCCTGAGGGGTCTGGGCCCGCCAGAGTCCGCTCCGGGGGACCGTCCGCGTCACGCGGGAGTCCCCGCTCACTTCCTTCACGGTGTCCGACAGCGGCACTGCCGCCACGGCCCCGACCCCGCCGCGCGCGCGAGTGATCACGGCGTCGATCGTCGTCCGGTTCGGAAAGGGGCGCGCCGCGTCGTGAATCAGGATGAAACGGCAGTCGCCGCGAAGGGCCGTCATGCCGGAGCGGACCGAGTCGGTGCGGCTCGCGCCGCCCCGGGCCAGGATGAGCCGGTCCCCCATCACCTTGGCGAGCCACTCGGGCGGATGCTCGACGAAGGTCCGGGGAAGCACCGCGACGACCTGGGACACGTCGGGATGCGACGTGAACGGCCGCAGCGCGCGCAGCAGCATGGGAATGCCCAGGATGGCGCGGAACTGCTTGGGCTCTCCGGGGCCGGCCCGGACGCCCGCCCCGGCCGCGACGATGACGACGCCGACGTCAGGCGGCGAGGCGCCGGGCGAGCTCACCAATGTGCTCCAGGCCGATGAGGTCGAGGCCGTCGACTCGGACCCGCGACCGCGCCGACAGGAAGGCGCGGCGGAATCCCTGACGACTCGCCTCCGCCAGCCGGCGTTCGATGCCGGCCACGGGCCGGATCTCCCCTCCGAGCCCCACCTCGCCGAGGAAGAGCGCGTCGGCGGGGGCGGGACGGTCGTGAATGCTCGAGACCAGGGCGGCGGTGACGGCGAGGTCGGTGGACGGCTCAAGGAGGCGCACGCCACCGGTCACGTTGACGAAGACGTCGAGATCGGAAAACGGAAGACCACCGCGGCGCTCGAGGACCGCGAGGAGAACGGCGAGACGGCGCTGATCGAACCCGGTCGCGACGCGTTGCGGTGTGCCGAACCCGGCCTTCGACGCGAGCGCCTGAATTTCGACCAGGAGCGGGCGCGTGCCTTCCATCAGCGCGGTCACCGCGGAACCCGAGACACCGGTCTGCCTCCCCGCCAGGAACAGTGCCGCGGGATCCGGCACCGCCTCCAGGCCCGACGCCGTCATCCGGAACACGCCGATTTCGTCCACGGAGCCGAACCGGTTCTTGACGGCCCGGAGGATCCGGTGGTCGAGCGTGGCCTCGCCCTCGAAGTACAGTACGGTGTCGACGATATGCTCGAGAGTGCGGGGGCCGGCGATGCCGCCGCCCTTGGTGACGTGTCCCACCAGAATCACCGCGGGTCCGGCGTCCTTCGCGAATCGCATCATCCGCGCCGCGCACTCCCGGACCTGGCCGACGTTGCCGGGGGCCCCTTCGAGCTCATCGGTGTAGGTGGTCTGAATCGAATCGACGAAGACGACCTGCGCGTTCAAGGCCGCGGCGTGGGCCACGAACGACTCGAGGCGGGTCTCGCCCAGGGCGTGGACGGCATGGGCGTCGGCGCCCAACCGGTCGGCACGGAGGCGGAGCTGATCGGGAGACTCCTCACCGGAGACGTACAGCGTGCGGATCCCGTTCTTCTCGAGCTGAGCGGCCGCCTGTAGGAGGAGCGTGGACTTGCCGATTCCCGGCTCGCCGCCGACGAGCACGAGGGACCCCGGAACGATCCCTCCACCGAGCACGAAGTCGAATTCGGCGATCCCGGTCTTCCAGCGCTCACGGGATGCGCTCATCACCTCACCGAGGGGCACCGGAGGCGGACCCACCAGGGCCTGCTGACGGCTGATGGCTGAGGGCTGATGGCGCTTGCCGAGCACCGGCTCTTCGACGAGGGAATTCCACGCCCCGCACGAATCACAACGCCCTGCCCACTTCGGCTGCTCGGCGCCGCACTCGGTACACCGAAATACCGAGCGCGCCTTACCCACCAAACACGTCCCCCGGAGGTCCGCTGCTCCGCTCGGTGTAGTTGTCGAACCGCGTGTATTCCTTCTTGAAGTAGAGCTTCACCGTGCCCGTCGGTCCATTGCGCTGTTTGCCCACGATCAGCTCGGCCAGGCCCTCGATGCTCTCGTCGGTCTTGGGATCCACCGGCCCGTCGTAGAACTCCTGCCGGTAGATGAAGCACACCAGATCGGCGTCCTGCTCGATGGCGCCCGACTCGCGGAGGTCCGACAGCTGGGGCCGCCGGTGCTCCCCACCCCGCTGTTCCGGTGCGCGGGAGAGCTGGGACAACGCCAGCACCGGCACGCCCAGCTCCTTGGCCAGCGCCTTGAGCGCCCGGGAGATGTAGGAGATCTCCTGCTGGCGGCTTTCCACGTTGGTGGGGCCCGCCATGAGCTGGAGATAGTCCACCACCACCAGCCCGATATCGTGCTCGGCCTTGAGCCGCCTCGCCTTGGAGCGCATGGCGAGCGGTGTCAGCGCCGCCGAATCGTCGATCCAGATGGGAGCGGTGCCGAGGAGACCGGCGGCACGGGCGAGCTTGGGGTAGTCGTCGTCGCGAAGGGCGCCACGGCGGAGCCGCTGCGCGTCCACCAGGCCCTCGGAGCACAGCAGGCGCTGCACCAGGGCGTCCTTCGACATTTCGAGCGAGAAGATCCCTACGCCTACGTTGTGCTCGATCGCGGCATGCTGAACCACGTTGAGCACGAACGCCGTCTTCCCCATGGACGGGCGGGCGGCGATGATGACGAGATCGGATTTCTGGAACCCGGCCGTAAGCCGGTCCAGGTCCATGAACCCGGAGGCGATACCGGTGACGGCCCCCGCGCCCCCCTGGAGCTGTTCGATCCGCTCCATCGCCGGCCACACCAGCTCCTTCAGGCGGCTGAACTCCTCGGACCGCCGCAGCTGCGCCACCTGGAAGACGCGGTGCTCGGCATTGTCCAGCACTTCACTGGATTCGGACCCCGAGTCGTAGACGTCCTGGATAATCTCCGTGGCCGCTTCCACCAGCCGGCGGAGCACGGCCTTGTCCCGCACGATCTTGGCGTGATAGGTGATGTTCGCGGCGGTCGGCACCACGTCGATGAGGGCGCCGACGTACTCCATGCCGCCGATGCGGTCCAGATCACCCCGGCGCGTCAGCTCGTCGCCCAGGGTGACGGGATCGATCACCTCCCGCTTCTCGGTGAGGTTCGACATCGCGCGGAACAGCACGCGGTGAGCCTCACGATAGAACATGGTGTCGTCCAGAACCTCGACGGCCGAGAGCGCCGCGTCCTGCGACAGCATCATCGCACAGAGGACGGCCTGCTCGGCTTCATTGCTCCAGGGCGGCTGGCGGCCGCCGAAGGTGCGGTCAGGCGTCGAGGAGACGGCGGGCGAAGCGGACGTCATCCCAGGTCGGTTTCTTCCAATTCGGGTTTCGCAGCAGCGCCGCGGGGTGGTATGTCACCACCACGGGAATACCCCGGAAACGATGCACCCGATTCCGCATCGCGCCTAGGGCCTGTTTCGCGTCGAGCAAACTTTGCGCCGCAGTACCACCCATGGCCAGGATGACCTTGGGTCGCACCAGCTCGATCTGGCGCCAGAGGTATGGGAGACACGACGCGACCTCGTCGTACTGCGGCACGCGATTTTCCGGCGGCCGGCACTTCACGATATTGCAGATGTAGACCTGGTCGCGCGGCAGGTCGATCGCGGCGAGAATCTTGGTCAACAATTCTCCCGCCTGCCCCACGAAAGGCCTGCCGGTCTCGTCTTCGGTTCTCCCGGGGCCTTCCCCCACCACCACGAGCCGCGCGGTCTCGGCTCCCTCGCCGGGCACCGTGTGGGTACGCGTTTCGCACAGGCGGCACTTCTTACAATCCTTGATGAGTGCCGCCACGGCGGCCAAAGTGGCGGCCTCGCGGATCGGGTCCTTCGTGAAGAGGTCGCCGGTGGGCGGGTCGTAGATGATACCGGAAGGCGGCACCGGGACATCCCCACCCGGTAGCCCCGGGCTCGCGCCCGGCGTTGGGAATGCCAACCGCGCCCCGGGCGTCGGTGTACCTGACCCCGGACGCGAGTCCGGGGTGGCGGAGGGAGCCGCCTCGTCGCGTCTCTCCGGC
>Ga0070709_10001157_pt1 | contig 14471 bp, 13 predicted proteins | sample LARL51metaG_FD_65449 | JGI IMG/M metagenome (GOLD analysis project Ga0070709, IMG submission 65449) | Corn, switchgrass and miscanthus rhizosphere microbial communities from Kellogg Biological Station, Michigan, USA - LAR L5-1 metaG | ecosystem: Host-associated > Plants > Roots > Rhizosphere ...
GTTCCGCTCACCCCCTGGCTGCTCGGCGCCGCTCCCAACGCGCTCGGATGGGCGATCGGGCTTACCGCGGCCGCATTGTTCAGCGTCGGTGCCGTTTTGTCGCTGTTTACGGGACGCAATGGCGTCTACTCCGGCGTGCGGATGCTCGTGCTCGGCGCGCTCGCGGGCAGCATCACGTTCGGCATCGGCCGGCTGCTCGCGATCGCTACCGGCTGATCAGCGATCGCCCGCTGCACCATAAAAAAAGGCCGCAATGTTGAAGTTGCGGCCTTGTAGTTTCGGACGGGTGGACAGGAGATCGCCCGACCGGAGTTCGGTACAACGGGAGCGCTACCCCTTCATGCATTCACTGCGCGCCTTCGCCGCGTCGGCCTTGGCCATGCCCTTGGTCTTGGCATTGCATTCGGCCATCTTGCTCGGGGCCTTGGCCGGTTTCGCCTTGAGGCACTGGTTGACGAAATTCTGCCGATCCTTGCCTTCGAGCTTCTTCTCGCCGGCTTGCGCCTGGCAGTTACTCATCTTCGTGTTCTGCGCGTTCTCGGCGGCCATGGCCGGCATGGCGAGCGCAGCGACGAACGAAACAACAAGGAGCGATAGGACTTTATTCATGAGGACTCCGGAGGGTTGAGTGCGGGACCTTCGTGCGGTGCTGCGTAGACGTTGAAATCAGTCTACGGCAAGCGTAACGGACGGGGCAATCAATTCGCTGACATGCAAACGGCGCTTGTTGCGCCGGAACCCTCTTGCGGTGCAACATGAAAGCGCGAAGCCCGACCCATCGCGGTCGCCGGTATGCGGTAATATTTACAACGCTCTGAAAACAAAAGGATTTACAGCCAGATGATTCTCGTCCTCGAACCGAACGTCCATCCCGAAAGCGTCGATTACCGCATGCTGGCCGCGCAGCTCGAGCGTCTTGCGAATGTCAGCTTCCGCGTTCACCGGGAGGTCGGCGCCGAAGTGACGCTGACCGAAATCTACCTGATCGGCAACACGGCCGCGCTGACGATCGAGCAGATGCAGGTACTGCCCTGCGTGGCGAAGGTCGTGCGCGTTTCCGAGCCGTACCGCGTTCTGGGCCGGCACAGCCAGGGCGACGATCGCGCGTCATCGTTCGAGTACAACGGCGTGCATTTCGGACAGGACAGCCTCACTGTCGTAGCCGGGCTTTGCGCCGTCGATTCGCAAGCGTCGGTCGAGGCGATGATGAAGGCGTTGCGCGACAACGGCCAGGTCTGCACGCGGATGGGCGCCTACAAGCCGCGCACGTCGCCGTACGCGTTCCAGGGTTACGGCGCGACGTGCCTGCCGTACGTGTTCGAGCTTGCCGGCAAGTACGGGGTCCGCGTGATCTCGATGGAAGTCACGCACGAGTCGCATGTCGAGGAAATACGCCACGCGCTCGAAGCGACCGGGAACGCGACCGGCGTGATGCTGCAGATCGGCACGCGCAACACGCAGAATTTCGAGCTGCTGAAGCTCGTCGGAAGGCAGCAGGAATTCCCGGTGCTGATCAAGCGCGGCTTCGGCATCACGCTCGACGAATCGCTGAATGCCGCCGAATACCTCGCGACCGAGGGCAATCGCAAGGTCGTGTTCTGCCTGCGCGGGATGAAGACGAACATGGGCGACCCGCATCGCAACCTGGTCGATTTCGCCCACGTGCCGGTCATCAAGCGCCTGACGCGCATGCCGGTCGCGATCGATCCGTCGCATTCCGTCGGCACCCGCGCCCGCGCACCCGATGGCGTGCTCGACATTTTCCACGCGGTCGCGCAAGGAGTCGTCGCCGGTGCGAACATGGTCCTCGTCGACTTCCACCCGGATCCTGCGCATGCGCTGGTCGACGGGGCGCAGGCGCTGCTGCCATCGGAGCTGCCGCACTTCCTTGCCGACATCGCGATCGCGCGCGAAGCGTACGAGAAGCGCGCGCGTCTCGCGCCCGATCGCGTCGTCGCGCACTGACGGCCAACGCGCATGCCTTTGCACCGGCGCCGCAACGCGGCCGTGCCGCGCGATCACGCGTGGCAACCCGAATCGGCCGTTGCCCCTTACCGCGCGCCGCGCTGGCTCGCAGGCGGTCACGCGCAGACGATCTGGCCGTACCGCCTGCGGCGACCGGACGTGCCGCTGCGCCGTGAGCGCGTCGAAGCGCCCGATGGCGACTTCTGGGACTTCGACTGGCTCGATGCGCCCGCGACGCCTGCCGCGCCGTGCGTCGTGCTGTTCCACGGCCTCGAAGGCGGATCGGCGTCGCTGTATGCGCGCGCGTTGCTCGACGCACTGTCGCGCCGCGGCTGGCAGGGCGTCGTTCCCCATTTTCGTGGTTGCGGCGGCGAACCCAACCGGCTGCCGCGTGCGTATCACTCGGGCGACCATGCGGAAATCGCGGCGATGCTGGCGGCGATCCGCGCGCGCATCCCGGCCGCATCGCGCCTGCACGCGGTCGGCGTGTCGCTCGGCGGCAGCGCGCTCCTGAACTGGCTCGGTCGCGCCGGAAGCGACGCGGCGCGCATGGTGACGGCCGCGGCCGCGGTGTCCGCACCGCTCGACCTCACCGTGGCCGGCGTCGCCCTCGGCAAGGGCGTCAATCGCGTCTATGCGAGGCATTTCCTGTCGACGCTCAAGCCCAAATCGCTGGCCATCGCAAAGCGATTTCCGGGACTGCTCGACGCGGCGAAGATCCGGCGGGTGCGGACAATGCGCGACTTCGACAATGTCGTGACCGCACCGCTGCACGGCTTCGCGGGATCGGATGATTACTGGAAGCGCGCGTCGTCCAAGCCGTGGCTGCGCGCGATCCGCGTGCCCACCCTCGTGCTCAACGCGCGTAACGACCCGCTCATACCGGCGCGCTCGCTGCCGACGAAGGATGAAGTGAGCGCGTGCGTGACGCTCGAGCAGCCGCGGCACGGCGGCCACGCGGGCTTCGCGCGCGGTCCATTTCCCGGCACCATCGATTGGCTGCCGGCGCGATTGCTACACTACTTCGCCACAATCGATGCCGGGCCGCGCCACGCATCCTCCGGCGCGCCGCTTCTCACGCCCGACGGTAAACGCGCGACACCGAACGCACAGTCGCTGCCCGCATTGAACGCCCAGCGCCCGACGCCCGACCCGAAATGATTGCCCCCGAAATCTTCAAGGCCTACGACATTCGCGGCATCGTCGGCCGCACGCTGACGCGACCCGCCGTGCAGGTGATCGGACAGGCGCTGGGCAGCCTTGCCGGCGAGCGCGGCCGCGACACGATCGTCGTGGGACGCGACGGCCGGCTGTCCGGGCCGGAGCTTCTCGGTGCGCTGTCCGAAGGCATCCGCGCAGCGGGCGTCAACGTGGTCGACATCGGCATGGTGACGACCCCGATGACGTACTTCGCCGCGCACCATCTTGGTACGCAATGCTGCGTGATGGTCACCGGCAGCCACAACCCGCCCGATTACAACGGCCTCAAGATGGTGATCGACGCCACGACGCTGTCCGGCGAGGACATCCAGGCGCTGCGCGCGCGCATCGAGCGCGGCAACCTTGCGCGCGGCAGCGGTACCACGCGCACCGCGGACATCGCATCGGCATACTTCGATCGCATCGCCGGCGACGTTCATCTCGCGCGGCCGATGCGCATCGCCGTCGATTGCGGCAACGGCGTTGCCGGCGCATTCGCGCCCAACCTCTACCGGCGGCTCGGCTGCGACGTCGCCCTGCTCTTCTGCGACGTCGACGGGCGCTTTCCGAATCATCATCCCGATCCATCGCAGCCGGCCAACCTGCAGGACCTGATACGCCGGCTCGGCCAGGGCGATTGCGAGCTCGGGCTCGCTTTCGACGGCGACGGCGACCGGCTCGGCGTCGTCACGCCGGCGGGCCACGTGATCTACCCGGATCGGCAACTGATGCTGTTCGCGGCGGACGTTCTCGCGCGTGCGCCGGGCGCCACGATCATCTACGACGTCAAGTCGACGCGCAACCTGAAGCCGTGGATCACGCGCCACGGCGGCGTGCCGATGCTGTGGAAAACCGGGCACTCGCTGATCAAGACGAAGATGAAGGAGATTGGCGCGGCGCTCGCCGGCGAGATGAGCGGTCACACGTTCTTCGGCGAGCGCTGGTATGGCTTCGACGACGGTCTCTATGCCGGCGCGCGCCTGCTCGAAATCCTCGCCCGCCACGCCGATCCCGCCTCGGTGCTCGATGCGCTGCCCGATGCGATCGCGACGCCCGAGCTCAACATCGCCTGCGCCGAAGGCGAACAGCATGCGCTGATCGAAAGGCTCAAGGCGACGGCCGGATTTCCCGGCGCCGTCGACGTGATCCGCATCGACGGTCTGCGTGTCGAATACCGTGACGGCTTCGGCCTCGCGCGCGCGTCGAACACGACGCCCGTCATCGTGCTGCGCTTCGAAGCGGACGATGCAGCGGCGCTTGCGCGCATCCAGGCCGAATTCCGGCGCGTGCTCACTGCAGTGAAGCCCGGCATCGTGTTGCCCTTCTAGGATGACAGCCCCCACGCTCGCATTGTGCGGCAAAGCCGCATCCCGCTTCGCGGGACCAGCCTTCGGCTGTCCTGCGGCCTTCGGCCTTGTGCTCGCTGCCCCCCGAGGGGGCGCGGGTCAGTCCCTTGGGACGGCCCTGCGGGACTGACGTGCTTACGATCGCCGACATCGAAGCCGCGCACGAGCGCATTCGCGGCGGCATCTACGAATCGCCGTGCGTCGAGTCGATCCCGCTGTCGCAGCTCACCGGCGCGCACATCCATTGCAAGCTCGATTACCTGCAGCGCACCGGTTCCTTCAAGGAGCGCGGCGCGCGCAATGCGTTGCTGCAACTCTCGCCGGCGCAGCATGAGCGCGGCGTCATCGCGGCCTCCGCCGGCAATCACGCGCTCGGCGTCGCGTATCACGGCGCGCTGCTCGGCATCCCGGTGACGGTGGTCATGCCGAAGTTCGCCTCGCTCCTCAAGGTCACGAACTGCCGCCACCTCGGCGCGACGGTCGTACTGCATGGCGCCGATCTTTCCGACGCGCGCGTGGAAGCAGAAGCGCTCGCCGCGCGCGACGGACTCACGTTCATCCACCCGTACGACAACGCGCAGGTGATGGCGGGACAGGGCACGATCGCGCTCGAGATTCTCGAGCAGACGCCGGGCGTGCAGGCGATCGTCGCACCGGTCGGCGGCGGCGGCTTGCTCGCCGGCATCGGCACCGTCGTCAAGGCGCGCAAGCCCGACGTGCGTGTCGTCGGCGTCGAGCCGGTGCACGCCGCATGCCTCACCGCCGCGCTCGCCGCCGGGCACCCGGTCACCGTCACGCTGTCGTCGACCTTGGCCGACGGGCTCGCCGTCTCGCAGGCGGGTGCGCAGCCGTTCGAGGTGCTGCGCCGCGTCGTCGATCAGGTCGTGACGGTCGACGAAGCGGCGATCGCCCTCGCTGTGCTGCGCCTGATCGAGCTCGAGAAGAGTGTGGTCGAAGGCGCCGGCGCGGCGCCGCTCGCGGCGTTCCTCGCGGGCAAGCTCGATGCGCTGAAAGGCATGGACGTGGTCCTCGTCCTGTGCGGCGGCAACATTGACCTCACCATCCTCGACCGCGTCATCGAAATCGGGCTGGTCGCGGACGGACGCCTCGCGCGCTTCACCGTGTCGATCAGCGATCGACCCGGCGGTCTTGCGCGGCTCGCGGAAGTGATCGCGTCCACCGGCGCGTCGATCAAGGAAATCGTGCACGACCGCGCGTTCGCAGGACCCGACCTGTCCGAAGTGCGCGTCGTCTGCGACGTCGAGACGACCGGTCGTGATCACGTCGCGCAGCTCCATCGCGCGCTGGCCGACGCCAACGTCAGGATTGTCGCCTCGACGTAGTCGCACGTGGCGCGCGAATCGATGAAGGACCCGGCGGCGGCTCCATCCCGCTCGGGGACCGGTCGGGAGCGCGGGGGTGCTGCACTATAATCGACCGGTCGCAAACGCGCCGATCGACGCCAAACCGCAAACCGCGTCCGTTGCAGCACCGCACCTCGAGGAGGATGCATGGTTTCGCTCCGTAACGGCCTGGGCTGCGCGCTCGTTGCGGCTACCACGATGCTCGCGCCGATCGCTTCGGCCGCCGAACCCTTCGTCAACGTCCTCACCGGCGCCACCAGCAGCGTCTACTATCCGCTTGGCGTTGCGCTCGCCGATGTCATCGGCAAGGCGATGCCATCGTTCAAGACGTCGGTGCAGGCAACGAAGGGGTCGGTCGAGAACCTGACCCTGCTGCAGGCGGGCCGCGGCGAAATCGCGTTCACGCTCGGCGATGCTCTGTCCGACGCGTGGAAGGGCAACGAGGAAGCCGGATTCAGGACACCACTTAAGAAACTGCGCGGCATCGCGGCGATCTATCCGAACTACATCCACATTGTCGCGCGCGCCGATTCGGGCATCCGGTCGCTCGCCGACCTCAAGGGCAGGAACATTTCGGTCGGCGTGCGGAAGTCCGGCATTGAGCTCAATGCGCGAGCGATCTTCGCCGCCGCGGGGCTCACGTACAGGAATTTCGGCAAGGTCGAATACCTGCCTTTCGGCGAATCGGTCGAGCTGATGAAGAACCGGCAGCTCGATGCGACGCTGCAATCCGCCGGACTCGGCGCGTCGTCGCTGCGCGATCTCGCCGCGTCGGTCGACATCGTCGTCGTTCCGATTCCTGCCGACGTCATCAGGAAGACGCACGATCCGGCGTATCTGCCGGCGACGATTCCAGCGAATACGTATCGCGGCCAGACGGGCGAGGTGCACACCGCCGCCGTGCAGAATTTCCTCGTCACGCGCGAGGAAGTGAGCATCGACATCGTCTACGGCATGACGAAGGCGCTGTGGACGAACCTCGATCAGCTCGTCGCCGCGCACTCGGCCGCCAAGGCGATCGACCTCAAGCATGCGCTCGACGGCATGCCGCTGCCGCTGCACCCCGGCGCCGAGAAGTATTACAAGGAAGTCGGCATCATCAAGTAACCGGGGTCGGATTCGCCTTTTCAACTGAGCCGCAAGCGTAAGGGGCCAAGGCTACCCGGCCGCGAGCAGGTCGGGCGTGAGCGGCGCGCGCCGCTCGATGGCGCTGACATGCATCGTGAACCGGCCGAGGCGGCGATCGAGAAAGTAATTGCGCAACGTACGCGCGATCGTCCGGAACGCGATCGCCTCCCACGGAATCTCGCTTTCCTCGAAGAGTCGCACGTCGAGGCTTTCCGGCCCGGGCCCGAAGGCAAGGTCCAGCAGCCGCGAGCGGAACATCATGTACACCTGGTTGATCTGCGGCAGACTGATGACGGTGTAGAGCTCGCCCAACTCGACCCGCGCATCGGCCTCCTCGAGCGTCTCGCGCTGCGCGCCGCGCATCAGCGTTTCGCCGTTCTCGAGGAATCCCGCCGGCAAGGTCCACAGTCCGTGCCGCGGCTCGATCGCGCGCTTGCACAGCAGGATTCGATCCTGCCATTCCGGAAGGCAGCCGACGACGACCTTCGGATTCTCGTAATGGATCGCGCCGCACTGCGCGCACACCTGACGCGCCAGCGTATCGCCTTCGGGAACGCGAAGTTCGATGCGGGACGAGCCGCAGGCGCTGCAGAACTTCATGCCGAGGCCCGCTGTCGGCGAATGCGCGTCACAGCTTCAGGAAAGTGTCACGGTAGTAGCGAAGCTCGGTGATCGATTCGAGCACGTCAGCGAGCGCCTCGTGCTTGCCTTCCTTCGGGATGCCTTTCATCAGGTCGGGTTTCCAGCGCCGCGCGAGCTCCTTGAGTGTGGACACGTCGAGGTTCCGATAGTGGAACCAGCCTTCGAGCGCCGGCATGAAGCGCGCGAGAAAGCGCCGATCCTGGCAGATCGAGTTGCCGCACATCGGCGACGCCTTTGCGGGCACGTGCTCGACGAGGAACGCCAGCGCCTGCGCTTCGACCTGCGCATCGGTCGCCGTCGATGCGCGCACCTTCTCGATCAGCCCCGAGCGAGCATGCGTCGACTGGTTCCACGAATCCATCCCCTGCAGGACCGCGTCATCCTGGTGGACGACGTAAACCGGCGACTGCGCCACCGTGTCGAGCGCGTGGTCGGTGACCACCAGCGCCATCTCGAGGATGCGATCGGTATCGGGCTTCAGTCCCGACATTTCCAGGTCGATCCAGATGAGCCGATTGGGGTCCTGTGGCATGGCAGCGAGCGTAAAATGATCGATCCATTGTACTTGAGCGCCGCATCACCAGCGTGCGCCCGGCTTCGCCGTTGACCGCTTCCGCATTCACCGCCGCGTTCATTGCAGCACTCGCGCTCACGCTCGCCGTGCGCATCTGGCTCGCCGCCCGGCAGATCGCGTACGTCCGCGCGCACCGCGATTCGACGCCGGCGGCGTTCGCATCGCGGATCGACGCCGTCGCGCACCGAAAGGCCGCCGACTATACGATCGTGAAACAACGCTTCGGCGTGCTCGAATCGGTGATCGACGCTGCGGTGCTGCTCGCGATAACGCTCGGTGGCGGCATCGGCTGGCTCCTGTCGGCCACTGAAGCGCTGCCGATCGGGGCGACCGCGCGCGACGTGCTGTTGCTTTGCGGCATCGCGCTGATCGGCGGCATCGCATCGCTGCCATTTTCGTGGTGGCGCACGTTCCGCATCGAAGAGCGTTTCGGTTTCAACCGGACCACGCTCGCGACGTGGCTCGCCGACCTCGCCAAGGGAATAGCGGTCGGCGCGGCACTCGGGCTGCCGCTGGTGCTGGTCGTGCTGTGGCTGATGCGCAGCGCCGGCGCGTACTGGTGGCTCTTCGTCTGGGTCGCGTGGATGGCGTTCCAGTTGCTCGTGCTCGTGCTGTATCCGACGGTGATCGCACCGCTCTTCAACCGCTTCTCGCCGCTGCCGCCCGGTGCGGCGCGCGAGCGAATCGAACGGCTGCTCGCGCGCTGCGGGTTTACGGCGTCGGGCCTGTTCGTGATGGACGGCTCGAAGCGCTCGGGACACGGCAACGCGTATTTCACCGGATTCGGGCGGGCGAAGCGCGTCGTATTCTTCGATACGTTGCTCGCGCGCCTTGCGCCCGAGGAAATCGAAGCGGTCCTCGCGCACGAGCTCGGGCATTTCCGGCTGCGCCATGTGGTCAAGCGCGTCGTCTGGTCGGCGCTGCTTTCGCTCGGCCTCCTTGCAGTGCTCGCGTGGCTCGCGCGCATGCCGTGGTTCTACGCGGGGCTCGGTATCCCGGTCGCCGGCGTCGGCATCGCGATGACGCGACCGGGCGTCGCGCTTGCGTTGTTCATGCTTGCGTTGCCGGTGTTCACCTTCGTGCTGGCGCCGCTGTCTGCCGCGTATTCGCGCCGGCACGAATTCGAGGCGGACGCGTTCGCCGCCGAGCATGCATCGGCGTTGGCGCTTGTCGCCGCATTGATCAAGCTGTACGAGGACAATGCGGCGACGCTCACGCCCGACCCCATCCACTCCGCGTTCTACGATTCGCATCCGCCCGCGGTCGTGCGCGTGGCGCGCCTCAACTCGCTCGCGCCGTCCGGCGCATCCGCATGATGCTTGCGATGGGCAAGCCCTGACCTGCCGAGGATCCGATGGCCACTCAATTTTCCCGCCCTTCCGAATCGTTGCTCGCGCTGGCCGCCTCGCATTGCACGGCGGGCGCCGGGAAGCTCGCCGACGACGCGATGTCGGCGCGCCTGTCGACGCTGACCGGGTGGTCGCGGCGCGGTGACTGCATCGAGAAGGCCTACCCGTTCGCGAATTATCACGAGACGATCGGCTTCGTGAATGCGCTCGCCTGGATCGCGAACCGCGAAGACCATCACCCCGACCTCGCGGTTTCCTACAACCGATGCGTCGTGACGTGGTCGACGCACGATGCGGGCGGCGTCACCGACAACGACGCCATCTGCGCGGCGAAGACTGACCGGCTGCTCGCGGGGTAGCGGATGCGCGTCATCGGCTGATGTCACCGCACGACAGCGGGCCTGCGCACGGTCTTGTCGTCGCGACGCATCGGCGGCATTACGTCGTCGATCTCGATGCCGGCGACACGCTCGAATGCGTGCTGAAGGGCCGGTCGACGACGCTCGCCTGCGGCGATCGCGTCGAAGTGGCGCGCGAGTCGAGCGGCGGCGTCATCGTCGCCGTCGCGCCGCGCCGAAGCCTCCTCTACCGCTCCGACGCGTTCAGGGAAAAACTGATTGCGGCGAACGTCACCCAGGTGCTCGGCATCATCGCCCCCGACGTCCCGGTCGACGAGCACCTGCTGAACCGCTGGATCATCGCCGCCGAAACGCAACGATGCCGCTTCGTGCTCGTGCTCAACAAGTCCGATTTGCCTGCCTCGGATCGGTTCGCCGAGCGCTTCGCCGCCTACGCCGCGCTCGGGTACGCGGTCGTCCGCGTTTCGGCGCTGGGCGATGTGACCAATCTGCTGCCGTGGGTTCGTGCGCGGCACACTGTCGTCATCGGCCAATCGGGCATGGGGAAGTCGACGTTGATCAACGCGCTGCTGCCCGGCGTAAGCGCTGCGATCGGTGAGCTCTCGGACGCGTTGCGCAGCGGCCGGCATACGACGACGTCGACCGCCCTCTATCGACTGCCCGACGGCTACGGCTGGATCGTCGACTCGCCGGGCATGAAAGTGTTCGGACTCGCGCATTGCGCGCCGGCGGCGATCGCGGATGCATTCGTCGAATTGCGCGATCTCGGATCGCAGTGCCGCTTTCGTGATTGCCGTCACGATCGCGAGCCGGATTGCGCGGTGCAAGCGGCGATTGCCGAAGGACGCGTTGCGCCGCAACGCGTGGCGCTGCTGCAAACGCTGCTGCGCGAGACCGAAGCAGCGCACGATCCGGCGCGCTAGGACTTACGGCGCCCAGTTCGCGAGCGAGAGCAGGAACACGAGCAACAGCCACAGCACGAGCGCGCGCCAGACGAGCCCGACGGCCGACGGCAGGATTTCCGCTTCGACCGATTCGCCGGTGCCGATCTCCGGGCGCAGTTCGGTCTGACCGCCGTATCCGGGCAGCGAGCCGCCGAGCTGGACGCCAAGCGCACCGGCGCCGCTTGCGAGCACCGCGCCGATCGCTTCGCCGCCATAGGCCTCCGGCCACGCATGCGCCTGCGTGCGCCAGCAGAAGGCGGCATCCTCGAAATCGCCGACCACTGCGAACGACAGTGCGGTGAGCCGCGCCGGAATCCAGTCGAGAAGCCATAGCAGCATGCGTGCCGGTCGGCCGAAGAGCTGCAGCGAGCGCGTCAGCACCGTCATGTCGTCGCCGGGCAGCGCGCCCTTCCATTCTGCGGCGAGCAACGCAGCCGCACGGTAAAGAACGGCGCCCGCCGGGCCTGGCAACACGACGAACCAGAACAGCACGGCGAATACCTGCCGGTACGCATCGGCGAGGCCGCGCTCGATCGCCACGCGCGCGACATCGTGGCTCGACAACTCGCTGGTTGCCGCGCCGCCGTTCCACGCGGCAAGCGCTCGCCGCGCGCCGGGGAGATCGCCGCTCTTCAGCGCGGTGATGATCGCGGAGATCGCGTGGCTGAAGCGGCGAAACCCCATCAACGCATACAGCACGAGCACGTTGAACAGAAGTCCGAGCGCCGGATGCACGTTCGCCAGCAGCCACCATACCGCCAGGGCCACCAGTACCGGCGGCGCGAGCGCCAGCGCCATCGCGACGATGCCGAGCGCCTGCGTGCCGCCGTTCAGGCGCCGCTCGATGCCGCGCGCGTACAGCACGAACGACCGCTCGACGGAGGCGCGCCACTGGAACGAGCGCCATTGCTCGAGCGCCAGCGCGGCGATGATCGCGAGCAGGTTCATCGCGACGAAGGTGTCAGCGGAGGGACTCGCGGTTCACGTCGGTGCAAAGGGACGGGCATGGGCGCCGCGTCATTATAATTGACGCTTTTCGCGCACTCGCGCGCTGCGGGCCGTTGCTGCGATGACACGCGAAGCGATGGACTACGATGTCGTGATCGTCGGCGGCGGGCCTGCGGGCCTCGCCGCGGCGATCCGCCTGAAGCAACTGGCATCCGCCGCGTCGCGCGACGTATCGGTGGCCCTGCTGGAAAAGGGATCGGAGATCGGCGCGCACATCCTGTCGGGCGCCGTCATCGATCCGCGCGCGCTCGACGAGTTGATTCCGGACTGGAAAGGAAAAGGCGCACCGCTCGCGACACCGGTACGCGAGGATCGCTTTCTCATCCTCACCGAACGCAATGCCCTTCGAATTCCGCAGCGGCTGCTGCCGCCGCTGATGAGCAATCATGGCAATTACATCGCAAGCCTCGGCGACCTGTGCCGGTGGCTCGCGCAGCAGGCGGAAGCGCTGGGCGTCGAAATCTATCCCGGGTTTGCCGCGGCCGAAGTGCTGTACGGGGAAAGCGGCGAGGTGCGCGGTGTTGCGACCGGCGACATGGGCGTGGCGCGCGACGGCTCGCACAAGTCCGCGTATCAGGCCGGCATGGAGCTTCGCGCACGCTATACGCTGTTCGCCGAAGGTTGTCGCGGATCGCTGTCGCAGGCGCTGATGCAACGGTTCTCGCTGCGTGACGGCGTCGATCCGCAGAAGTACGGCATCGGCATCAAGGAACTGTGGCAAGTCGCGCCCGCGGAGCACCGGCCCGGGCTCGTCGTACACAGCCAGGGTTGGCCGCTCGACAACGCCACCGGCGGCGGTTCGTTCATCTATCACTACGGCGACAATCTCGTCGCGGTCGGCTTTGTCGTGCACCTCGATTACGCGAACCCGCATCTGTCGCCCTACGACGAGTTCCAGCGCTTCAAGCTCCATCCGGCCATCCGGCCGACGCTCGAAGGCGGCAAGCGGATGATGTACGGCGCGCGCGCCATCAACGAGGGCGGGTTGCAGTCGGTGCCGCGGTTGACGTTCCCCGGCGGCGCACTGATCGGCTGCGCGGCCGGATTCGTCAATCTGCCGCGGATCAAGGGCTCGCACAATGCGATGAAGACGGCGATGCTGGCCGCCGAAGCCGCGTTTGCCGCGCTTGGCGAAGCGCGCTCGCACGACGAGCTAAGTACGTACGAAGCGTCGTGGCGAGCGTCCTGGGTTTACGAGGACCTGTACAAGGTGCGCAACGTCAAGCCAGGCCTGCATTGGGGCACGCTCGCCGGCACCGTGCATGGCGGCGTCCACATGTGGCTGCACGATCTCGGGCTCGGCGCGCTCGTGCCCTGGACGATGCGGCATCGGCGCGCGGATCACGATTCGTTGCGCCCGGCTTCCGCCATGCCGCCGATCGCGTACCCCCGGTACGACGGCGCGATCACGTTCGACAAGCTGTCGTCCGTCTACCTGTCGAACACGAATCACGAGGAAGACCAGCCGGTGCATCTCGAGCTGCGCGATCCCGCGATTCCGGTCGACGTCAATCTGCGCATCTACGACGGGCCCGAAGCGCGTTATTGCCCGGCGGGCGTTTACGAATTCGTCGCGGCGGAAGCGGTGGGTACGAAGCCGGCGCGCCGCCTGCAGATCAACGCGCAGAACTGCGTTCACTGCAAGACCTGCGACATCAAGGACCCGCGGCAGAACATCCATTGGGCAACGCCGGAAGGCGGCGGCGGACCGAACTACCGCGGGATGTGATGCAAAAAAGAGCGGCCCCGCAAGGCCGCTCGTTTCGTTGCGCCGCCGGATACGCGTCACATGCGCGGCTCGCCGTCCTGGCTGACGGTAATCGTCGATCCCGGCGGAGACGTCATCTGCACGTGATGCTCCTGACCGCGGAACACATACGTCACATCCCAGTAGTCGGGATGATCGTACTGGCTCACGTCGCGGCAATGCTCGACGTTGCCACCGTAGCCCTCGTCACCACGGCCGACGTTCGCGCCAAGCGCCCCGCCGGCGACCGCGCCGCCCACCGTCGCGGCGTCACGGCCACGTCCGCCGCCGATCTGATGGCCAAGGATGCCACCGATCACGGCGCCGGCTACGGCGCCCGGCACGTTCACGTCACCGCGGAACTCGCGCCGTTCGACCCAGCAACGCTGCTCGGGCGGCCCCACGACGGCGTGCACCGACGTGATCGGCACTTCGTAAACCCGCTCGTCGCCGCCGCGACCGTAGCCCTGCGCGACGTAGCGATCGCCGTACGCGCGATCACCGCGGTTGTCGTTGTAACCGTAGCGGCCTTCGACCGGACGCACCGACGAGATTTCGTTTTGCAGCCCCATGTCGGCCAGCGACGGGTATTCACCGGGTTGCAGGACGACGCAACGTCCGCTGAATCCGGCGTCCTCGCACACCTGCCAGTTTCCGCCTTCGACGCGGGCGGAAGATGCGCGGTCATTGAAGCCGATGCGATCGAGGTTGCGTACCGTCCGATCGGTACTGAATTGCTGACCACTGAAATCCTCGTGCGAATAGAACGTCACCTGCCCTGCCGCCGTCGTGGCGACGGCCAATGCGGCGACGCCCATCGCTGCCTTGAGAGAGATGCTCATGCC
>Ga0070709_10001158_pt1 | contig 14469 bp, 20 predicted proteins | sample LARL51metaG_FD_65449 | JGI IMG/M metagenome (GOLD analysis project Ga0070709, IMG submission 65449) | Corn, switchgrass and miscanthus rhizosphere microbial communities from Kellogg Biological Station, Michigan, USA - LAR L5-1 metaG | ecosystem: Host-associated > Plants > Roots > Rhizosphere ...
ATCTATAAAAAACTAATAAATATTTTGGAAAGAATGCATTAGAAATAAGAAAAATCTGGGAAAATGATCGAAATCTCGGAATTAATATGCATAAAACAATTGAAAACTATTTAAATGGGAATTCGTTATCATATGATGAGTTGAATAGTAAAGAATTTAAAATGTTTAAACAATTTGAAAAAGATCATATAGATACATCATTACTGTTAATATCAGAATACAGGATCTTTGATAAAGATTTAGAAATGGCTGGTACTATTGATATGATTTATAAATTAAATGAAAAGAATGTTATTTTATATGATTGGAAAAGAATTAATGATTTAAAAAAATCAAATGTTTATCAAAGTGGTATCGTTGAGGCAACAAAAAATTGTCCTGATGATGACTATACAAAATATTCTATACAGTTATGGCTGTATCGATATATATTAGAAAAGAATTATAATATTATTGTTGATAAAATGTATTTATTATTATTACATCCAACACAAAATACATATATAAGAGAAGAAATTAAAACATATCAACCTTTATTAGATTCTATTATCAAAGAAAGAATGTTAAATAAATCATCTTTTATTATATGACATGTATTGTTCTTTCGACCATTCTGTGAGGCAGAGTAAACATATATTTGAATCTTCTTCTTTGGTTATTTCTTGTAATTTCTTTCTAATAAATTGTTTTGATGGATATCCAGAATTTTCAAATATAAATGTCTCTTCCTGAAATTGTTTCAAATCATTATACTGAGACATACAATAGACAAATGACATAAAAAAATATCTTTTCATGCTATTTAAACAAATAAATTGTATTTAATTAGATCAATTTTAAAATATTGTTGGTTCTTTCCATTTTTTAAAATAACATACTATATCTTTTATTGATCATTTAAAATCATTTTATTAATATGGATCCAGTCATTGAAAAGGAAAAGAATAAAAAAATTCAACACAGGAATTTTGATAAATATTCAACATACATTTATCAAATTTTAAAACAAGTACATCCAGATACTGGAATTTCAAACAAAGCAATATGTATTATGAACTCGTTTGTCAAAGATATTTTTGATAGAATTTCCTTTGAAGCTGGTCGTATAGCTAGATATAATAAAAGACAAACAATAACAGCACGTGAAATTCAAACTGCAACACGATTAGTATTACCTGGGGAGTTGGCAAAACATGCTGTTTCTGAAGGCACAAAAGCTTTAACATTGTTTAATAAAACAAAAATTAAATAAATTTTATTGTTTATACATTAGTCTTAAAATACATCATAAGAAGATTAAAAACATAATTACATAAATTCTGGTTCACTGATATAAACCTTTTCTCGGACGATGTACCATTATTTCCATTCATTGTTATAACATAAATAACTATATCCGTAATCTTGTTGTTATTGATTGTAAATTCTAATGACATTGATGGTTTAGAGAAATGTGTTACGTTAATAAAATGAAAATAATGGTTAACTAATAATTCATTTATATTAAGTACATGTATTGGACGAATAAATAAGTCGGGGTCTAATAGAAATAAGGTACAAATAGATTCCCAGTGTGTCATTATATACCCAAAAAGGAATTTTAAAAAAAAACCAATCGGTTTTAATCTATTTATTTAAAGTTTTATAAGCAGTTTCTGGTAAAAGAGAATAAGAAGTGATAGTAATATTCTCTAGACCAATAGTTTTTGCGTTTGCTAAGTAACCTTCAGCAAGAAGGAAATCGTAAATTATCTTTTTAATTTCTTTCAATCTGAAGTAGTGACTTGTAGTTATACTATATAATCCTTGTAGAAGTTCGATGTTATTATCTTTGTCACGAAACCTAATATAATATCCAGCTGTTAAATAATAAATTACTTCTTTTTGTTGTGGTTTAATCTCGTTATAACGGTTCGATAATTCTAAAAAACTTTCTTGTAATTGTTTAAACTTTTGTTCTAATTCAGTAAATTCTTTTTGTGTTACATATGAAAGTGGTTGAGGAACTTCTGCCATTGTTTGTCAGGATTGAAAATGAAATGTGAACTACCCTTTTTTGGTTTTATAGTTAAGGTGGTGGGTCCGAGAATAAGTTGGGTTAATTGGTTGGATTTACACGAATTAAAAAAAAAAATAGTAACAACAAATAATTAAAATTTATTTATATTACACAATCTGGACAATAACTTAAATCACCATTATGGTGAAAGCAATCACTATGTCCGCAAACAAAACAAGTTTCACAACTAGAAAATCTACCATCACCAAAACTAATATCAATACAATATTTGCAATGAGTCACCTTTTCACATATTTCACATGTACACATCTTCTTTTTCTTATATTCTTGATGACATATCAAACATTCTACCATTTGAGGTTTTTGTTTTTTTCGAGAGGTTTCTTCTTCATCAATACTTTTCCTCTTCCTTAAATTGTATTTCTTTTGATCAATTTCCTTCTGTGCTTTTTCTCTTTTTATCTTTTGGATTTCTTTCAAGGCTTTTTCTTTTTTGGATTGGGTCAGAAGTTCCTTTTGAGCTTTTTTGGATTGTTTGATGTTTTTATATACCTGAGCTGACATTGAAATTTTTCAATAAATTTAAGGACCCTTTTTTTAATGCTATTAAAAAAAAACATCACCTGACATACATGGTTTTTAAGGTTCAGGATTTAATTGGTTGGGTAAAAAGACTTAGGATTAAGATTTTAAGGGTTAGAATTTTATTTGGTAAGTAGATTAAATACGTTCTTTTATTTTTGTATCACATAGTTTAATTTTATTATATTTTAGCTTGCAATCTTTACAAGTTATTTGATGGAATTCTTCATTTGGTAAATATTTTTCTGTACAATCGTCACAATAATGGGTATAACATAAAACACAGTGTTTCCATTTTATACAGTCATTTTGAATCATAGCTATTTCACAAATTTTACAATGATAAAAAGAATAATTGAATATATTTTTTACCAAGTCCATTAAATAAGCATTTTGCCTTCTTAAGTTTGAATCTCGAAAATTTTCAGTTTTTATCCTACCAAGTTTCTTACTGTTTTCAGATAAATTTTTACGAGAGATACTCTCCTCCATGTCCCCTTTCCAGATATATGATAGGTAAACCCATTTGCTCACGTGATGACTTTCCTAGAAAAAATTTTTATTTTGAGCTTAGGATTTAAAGAATTTGGAAAAAAAATAACAACAAATAATTAAATTTATATACTAATACATCTTTTTAAACATGGAGCACAATAAATTCCTTTATCTTCATAAATCAAGTGTTTTTTACAGACTACTATATAACATTCGTCACAACTATCAAACTTTCTGTCAAACTCTTCAGTCCCAATACAATCATAACAAAATGAGTTTTTGATCTTTTCGCATATTTCACAAGTACCCATGCAATATTCTCCATCTAGTTTACTTATTCCTTCTCCTTGGCATAAGCTACATCGCAACTCAAGTTTTTGTTTTTTTCGACTTCCTTCTTCATCAGTTCGTTTTCTTTTTCTCAAATTTTCTTCTTTTTGTGAGATGATTCTGGGTGCTTTGGTTTGATTTTCTCCATTTCTCTTTCTTAAGTTGTATGTATGAGCCATATTTATCTTGAAATTTTTTGAATAAATTAAAACCCTCTATTTCAGGGGTTATAAAAAAAAACATCACCTGACATACCTAGTTTTTTTTGGTTAGGTTCAAGGGGTTAAACACATTAAATAGAAAATGACCTAATAAACAATTCCTTCCTAACCAAATGATTCTTAACCAATTATACCCTGAACCTAACCATAAAAAAACTAGGTATGTCAGGTGATGTTTTTTTTTATAAACCCTTAAATAAGGTTCCATAATCTAATAAATAAAATGAAAAGAACTCGACAAATATCATCCTCAAGCTCAGATTCAAATGACGAAACGATAAGTTGGAATGATGATTATGAACTAATAAAAAAAACAAAAGAAATCGACCAATGGACACCTTGTTGCTCAGACTCAGATGACAGACCAATTACAAAAACCAAAAGAACATGGTCAGTTGTGAATAATACAGACTCAGATGACGAAACAATTACAATTTCTTGTAAAAAAAGAAAATTAGAAGATAAGCCCTATTTTCTCATGACAACAGATGAAGATAACATTTTCCATTTTTATGGAATTGATACAACACACAAACTATTTCCTATTGTGATCAAGGCATTGAAGAAAAGAATTATTTTAGAAAAGGGTAACTACTCTTATAATGAGATTGCTCTTTTTAGTATCATGCTTGAATTTGCTTCTTTTGGGACCTCATGGATTGATGGTCACTACGAAGTATCTGAAGATTCAAAAGAGGCAATACAGGATTTTCTAGGAATTGAAAAACTTAAAGAATCAGATTTTACGGGATTTCTCAAATCAGAACATGAGGGAATTGATTTGACGATGAAACGAAACCTTTTATCATCCCATATCGTCTTTTTACAGAGTTGGTGCTAGATTAAAAAAATTAAATAAATGTATTTTTTTTCGTTTTCTCTATACCTGCTTAACCAATAATATTTCCTAACCTTAAAAAAACTAGGTATGTCAGGTGATGTTTTTTTTTAATATACTAAAAAACCTATTTTCATAGTTAAAACATAAAATGGCTCTTCAATTACTCTTATTAAAAGAATACAAAATAAAATGGAGTTGTTATGAACCTTTTCCCGATGAAATTATTATCAAAATTTTAATAACATTGGATAATCTACTTAAAACTGATTATTATCCATGTAAAGAAGGACATTGTTTTGAATTTTGGAAAGATTTGGAAAATCAAGGAAAAGAAGATAACCATTATCATTGTGATTGTCATGCTATACAACAAAAAGATGATGGATGGAAATGTGATAAATGTAGGAAAAGGACGTGTAAATATTGTATATATCATTCGTATGATATATATGAATATTCTGATTCAGATATGATTTTTAATTATTGTTTAGAATGTACTAATATTTGTGAATGTGTAGATAAAATAAATTGTATTCATTATATCCTTTAATGATTCTATCAGTTTTTATTAATTTTTGAATTATCAAACGCATTCCAAATATCAAGAAAAATCATATCGATTTGTAGTTCAAACTTTTTGAAATGTAATGTTTCTAATTGTGTTTCAATCCATGTATGTTGCTTAAAATCACCAAAAACACCATAAATAGTATCATTAATTTTTGAAAAAGTAGCTGCAGAAAATGTTGATAATCCATCATATGTAATGAGCTCTTGAAATACAATAATTTTTTGAGATTGGTTGAATTTACCAAGTTGTATATAATCAATCCTTTTATTTCGTGTCAAAGCATAAAGATCGTTATTTCGCACAAATAAATCCATTATTTGTAATCTATATATTTTAAATAAAATTATTTCAATTCATACTTATCCTTTGAATAAATCAATTTAACTTCATGTTTGGGATTTGTATTAATATCCAAAATAACGATTGAATGATTTTGATTCACATCCCTTATTATTAAATATAAAACATTATTATATAGATGAGATGCCGTAATTTGATTAAGTCTTCCAAAATCATAAATAAGTGTTAATATTTTCCTCCGAAAATCAACCTTTAATATTAATGTATTTAATTCATTAAAATATTCATACCATAAAGAAAATGTATTTTATTGTTTGTGTATCCATACACAACATGAAGAGATTGTTGTTCATAGTAAAAAGGTTCAGTATGATATGATTTGGTATATCTATTTTTAAATCCTTATCTTCTAACCCTTAATATAAATGATGTCATTTGTTACAAATATACCCAAGGTTTTATTAAAAACATTAATAGCATAACCAGATGAAAAATTTATAGAAGGAATGATAATCAAATCTTCTTTTCGAGTCGAAGAACGAGATAATCCAGACCCATGATTCAAAACTCCAATCTAAAATTAAATTCATTAAATTCATTTATCATACATCTTGAATATAAAATTGGGAATTATTGCGTGATATTTCGAATATAATTATTTGATCTCCATTACTTCGTATTGCGGTGAAACTATATGCTTTAACTATGCATAATATATATATCAATAAATACATTATTATAAATATTATTGTAAAATATAAATAATATTACCTGTTTTTATCAAAAAATTAAAAAAATATTCTTAATTTTGAATTAATCAACCTCAATTTCATTATTAATGAATAATCCATTCTCAATACCAAGATTAAATTTAGACAAAAGGAAATGGCCAAATTATGCAAAAGGAACTGAAAATGATACAGTAAAGATTCAAAAAAGAGAAAAACAAATAAATTATTTTAAAAAGACAGATTCATATCAATTTTATTGTGAAACAATTCCAAAAAACAAAAGACAAGCTTATCATCCAAAAACACCAAGAAGTAATCAAAAATGTGCAATTAGAAATTTTAGGGGTCAAATTAGTTTATGGAAAACTGCGATATTTCATTTTGGATTACCCTATCTTGTATTTAAATCTTTTGATTTGGGACAAAGACTAGTAAAATATAATTGTAAATTAAATAAAATATTGTAAAAACATTTATTTTTTAACTACTTCACCAAGATAGATAAATTTTGTTTCATGTTTAATCTTTGTATCTGAGACAGCTGAAATTTGTGGATAGATCTCTCCATTTATTCCTATCCAATATGATGCAATTTTCATCTCAAATTCATAGTCAGATTCGTATTCCGATATAAATTCTGAACGACGACCATTAGGAGAAGACAAGGCCAAAGATTTATTCTTTTTATCATAATAATTATTTGGTCTATTCTTTAGTAGCCAAGCATGCTTCATTGAAAATTATTTTTTCCTAAAATGGTTCATGTGTTTCGAAAATATAATTATTTTATGTATAGATGATAAATTTTTATAAGAGATAAAAAATAAAAGTAAATTTAATTAATTGAGTTTGAATAAATTAGATTTATATGGGTAAATTAGTAACAAAAACCACATTATCATATTATATAACATGGTTTTGGATAATTATATCCATATTATCATGTTTATGTATAAGTCTATCAGTTATTGGTATTATATTGGGAAGTGTATCATTAGATAGAACACAAGATTTAGAAGAAGATAAACAATCAAAAGAACCATTTGAAACTTGGTTAACAGTAAATGGAACATTATATAAAAATGATATAACTGATAATATTGTTTTACTTGAAAATGTACCAATAAAATATTCACGGATTGATAAAATAGTATCAGTAAGACTACCTTTATTAGTGGTTGGAGACACGCTAATAGGGACATTATCATATTTAATAATCCATATTAAAAATGAAGATAGATTACCATTTATTGTAGGAGATGTTCAAGAATGGGGACAAACAAATACTATATCATTAACAACAACAGAATTTTTTGTTAATTATCCTGAGAGTAGGATAGGTGTTATTAAAGCTTCAGATTTAGGAATTCTCGGACAAATGTTTATATATAATTTTATTATTGGTTATTCACCTATACCAGAAAATAGTACAATAGATATAGATGGTGGATTATGTCAATATGAGACTTCTATAGATAGTTCTGCATCAATGAAATATTTATCTTCTTTTACAACTAATCAACTTATTAATGGTGCTTTACGCGGGAAATTAATAAAATAAATTTCACGCACGTGTAGAAAAATTCATTGATGAAAATTTGCGTGAAAAATTTCACGCACGTGTGGTGTTCAGATTTTTACCAAGTATTTTTTCAAAAAAAAAAAAATAAAAAAAAATATTTTTTTGACTTTTGACCTGGGGTAGGGGGTGAAATCCCTCATATTTTGCCCTTAAAAATACCATTTTTGAAAAAGTCCAAAAAAAATTACTAGAGAAAAAACTTGTGTGTCCTTAAAAAACCCATTTTCGAAGTTCGCTGTAAAAGATTCACTGAATCTTTTCTAGAGAAAAAAAATTTTCAAAAAAAAAATTCCTGAGAAAAGATTCACTGAATCTTTTACAACGAGATTCAAAAATGGGTTTTTTAAGGACACACAAGTTTTTTCTCTAGAATTTTTTTTTTCATTTTTTCAAAAATGGTATTTTTAAGGGCAAAATATGAGGGATTTCATCCCCTACCCCAGGTCAAAAGTCAAAAAAAAAAAATTTTTTATTTTTTTTTTTTGAAAAAAAATTTGGATGTGAGGTTTAGGGAAAAATAACTATGGGAAATTTTACTGAAATTGATAAACATAAAATCTATGAAATTTTGGAAAGGAATCCAAATTCACAGTTTTATCCATTAACAAATCACCAATCCAAACAACTTTTTATCAAATACGATCACTTAGTGTATGAAATTTTAAAGTTCAATTCTTGTACTCGTGAGAAGGTGAAAACAGATCATGTTTATAAAATGTGTATAATTGGGTATTGTAAAGGAGAAATTACTGCATTCTGTTTCAAGAATAGTAAAAAACCCTACATTATCTTTCAGTTTAAAAATAAGAATTATGAAAGTAGTGTTAGTCTCTTGAAGGAATCTTACAAAAATCAATTAAAACATAATGGATATTTACCCATTTCTCAAAGTAATTTGGTTATTCAATCTTTGTATTTTGATAATAATGATTGTGAATTTCAATTTGTTGCTTCTGTCTCAAAATAAATGATTTTTATTTTTATTTACACATTAAAAATTGCTTGAATTCCAAGCAATTTTATATGAACCATTCACATTTTCCATAGTCGTCACTTGTTTATGAACTTGAAAATTTAACACTGTTCCAATCAAAAAGTTAAGAGGAAGCGGTAAACAAGATACAATTATAAATCCTGTATGATTTGGATATTCTTTATTGACATCATTGAAGAAATTTATTATTTCTTTTTTAATTTTTATAATATGATCTGGTTTTGCGAATTTTATTGATGAAGAATAAAGTGAAGCAACAACGATATCATGATTATCAGGGTTGAGATTCTCATTTTCCAATTCTTTTTTTATTTGTTCGAGTCTTGTATCATCACATTTGTATGCAGGATTAAGTGAAAAGAATAGTACTACTTTACATTTTGTTTCTTTCTGTATCATTAAATCTTGTTTATCAAAATATATAATATCTTGTATATCTGATTGTAATTGATTGAAATTCCAAATTTCCCAAATAGTATTACTAGGATTAAAGTTTGCAAATGATAGATATGAATGTGTTTTTAAGAGTTGTCCAACTAGGATGATATGAGAACTTGGTGATTTGGCACTAATTACCAAAGGTAAATTAAAATCAAGGTATTTAAAATTATCAATTATTCTTGTTTTTATTAATTGAGCCCAATTTTTGAAATGTTTTTCAGATCCTTGTGAACCATGAAGACATCTTTCAGGTTCATATATTATCTCTGTTATTTTCAAAAAACTATTTATCTTTAATGTTTTTGCAATAGCATCATCCGAATATGTATTGATGTATGTATCAATTCGAAAAAGTCGTGGTGGAGGAGAAACATCAATTGTAAAATCTTTAGGTAAAATTTCTATATCCAACATAATTATCAATTAATAATAAAAATTATATAAAATATTAATTATAATTTCACTTTAATGACAATTCACACACACACACATATATAAATTATTTATTCGATTTTAACAATACTAATATCACGATCACGTGAATATGTCCTGATTAAATGAATAAACATATTAAAAGTAAGATTTTTATTTTTCTTAGTTTTTCCTTTGGTTGTATAATGGATAGTATGTTTAAATGGTGAACCATTTGTTCTTTGAACAATATATGAATGACTAAATACCAATGCTTTATCTTCTTTAAAATACATAATATTATTTCCATGTAAATACTCTGGATGATTAGTTGACATTACTAAACCAATATAGTATTTAAAATCAGCTTCAAGACTATCTGTTGACGGTGTCTTATGATATTCATATAATCGAGTATAATATTGTAATTTATGTAATTCTTTACCATAATATGATGGCACTGTTATTGTTTTTTTTAAAATTGAACTGGTTTCCCATAACCATAACCATTCATCAATCTTTTCTAACATGAAATATAGATATAATAATTTTTTAAATTTCTCATAACCTGGATATAACTCAACCCCTTCGAAATTAAATCCTTGAGAATTAATATCACGTATAACTGAATATTTCTTTATATTATATTGAATTTCAGAAGAATCATTTAGTAATATTTCTTCTAAAGTCTCATTATGGAATGCACCTTGAATAAAAACACATCTTGTAATATTTGTAAAAGTACAAATATCAATCATTGTTTGAACACCAATATAATCTCTTACTTTAACAGTTAAATCAATATAATCAGATTCTGGTCTTTTGTTTTCAAGTACATTATCCATAAATATAGAATAAAGGAGTGTAGGTATATCAATTGCTATATTTGATTTTAATTCTTCTGTTAATTTGAAAAAAAAATCTTGGTTAATTACAGGATTAAAATTCCTTGCATAATTTAAAGTAATTTTTAAATCTAATTTTAAAGGATATGTTACATTTTTTGTATTAACTAATGATCCAATTTTTAACCAATATTTTCTTATAAATATTTTCATTGCATCTGCATTTTTAAGAAAGCTTAATTTATTTGATTTAATCAATTTTAATAATGAAATATGTGATTCTTTTGTAAATAATTCATTATCATCTTTTGGAAATTTTTCTTCAAATATTTTTTTCTGTAATTGTTTGAATTCATCTATATTATCTATTATCATACCATCCTTCAATGATGAGAAGATAATTGATACTATTTCAGTTTTTAAAAATTCACGATGAACCGACATACAACTTATCCATAATTCACGTAATTCTTTAATTAATTCTTTAATTAATTCTTTATCAGGGATAAATAGTTCTAAAAATGATGTATTATTAATATTATTATTCATTAATAAATATCTTAAAAATTCATATGCAAATTCCCATGCTGAACGTAATGCTATTGGTGATAAATGTCCATATGATTTAATTAATATATCCATCTCTCCATGATCGCCATGAGAATTTCCTATACGTCGTTGAATCTTATCATTTTTTATATCATCAGGATCTCCATTAGAATCATAATTAACTGGATATAAAAATCCTTCAAATGATGTTTGCATAAAAGTAAAAGATCCAATAACATCATTTTCTTTTGGTAAAAACCATGATTCTGTTCCTCTTCCATCAATTTGTGATAACTGGATTGATTCTATATCATCTTCTTTACGTAAGCTTTCCCAAAAAATTAAAAATGGTTTTCTTTTTTTATTATTAATTTCAATTGAATTAAATTCAGTACTAAATTCATTAAGACACTCTTTTAAATGTAACTTTAATATATCTTCTTTCTCTGCATGATCAAGACCAATCATTAAAATATCTAATTCTTTAATTTCATTAATCTTGACCTTTTTATTTGGGTTTTCTTCTCCAACAATTTCTAATTTTCTTTTCTTTTTTGTTTCTAATTTTAATAAACATTTTTGTGAACAAAAATGATGTAGTGTTTTACCATCAAAATAACCAATGGCAGCTGATAACGGACAAACAATACATTTTAAATCATTATTATTATTTAATTCATTAATTTCTATTTCTATTATCATTTTACCATTATCAGCTACTGAAATATCTATTACTTTAAATTGAAAATTTTGAATTTCTCCAAATGATTGAATTTCATTTTGGATGTATTTTAAATCTAATTCACCAATTTTAATCCATTTACCTTTATCTAATTTGGAAAGAATAATAGGTACGGTATAAATTGATGATGCAAAACTCATTTTTTGAATATAAAGTTTCATTGACCCATTTTGCCCAAAAATCAAATCTTTACCCGTTACAATCTTATAATGTTGTGATGGAATCATTTGTCAAAGAAAAAAGATTCATAGGATTCATTAATATTTATACATTTTAAAAAAAAAACTTTTTATTAAATTATTTCATTTGATTCGCTTTACCATAAAATCTTAAATGCCTTATACATTCTGTTGGTATATTCATCATCATCATCATCATCATCATTAATATCAATATATTTTTTTGATAATACATCCTCGATAACTTCTTTCCAATCTTTCCATTGAGTTATTCGGGGTTTATTTTCATTTCGATTATAAGGCTGATCAAAAAGAATATGTGTAAATGATGGTTCTATAGCCCCTGTAATTTTTGGTTTATCATCAATAAGAATATCACCATGAATAAGTGTTTTATCACGAGTCATAATAATTTTATTTTTCCATTGTGTTCCAAAATGTTTCTCTACCCAATTATATTTACCAATAAGATTATAGGTTTCTCTCGGCGGAGAAGTACATATAAATACTTTACATCCTTCAGATTCAAGATTATCTAGTATTCTTTCTGCATTTCCCATTAAAGGGAGGTTTTCAAAAAATCCAGGGGATTTCATGATTGAATCCATCATTCCCTTGAATGAATCATCAATTAATGCGTATTCTTCTGTAATACCATGCATAGTCCTTTTATCAATATCAATAAAAGGGGAATTTGGATAAAGTTCTTTCCATTTATTTAAACATCCTCTCTCAAAATCTGCAATTACACCATCCATATCTATGAGAACAACAGGGTTGTATTTCATATTGATTCTTTAAATATTACCTAAAATAGATTATATTTAAATATTAAATCACACGTGTTAGAAAAAGATTTTATTAATCTACATTATTTTTTATTACTTCTGTATGGGGTTGGAAAGATAGTTGAATTTCATCTATTAATTCTTTAATAAACTCTACTATAATTTTTCCAATTGGGAAGATAATTTGGTAAATAACAAAGAATAAAAAGCCAAGAATAATGGATAATATTATACCCGTTAGAAAAGGACCCTCATCACAGATGGAGATTTTAGACCGAGGATCCATCCTAATACCTAACTCTAACCCTAACCATTCAAAATAACAATATAATTTCCCGATTAAAAAACTAATAAAACCACATAATATTATCGTAATTATTATATAGGTTATGTGGAAATTTGGTTTTGACCATAAATTATGTTCATTTTTTGGAGAAAACATAAATAATAACCGGTCTTTAAATACCTTCATTGATTATAACTTAATATTATCTAAAAATAGATATTATATAAAAACCCGTTTCCTTTTTTAGATTCCGTATGGAACAAAAAAAAATTTATTGAATTTGGAACAGGTCTAACAATGCCTTATCTAAGTCTTTAGCCTTTATATCATAATTAGTACAATATATATTTCTTAGATATTTTTCTGCAATGTCACCATTATCTTTCCCTTTGCTTGGTTGAGTGAGAAGATCATCATTAATAATTTTAAGTGTCACTGTTACAAAATTTTCTTCTGTATTAAATTTATAATCAACCCATTGAAATACATTATAACAAGCAATTAAACATTCATTAGTATGTTCGATTAATGTTGTAAATTTGTTAAATTCTGTTGTATCAATAATAAACAATACATTTCCTTCTGAGACATCATCTTTATTGACTTTAGTAAATAGGAAATTTGGAATATAAAATGTATTTTTCAATTCGAAAGACCAAATTTGATCAACAGACATTCTTGTTTTAAAATAACATAGTCCCTTATGTTTAGGAAATAGTTGATCAATACAACATTTTAATTGTTTGATTTCATTAGAACATTTCATTAACCTTGGATGATCAATTGCAAGATCAATATTTAATCGTTCATTAAAATTTTTTGATCGAGTAAAATTTGACATAATATCTGAAGATTGACCCATTATTCGAGGTTTCTGATAAAGGTCCGACATGATTTGTTGATAATAAGAACCTTTTCTCCGCACAGGAAAGAATGAACAAAGATCTTTAAATTGTAAAAAAGTCTTTTCATTTAGATCATCAACATTATCTTTTGATATCCAATCCGAAATATCCCACATTTCTATCGACTGTGATGCGAATTTATCACCACCAATGACGATTACAATAAATTTATCATTTTTTGGTGACACTATTTTTACTTTTGGATAGGAGTCATTTAAATCTGATTTTTTATGTTCAGTTTTAACAGATTGATCGTTTGTTGTACTAGAAGTTTCTATTTCATCAAATCTCGTTTTGTATATCTTCCTTTCATGAGATTGATCAATTGATGGTTTTTGTTCAATTTCATCAGTATTATGAGTTGTTGTGTAATAGCTTCCCATTTTTTTTATGAGGTGTTAATCTTGTTATATTGTACAACCAATTTAATTAATTATTTCCTTTTTAAATGATAAACACGTGCAAAAAAAGATAAATGTTATTACATAGATATTAAAATAATTAAAATTCATGTATAAATCCTCTTTTTCTTTTGTTATTTATAATGGAAAAAGAATTTAATAATTTACATAATCTTTTCATTAATATTAATAAAAATTATAGTGAAGAACAATTAGAAGATTATTTTTTAAAAAACCCAGAAGAATCTATCAAAT
>Ga0070709_10001163_pt1 | contig 14432 bp, 12 predicted proteins | sample LARL51metaG_FD_65449 | JGI IMG/M metagenome (GOLD analysis project Ga0070709, IMG submission 65449) | Corn, switchgrass and miscanthus rhizosphere microbial communities from Kellogg Biological Station, Michigan, USA - LAR L5-1 metaG | ecosystem: Host-associated > Plants > Roots > Rhizosphere ...
GCCCCGGGGATGACCTGGCTGCGGTTGCCGCTTTTCGTATGGGCGCACTACGCGACCAGCATTATTTTTATTCTCGGCACTCCGGTGATCGCCATCACGTTGTTGCTTGCCGGCCTGGAAAGAATGTTTCATTTCGGATTTTTTAATCCGGCTTACGGCGGAGATCCGATCCTCTTCCAGCATCTCTTCTGGTTTTATTCGCACCCCGCCGTGTACATCATGATTCTGCCGGCGATGGGTGTGATCAGCGAAATCATTCCGACGTTCGCGCGGAAGCCGATTTTTGGGTACGACTTCATCGCCGCATCGAGTATCGGTATCGCGGTGATTGGCTTCATTGTGTGGGCGCACCACATGTTTCTGACCGGCCAGTCAACGTATTCGGCCGTGGCGTTTTCGTTTCTGACATTTCTTGTGGCCATTCCCTCCGCGGTGAAAGTGTTCAACTGGACGTCGACCTTATATAAAGGTTCGATCGCCTATGACACGCCAATGCTGTATGGCCTGGGATTTATCGGGCTGTTTACGATTGGCGGGCTTACGGGATTGTTTCTTGCCTGCCTGGGCCTGGATATTCATCTGCATGACACTTATTTCGTCGTAGCGCATTTCCACTACATCATGGTGGGCGGCGCAATTATGGGCTACCTCGGTGGAATCCATTTCTGGTGGCCCAAAATAACCGGGCGCTTGTATCCGGAATTTCTGGCGCGCATTGCGGCCATTGTCTTGTTTATCGGATTCAATCTGACATTCTTTCCGCAATTTGTCCTGGGCTATCTCGGGATGCCGCGCCGCTACCATAACTATCCGCCGGAGTATCAGGTGCTCAACGTCATGTCCACCGCGGGCGCATCGATTCTTGCGCTTGGTTATTTGCTGCCGATGGTTTATCTGACCTGGTCGATGCGTTACGGAAAGATTGCCGGCAAAAATCCGTGGCCAGCTACGGGCCTTGAGTGGATGGTAGATTCACCGCCGCTGACGGAGAATTTCCACGAAACGCCGGTTGTGGATTGGGAGCCGTACGACTTTGAACATCGTCCGGAGCTGGGCTTACTGGGAGCGGTGTCAAGAAAACCTATTCCGGCGCACGGCGATGATTAGCGAAACGACTTACGTTTGCAGAACGCATTAGAACTTTAACGTCGGGCTGATATCTCCGGCGAGACAGAAAAAGAGGAGCACCGAGTGCATCGCACCGGAGAGCTGTACGGACAGTTTCAGACGCTGGACCAGCAGAAGGAAACTGCCACGCTGGGGATGTGGGTTTTCCTGGTTACCGAAATTCTTTTTTTCGGCGGGTTATTCCTGGCGTACACGATCAACCGTCACGCGTACTCCACGGCGTTCGGCATCGGCGGTAACATGCTGGACCTGACACTGGGAACCGCTAACACCGTCGTTCTGATTGCGAGCAGCTTGACGATGGCGATGGCGGTCTGGGCCGCAACTACCGGCAGGAAGTCACTGGTCACGATTTTTCTGATGGCCACGCTGATCCTCGGTTGCATATTTCTTGGCGTGAAGGTGGTGGAGTACAAGCAGAAGTACGATCACCATTTGATTCCCGGCAACAATTTCGATATCAGCTACTGCGTAAAGAGCCAGAATCCGGTTTGCGGCGCTCCGGCGGAGCTGGCGACCGAAGCCAAAGAAATTGAAGAAGCGCTAAAAGTCGATCCGGATCTGAACGCTCATGCGCAGCTTTATTTTTCGCTGTATTTCGGAATGACGGGATTACACGCGCTGCACATGATCATCGGCGCAGGGCTGTTGTTCTGGCTGATTTTGCAGGCGGCGCACGGCAGATTTGACGCCAACTACAACACGCCGGTGGAAAATATCGGTTTGTACTGGCACTTTGTCGACATCGTATGGATTTATCTGTTCCCGCTGTTGTATTTGATCAATCGCCATTTAGGCTGAGCGGAGAAGCGCGTGTCTGAACACATTGTATCGCCAAAGATTTACGCCATGATCTTTCTTGCGCTGATGGTGGGCACGTTTCTAACCGTTTTCGCGGCGACAAGAGATTTCGGTCGAGTGAACATCGTAATAGCGCTGGGAATTGCCACGATTAAAGCCACGCTGGTGATTCTTTTTTTCATGCACGGAAAATACAGCGCGCGCCGCACCAAGCTGGTGATTGTGTCCGGATTTTTTTGGCTGGCAATCATGTTGGGTCTGACGCTGGCGGATTATTCGACGCGGCACGCGGAACCGAGCCGCAGCCAGTTGAACCAAACAGTGCCTTCACGCTCCATCGTTTCCTGACCCCGAACCTTTACGATAGCGGTGAGTTTGTCTGCTTTCGCATTCTGTTCGATACCGGCACAGGTATGCGCTATCGCTGATCACTATTCGTGTGATTTTATGTTCGCAACGGTCTAGGTTTGCGCTGGCAGAAATGAAAGAGGGGAGAAGTCAGCCGGCCCAGCCCTCAATCCCCTAAAGGGATCCTCGGCTAACTCCTCCCACTTGGCTAGTACCTGCAAATACTGAGCCAACCTTAACTCCTTTGTCTTCAATGCTGGACATAATTTATTGCTTGAAAAAAATTCATCACGCCCGCGCGAAATTACGCGCCAAGCCAAATATTGTAGCCATTTTTTGGCACCGTTTGGTTTTGCGCCGCGAACGGGAATTCACCAGGAGCGTGGTTCGATTGACCCGCCCAAACCTTGCCTGCTATTGTTAAAAGTTATTCTGCCCTCAGTGTACTCACTGTGGGCGGGGGCTCCTGTGGAGGGCCTCGCTTAGACCATGGGCCTGACTAAACTCGTCATTCGCGGCGCACGCCAGCACAACCTGAAAAATATCAGTCTGGAAATACCGCGCAACGCGCTGACGGTAATCACCGGACTCTCCGGGTCGGGCAAATCATCATTGGCATTCGACACTATTTACGCAGAGGGCCAGCGGCGTTATGTGGAATCCCTTTCCGCGTACGCGCGTCAATTTCTGGACCAGATGGAACGCCCGGAAGTGGATGTGATCGAGGGGCTTTCGCCATCCATCGCCATCGAGCAGAAAACAACGACACGATCGCCACGTTCCACCGTCGGCACCATCACCGAGATTTATGATTACCTTCGCGTCGTGTACGCGTCGGTCGGAATTCCGCACTGCCCAAATTGTGGAAAGCCCATCAAGCGGCAGTCGAGCGAAGCGATTGTGCAAGCGATACTCGGCGGAGAGCTCAGCAAAGCCGATGATCGCGTGATGATTCTTGCACCGATCGTGCGCGGCCGCAAAGGCGCGTATCGCAAGGAACTCGAAAAACTTTCACAGGACGGCTACGTACGCGTGCGTATCAACGGCGAATTGTTTCCGCTGGACGATCCGCCGCAACTGGATAAGAGAAAAAATCACACCATCGAAGTTGTCGTGGACCGGCTGCTTGTGAAACAGGGGATTGCGTCGCGGCTGGAGCAATCGATTGCGACAGCGCTTAAGCTTGCGTCGGGGCTGGTCACCGTCGCGGTGGTGGGCGGCAAGGAATTTACATTTTCAGAAAAGCTGGCGTGTCCCGACTGCGGCATCAGCGTTCCCCAGCTTGAGCCGCGTTCGTTCAGTTTTAATTCTCCTTACGGCGCGTGCCCAGCATGCAACGGTCTGGGATCGAAATACGATTTCGATCCTGCAAAAGTCATTACGGACTGGACTCGTCCGTTATTCGATGGCGGACTTGGACCTGGTTCGTCCTCCGCGATTCTAAAGCGCACGCTGGAGCTCGCGGCCTACGCACACAGATTCGATCTGGATGCGCCGTTCGAAAAGTTTCCACTCAAGATACAGAACCTGATTTTGTACGGCTACCCGCCCGTAGGCGCAGCCGGTTCCGGCGGCAGCGATGCGCCGAAGGCAAAAGCAAAATCCGACAAAGGATTCCGTTTCCAGGGAATACTAAAATTTCTGCAGCGGAATTTTGAAGAGTCCAATTCCGATACGTATCGCGAATGGATGACTCAATATATGTCGGCGACTCTCTGCAATGTCTGCCAAGGCAAGCGTTTGCGTCCGGAATCGCTGGCGGTCAAGCTCGCGGGCTGGTCGATTGCGGATTTCACTTCGCTTTCACTGGCGGCAGCGCGACCGGCCGCAGACAAAATAATTTCGCAGCTTTCCGCGCGGCAGAAGGAAATAGCTGAACGACCGCTGGAGGAAGTGGCCGAGCGAATCGAATTCCTGCTCGCAGTAGGGCTTGGATATTTGAGCCTGAGCCGTTCGGCGGCGACGCTTTCCGGCGGCGAAGCACAGCGTATCCGTTTGGCTACGCAGATCGGTTCGCGGCTGCGCGGAGTATTGTATGTGCTGGATGAACCGTCGATCGGGCTTCATGCGCGCGATAACGACCGGCTGCTTGATTCATTGGAACACTTGCGCGATTTGGGTAACACCGTTCTGGTGGTGGAACACGACGAAGACACGATCCGCCGCGCGGATTTTGTGGTCGATCTCGGCCCGGGAGCCGGCAATGCCGGCGGTTATCTGGTGGCGCAAGGGAAACCCGAACAGATTGCGGCCAGCGCCGCATCGCTGACGGGGCAATACCTTTCCGGCGTCGCGCGAATTCCGGTTCCAGAAACGCGCCGCAGCCCCAACGGCAAAGCGATTCAGATTCTTGGCGCATCTGCGAACAATCTTAAAGACGTTGACGTTACGATTCCGCTTGGTCTGCTCACTGTGGTCACTGGCGTTTCCGGATCGGGCAAATCAACGCTGGTGAACGATATTCTTTACCGCGCGTTATCGCAAAAACTTTATCGTTCGATGGCGGCTCCGGGTGCGCACCGCGACGTGCTCGGCATGGAGCAAATCGACAAAATCATTGAGATCGATCAGGCTCCTATTGGCCGCACGCCGCGTTCGAATCCCGCCACCTATAGCGGAGTGTTTGCGCCGATTCGAGATCTTTTCGCGATGTTGCCGGAATCGCGCGAACGCGGTTACAAGCCGGGTCGCTTCAGCTTCAACGTAAAGGGCGGCCGCTGCGAAGCATGCCAGGGCGACGGCTTGCGCCGCATTGAAATGAATTTTTTGCCCGACGTTTACGTAACGTGCGAAGTGTGCCGGGGCCGCCGCTATAACTCAGAAACGCTGGCAGTGCGCTTCAAAGGCCATTCCATCAGCGACATTCTAAACATGCAGGCCGTAGACGCGCTCAAGTTGCTGGAAAATATCCCGCAGATTCAACAGAAGCTTGCGACCATCGTGGAAGTCGGTCTCGGCTATGTACAGTTGGGCCAATCTGCAACCACTCTTTCCGGTGGCGAGGCGCAGCGCATCAAGCTGGCGCGCGAGCTTTCCAAACGCCAGACCGGCCGCACGTTTTACATTCTGGATGAACCGACCACCGGATTGCATTTCGACGATGTGCGCAAACTATTGGATGTTCTACAACGGCTGGTTTCGCTTGGTAATACCGTGGTGATCATCGAGCATAATTTGGACGTCATCAAACAGGCCGATTGGATCATCGATCTGGGCCCCGAGGGCGGCGACGCAGGCGGAAGAATCGTGGCCCAAGGCTCGCCGGAAATTGTGGCGCGAAACAAGAAATCGTACACAGGTCAGGCGTTGGTACGGGTGTTATCCTTACCTGGGAATTCGAACGGATCTAAACCGCAGGCTTGAGCATTGGAGGAGATTGCGAGCGATGGCAGCTCTTCTCTATTTCGGCTTGAAGTTCGCCGCGTATACCGCCTGGTGCTATCTTGGTTTGCATAAGTTCCGTCCGCAATCGAAGCCTCCAATCGCGGGCGCCGTTGCTTATGGTTTCCTTCGCTTGTTCCTGGGATTTTTTTTTGGTGTGTTGATCTGGCTGCTCAGCAGTTCGCTGATGTCACAACTTGGATACGGCTTTTCCCAGAACGTCGTGACCTATGTGCTGGTTTATGTCCCAGTGCGTTGGGTCGAATGGACGATTATGGCCATGATCATCGTTCCGGGTTCGCATGCCTTCTCGCGTTGGGCTGTGGGAACCAGTGGAAATGATCTTCTTTGGCGCTTGGGCGGAATCGCGATTTCCTGTGCAGCGGACATTCCGTTGATCATGGATTTGGGCGGAGTAATACCTGTGGGACGCTTTTTGTGCTGATGTGTTCGACGTACGGTACGAAACGCCGCAGCTAAGTTCGATGACGCGATACTCCGTTTGTTGCGCAAATTGCGCGTTCCCGTTTACAGTGAATTGACGCGAATGAACACTGTCTATCAAGTGCAACCACTGACGCTGGGCGACATCGCTACATATCCGCTGGCATCGCGAAAGAGCAAGGTCTCGATCGCTGACTTTGCGAAACCGGTTACGAAAAATGTATCGTTTGCTGATTTTTTGCAGTCGCTACCCGGAATTTTGGCCGCCGGCGATTTTCGCGGCGTAGTTGGTGCAATTCAACAAGCCAAACGCGAAGGCCGCACGATTGTATGGGGTATAGGCGGGCACGTCATCAAAACTGGTCTGGGTCCGCTGCTTGCCGATCTGATGCGTCGAGGATTTGTTTCTGCCATCGCCATGAATGGAGCGGCCCTTATACACGACTTTGAAATTGCCCTCGCCGGCCAGACCTCGGAAGATGTCGAAGCGGGCATCAGCGAAGGCAAATTTGGCATGTCGATGGAAACCGGGCTGTTCCTGAATCAAATCGCGAGCAGCGCGTCCTTTTCCGGAATAGGTTACGGCGAAGCAGCCGGAAAATTTCTGACCGGGCGGCGGCTGTTGCAGCAAAACGGACAAGCCAGCGTATTGTGCAGTGCGTACAACCTTCGCATTCCGGTAACCGTGCATTTGGCTATCGGAACGGACATTCCGCACATGCATCCCGCGGCTGACGGAGCGACGCTCGGCGCAGCAACGCATCATGATTTTCGCCTGTTTTGTGCATTGGTGAAGCAGATGCATCCGGGTGGCGTATATTTAAATTGGGGCTCCGCGGTCGTCTTGCCGGAAATTTTCTTGAAGGCAGTATCGGTCGTGCGGAATTTAGGGGTAGCGTTGCGGCCGATCACTACCGCCAATTTCGATTTCATTCAACATTACCGACCACTACAAAATGTTGTGAAGCGGCCGACTGCGCCGTCCGATAAAGGCCGGGCAGACTCGAAAGGGTACGCTATCACGGGCCACCACGAAATCCTGTTTCCCCTGGTCGCGGCAGCGCTGGCTTCCGGGTGGCCACGCCCGCAGGCCGGAACGCAGCCGAAGACGCGTCTTAACAAAAAGAAGGCCGCGCGCAAATCCAAATGAATCCATTCGACGATTATCCCAATCCTCCGCCACCGGAAGACGCAAATCCCAAAACGCAAGAAGCGCTCGACAATCTGGCAGAGCGAATTGTGGTGCATAGCCCCGAAGGCGGAGAGCAAATTCCAGGCGATCCAATTTCGTTTGTCGGCTCAAGACCGGCGCCGCCGCCTCCGGCTGCAAATTCCTACTTACCCGAGGATCTGCGCATCAGTTGGTCATGGGTGCATCTTCTTTTCTTTGGATTGTTCACAATCGGCAGCCTGATCGTCATTCAACTCGCCATCGTGATTTATTACGCGGCAGGCCAGCATCTGACGCAGAAGCAGATGGAACAGATTTTCCAAAGCAAGCCGCAATTGGCGGTGGGCTCAAATGTGCTGTGGTTCTTTCTAATTTTTCTTTTCCTCTATGTAACGCTGGCGGTCTTTCGCGATCGTGCATTCTGGCCGACGCTCGGCTGGAAGAGGCTCAACCCGGCGGCCCCCGCGCCATCCAATCCTTGGGTTTATTTTGGCGGCGGAATTGCGTTGGCGCTAGGCGTGGCCATCGTAAGCTCGCACCTGAAGACCCCAGAGCATCTGCCCATTCAGGATTTATTCAAAAACCGAACGGGCGCGCTGTTGTTGATGGCTATGGCGGTTTTTGTGGCTCCGTTGATTGAAGAGACGGTGTTTCGTGGATATTTATATCCGCTATTCGCATCCAGCTTTTCGCAAATGGCCGCAAGATTTGGCGCCGATCCGGCCAAAGCGATACGCACCGGCACGGTGCTGGGCATCGTGTTGACGGGAGCGCTTTTCGGACTGATGCATGGCGCGCAACTTGGCTGGACGTGGGGCCTGGTTGCTATGCTGGTCACCGTGGGAATCATATTTACGTTGGCTCGCGCTCGAGCCGGCACGGTGCTTGCGAGTTTTCTGCTGCATCTTGGTTACAACTCGATGATCGCGTTTTCGGCGATTGTCTCCACGCGCGGGTTCACGCAGATGCCACCACACCCCTAAAGACCTTTTTGGCCGGAGCGCAAGGCTCGATTAGAATAAAGGTTTGCGGAGACCCTAACGGAATGTACGTAGCGCAGCCCATCGAATGGACAGAACGGGGTGTGGTGATGCTGGATCAGCGTCGCCTACCCAGCGAAGAAATTTCGTACACATACACCAATTATCAGGGTGTCGCGAAGGCAATTCGCGAGATGGTGATTCGCGGGGCGCCAGCAATCGGCGTCGCGGCGGCGATGGGCGTCGCGATCGGTGTACAAAATTCTTCCGCTACTTCGCTGGAGGAGTTGCGTGCGGAATTTCCGCTGATTCTCGATACATTGGCGAAGACGCGGCCCACTGCAGTGGATCTGTTCTGGGCGTTGGATCGCATGAAGCGCCGCTTTGCGGAGTTGTCGGCGCAAACATCAGATCTCGATCGAATTCGACGCGAGTTAGTTGCAGAAGCCAAAGCCGTTCATCTGGAGAAACGTGCTACCGATGAAGCCATTGGCCGGTTCGGCGCCGAATTCATGCCGCAGAACGGCCGCGTGATGACCCAGTGCAACGCCGGTGCTCTCGCTACCGGCGGGATCGGAACGGCGCTCGGAGTCATCCAAGTTGCCATCGAGCAGGGGAAAAAGCTGCACGTGCTCGTGCCCGAGACGCGTCCTTACTTGCAGGGCGCTCGCCTGACGGCGTGGGAACTGCATCGCAGCAATATCCCGCTGACATTGATCACGGATAACATGGTCGGCCATTTTCTGAAGGCTGGCAATGTTGGAGCGGTCGTGACCGGAGCCGATCGCATCGCCGCAAACGGCGACACCGCCAACAAAATCGGCACATATCAGATTGCCGTGCTTGCCCGCGAACACAATGTTCCGTTTTATATTGCCGCGCCGATTTCGACGTTCGATCTTTCTATCGCGTCAGGGGAACAGATTCCCATCGAGGAGCGCTCGTCCGCTGAAGTTACTCAGATTCAAGGCGTGCGCATTGCGCCGGACGTCCATGCTGCGCATCCTGCATTTGACGTTACACCTAACCGTTATATCGCCGCGATCTTCACGGAGCGCGGCGTAGCTCGCGCACCTTACACGGATTCGCTGAAGTCGCTGGCGTCGGCTCCTGCGCTTGCGACCGTTTTGTGAACTGGGTTTTTCCGTCCGTGGTGTGCGTATCTCGGGTGTATTTGGCGTTCTCCAGGATCTGCATGGATGCACGAATTATTTTGCGTTCACGTCGCTCTGCATCATGCCGAACATGTTCCCTTCGGTATCCTCGCAGTAGGCGAAGTAGCCTATTCCCGGGATTGCGTTTTTTGCTGAGAGTTGTTTTCCACCGGCATTTTTCACGGCTACTGCCGCGTCATCAACTGAGTCGACTTCGATGGTGTTGGTCGTCGATCGTACTTTGTCCCCGTCCGGCAGAATTCCGCCATTGATTCCCGGCACCGCCGAGTCTCCCGTGGAAACGAGCCAGTATTCCATGGGACCGGGATACTTCTCAAACTTCCAGCCAAAAACTTTTCCATAGAAATCAACTGCACGCTTGGTGTTGCCTGCCGGTATCTCAAAGTGCACAACTCTCCCCATCGCATTTCTCCTCTGTTGTAGATTTTGATTTTCGATTTTTGTACTGATTCGAATGCAAGTGAAATCTTGTAAAACCAAATCACATCGGTTTAGCGAGCGGCGACGGGTGACCGTGAAGCTACGCCATATTGTTGCGTAGCCCAACCAACGATCATACCGACGATGCTTCCCGGCACGATGATCTGCAAGTAGTAGCCATGCTGCAGGTAGGCGACAAGAAATGCGAGCACGAAGCCTACCGCGAGGCCAAACAAAATACCCAGCGGCACGGAATTTACTTTGCGAGCGAAAATTCCGGCCGCTACTCCAGCGATCACACCTTTCATCGTGGATCCAACAATGATGCCCACTATTTGCGCGCGTACAGCGGGAGTCAGCCATGCAGTCGCTCCATCGAGCGCTCCAAGCAACGCTCCCACCAGAAGCCCCAACAGAATCTTGTTCATTGTTAATTCCTCTCTGACCTCGCGGATCCCCGGGGAGCCCGCATACTCTACTGCTCTGAGGTTCTTTACAACCGTCGCCAAAATTCCTTTAAAGTTAGTGCCGCGAGTAAAGAATAAACAGGGCCCGCATCGTTAGGTACGCTGTTATCAGTAATATAGCCGCTTGATAGCGCTGATAGAAACGTTGCATTCGCTCCCATATGTGTTCGTGATAGGCAGTCACAGGCAAGCCCTCCAGAAAGCGTGATACATCTTCAGCAAAAGAAAAAACGCTTTCATAGCGATCACCAGGATTACGCGACGATGCCTTCTCGCACATGGCGCGAAGCGCGCGATCCGATTTTGCCGGTTTTGTATTTCCAGATTCAGTCACCATCAATGCGAGCAACCTGCCGAGAGAAAAAACATCGCTGCGCTCATCGACGTTTGCGGCATTGCCGCCGGCTTGTTCGGGCGACATGTAACCAGGCGTGCCCATCACCATTCCGTCCCCGGTGACGTCTGTTATTTCGGAGTCCGCATGCCGAAACGGCGTTCCGTTCGTAATTGCGTCCGGCATTTCCGTCACTGTAGAGCTCGTCGTCGGGCGCGTTTTCGGTACAAGAATTTTTGCCAGTCCCCAGTCCATCACCAGCACTTCACCGAATGCGCCAATCATGATGTTCGCGGGTTTGAGATCACGATGAAGAATTCCGCGCGAGTGTGCAAACGAAATGGTGTCGCAGATGCGAAGAAACAGCCGCAAGCGCTCCGAAAGGGAAGCAGCGTTCGCTAGAAAGCCGTCCAAGCGCGAGCCTTGCACGAATTTCATCGCGTAATAGACGCGGCCATCCTCAAGAGTTCCAGCATCATGCACGGGAACAATGCCGGGATGCTCCAGCTGTGCCAGCACCTGAGCCTCGCGAGCCAAACGATTGACAAGCGTGCCCTGAGGATCCTCGCTTTCAAGGATTTTCAAAGCCACACGCCGGTTTAGCTTCTCATCCTTCGCCAGATACACGGCGCCCATTCCGCCGCGAGCAAGAAATTCCACGAGTGCGTACCCTGTGCCCGAGAGGTCGGGCAATGAGCCGGCGGTGCGAAGCTTTTCGATGGACTTGTTACTGAGAAATCGCATCAGCTGTTACCGCCGAAGAGTATGGTCGCTTCACGCGCGAATTCCTCATCCGACGAGCACAACTCTCGTAAACGCTGCTGCGCAACGCGACGAAATTCGCGTCGTGCCCAGGCGATTTGGTTGGTCACTTCGGTGATTGCGATCCCGTGCGCCGCGGCGAGTTGGGCGTATGAGACGGCATCATTGTCCGCTAAATCATACTCGTCGAAAAGCTCGAAGGCCGTTTGTCTGTCACGCTCATCACAAATTCTTTTCAAGTCTTCCACGGCCACTGTAAAGAGGCTGCGTATCCATTCTTTCTCAAAGAATTCTTCGAAATCATCCGGCGACGGGATGGATCCCGGGTCGATGGTTTGCATGGCGAGTTCGCCCTCGGCAGCGGGAAAATCGATGGCGAGGTGTACGACATCTCCACCGCGTTTCAGGCGACCGGCATGCTTTATTTCATTGAGAACGAAACTATCGGCGCACAATCGTATGTACGTGCGCAGCCGGCTTTTTTGCGGATTAAATCGCGACAAAAGGTCACGCTCTAAAAGCTCGATGAAGAATCCTTGAGTCAGATCCTGAGATTCATCCGCATCCCTGGAATATTTCAGGCGAATGTATTTATAGATTGGTTTCCAATATGCGGCGAAAAGCGTATCGAGAGCGCGCCCACGCTGATCCGGATCGCCGCTCCGTGCGGCTTCCACAACCGACCAGCGTGTAGGCGGAAAAGTTCCTCCGCGAGCCATGAAATCTGGTGAATCCATGAATTCGACAGAACCCCAATCAGAATGCTCCAGCGAGTCTACGCACTCGCCGCGGAACGAGGCAAGCGAGACCTGAACATCATGCTGAGACGATTGTTATTCGTATCGAAGCGCTTCGACGGGATCGAGTCGGGCAGCTTTCCAAGCGGGATAAATTCCAAAACCAATTCCAATCAGGGCGCACAGGATCAACGCCGTAAGAACCCAAAATGCGGAAAGCTCTGCCGGCATATGGATCGCATATTTCAGAAGCATCGTGAGTCCCGCGCCTAAAAGTACGCCGATGATTCCGCCGAGGGCACTCAGCGTGACCGCCTCGATCAAGAATTGCATCAGTATATTGCTTCGCTTTGCGCCGGTAGCTTTGCGCACACCGATCTCTCGGGTTCGTTCGGTCACGCTGACAAGCATGATGTTCATTACACCGATTCCGCCGACGAGCAAACCTACGGACGCCACCGCAAACATCAGAATAAATATCAGCCCGCTGATTTTGTTCCACAAATCTAGAAAGTAATCAGAGGTGAAGAGAGCAAAATCGTCCGGTTTTTCATTGGAAAGGCGGCGCTTGCGGCGAAGCAGGTCGCGGATTTCGTCCACCGCCTCGGTTACAAATTTCGGATCGCTGGCTTTCGCAAAAATCACATAATCGCGTCTATTAGGATAAAGTTTACGCAATGTCGTGACCGGCATGATCGCGATGTTGTCTTCCGGATTCGAACCTCCAGAAATACCCTGGCGACGTTTTTGTAATGTGCCGATTACCGTGAAAAGCTGTCCGTCGATGGTGACTTCCTGCCCAACCGCTTTGTCCACGCCTGCGGGAAACAGAAGATTCACGGTGTCAAATCCAAGCAGGACCACCGGCGCGTGATGCTCGGTGTCAGTTTCGTTGAATTCGCGGCCCGTAGCGATCTTGAGATCGAATATTTGCGTGATCGACGGTGAGTTTCCTTGGAGAATGACGTTCTTAGCGCGGTTCGAACCGTGCCGCACATCCGACGTGCCTACTCCAAATTGCGGTTGAAAGATCCGCATCGACGGCGAGGCTGCTTTCACGTGCGGCAGTTTCGCCATGTCGTCCGCAAATTCCGGAAGCAGCTCTTTTCGCGTAAACCATTCGCTCGGTGGGCGGGAGAGCGATGCCCAGGGAAATCGATACGCGATGATGGTATCGGAGCCAAGATCGCGAATCCCGCCAAGAACGCTATCATTCAGCCCATTGATGACCGAACTTACGGCAATCACGGTGGTGATGCCGATTACAATTCCCAATATTGTGAGCGCAGAACGCAGGAGATTTTTGCGAAGCGTATCCAGCGCAAGCGCAACCTGTTCGTTGAGCTTTAGCGAATTCTCGACACGAATTAGGGCCTTAAGCCGCGAGGCACGGGAGTCAGCAAGCGTATTGACAATCGTAGACATTCAATTCAACAAACGTTATTCGGAACGCAGCGCTTCTACCGGGTCAAGTTTTGCAGCTTTCGACGCGGGATAAGTGCCGAAAAATAATCCAACGGACAGAGCGACTAGTAGACCTCCGACCACCGGCCACAGTTGCACGGCGGCTGGAAGCGGCGAAACGGCGGCCACAAGTCTGGCTGCCACCGCGCCACCAATCACCCCGATGACTCCTCCGATGACGGATATCGTCGACGACTCAATCAGGAACTGCATAAGAATATCGCTGCGCCGCGCGCCCAGAGCTTTGCGCACGCCAATTTCACGTGTGCGCTCGGTGACGCTGACCAGCATGATGTTCATGATGACGATGCCACCCACCAACAGCGAAATCGAGGCGATGGCGATGGTCACTACGAAAAAAGAGGAGCTGATGTCTTTCCAGAGCGAAAGAAAAGAATCGCTGGTTTCAATCGCAAAATCATCCTTCGCACTGTAATTAAGATGCCGCCGTCCTCGCATAATCTGCCGTACTTCGTCGACGGTGTCCTGAATCTTGGCGGCGGAGCCGGCCCGTACGGTGATGCGCAACGAATCCGTTTGCGATCCAAAATCTTTCTGATAGGTGGTAAGTGGCAGAATAATCCAGTTGTCCAGTGAAGTGCCGAGCGACGAGCCCTCTTTTTTTCCAATGCCAATCACCGTGCACGGAAAATTGTTCCAGCGAATTTCTTTGCCCACGGGATCGACGCTGGGCATCAAGTTGTCCACGATGTCCATGCCAACTACGCATGCAGGAGACGCGCTTTTCAAATCGGCATCAGTGATATGGCGTCCTTCGACGAGGTCCACGTCATAGAGCTCCGGCATTTCAGGAGTCCAC
>Ga0070709_10001166_pt1 | contig 14415 bp, 11 predicted proteins | sample LARL51metaG_FD_65449 | JGI IMG/M metagenome (GOLD analysis project Ga0070709, IMG submission 65449) | Corn, switchgrass and miscanthus rhizosphere microbial communities from Kellogg Biological Station, Michigan, USA - LAR L5-1 metaG | ecosystem: Host-associated > Plants > Roots > Rhizosphere ...
CCCCCGTGACCTGCTGTGCATCACCACTGAACGCGCAAAACACCGCCATCAGGCACACCACTATCGTTCTGCATGCAAATCTCATTGAAAGCACACTCCCCCGCAACGTCTCCATAAATAGAGATTCGCGCCTTCTAAACACACCTGTGCCGCACCATTGAATGCACCATTAAAAATGTCCCGACGGAAATTAAAGTTGCCAGATTATTCAGACCCGCGCCAAATCGCACAATAATACAAATGAACTATGCCGTCCCGTCCTGCAACCCTCGCGCCGATCGTCCCGCCTCTTCTCAGAGGCACACTCTTGAAAACTACGATTTCGATTTGAGCATCCCATTGATAATTTGTGCCACCGCACGAATGTCCGCCTCGCCCTCCGCCAATATCGAAACACCGTCGCCTTCGCTGTCAAAATCGATTCGCCGCAAGAGTTCCGGCGCCACCTTCTTCAATGTCCGCCTAACGAGCTGCTCCGCCCCATAGTTGGTTTCCACGCCCAGATCCTCGGTAAGGTCCTCATAAATGAACCACTGTTTTACTTCGCCCGCTGGCCTGTGAATCGTGATTTCTCCCACGCGTTCAACATCCTCGGCTTTTTTCGCAGGCGGTGCGTGGTGCTCGATTTCCACGTCCGGCCGCGCTGCCTTCAGCTTCTCGACATCGGCTGCGATGTGCCGCCCCAGAACCACCTTGCGCAGATTCGGCAATCCGATCAGCGGTGCCAGATCTCCATCTCCAATCGCGGTTCCCAATAACACCACTTCCTGCAAATTCACGAGCTTATTCAGCGGCCGCAACGATTCCACCGTGACAATATCTCGGCGGCTCCCCACCGATTGGTCGATCCGAAGGCGCAGCAAACTCTTAAGTCCCGACAAAGCGTTAAGATTTTGCGACGCTGCCACGTACCGCAGGGTCAAATCCGTCAGGCGCGACAAACTGCCGAGCGGTTCAAGCTCTTTGCAGCCAGCCATGATCAAATTCAGAAACTCAAGATTTTTGAATTGTTCTATACCGGCCAGCGACTTCATCCCCGCTCCGGTCAGCACCAGATGACGAAGCTTTTCCCAGGTGCCCCAGCGCAACAAATTCGCGATCTTCACGTCAATTAAATGCGCCTCTTCCAGGTTCACGCACTCTCGTAACGACGCCCAACCCTTTCCGCTGCTCACTCTTAAGTAAGTCAGCTCGTGCAATACGGAAATTGGCTCAACGCTGTCTGCCGGATAAAGTTCCATCGCCAGTTCTCGCAGGCCGGTAAGTTTCCGCACATTGTCTAGGTCCTGCACGGCCCATCGCGGGATGGAGAGTTGGCGCATCAACTCGCGCGGCAGCCGATCCAGCACGATCCGCACATTGCTGTGAGCGCCCGAGGCATACAGTGATTCCAGACCACTCAGATTGTCCATCGCAGCAGAATCGGGCATCAGCGGCGATTCGACGAACAGCAGTTCCGAAACTTGTGGCAGCGGGCAATGAAGCTCAAGCGATGTGCTTGCGACAATCGATCTCACACTGGGAAAATTCGTCAGCACATCCAGACTGATGAGCGGCGAATGATATTTTCGCTCTTCGCGCGCCGCAAAAACCTGCGTGTCCCCGGGTCGTACCGCTTCTATCGGCACTATCTGATATGCCTCGCGCGGATTGCGTCGCCGATGCAGTAGGTCATCGAAAGAAAGCCGAGAGATGATCGGCGGTCGTCGCAGACGCGCTTCCCCCAATGGCAAAGCGTCGGGCAAACTGAACTTCTCGACAGCTCCGCCAGCTTCACTCATAGCACTTCACTCATAACCCTTCGGCCCCCTAACTTCTTTCTTTTCTTCATGGCTTTTCACTCTTTGCTCACTATTTTCACTCTTACAGAAATAACCCCTGCATTTGCCACGCTTACGAAAACAGGGGGGTACACTACACCCGGTCCCACCGGACTCCTAAACCTTTACTTGCACTACCCAACTCCGAACCTTCACCTTTCAACCGTTTGCTACCTCGACCTCGTGAGCCCAAGCCCCAACCCCGCTTATACTTTGTCTTTGTACTCCTGTACGCCGTTGACAAAAACCGCGTTCCCCAATTCCGCTACAATATTCCCGAAGCATCCGAGCGAGGCATTCCTTTGATTCATCGTCACGTCTTTCACAACGACAAACTGCTCCCCATCGAAAAAGTTCGCCTGTCTCCCGGACAAGCCGGCCTCATCAACGGCTGGGGTCTATTCACTACGCTGCGCGTCGTACGCGGCGAAGCTTTCGCATTTGAACGCCACTGGCGCCGCCTTGAAAAAGACGCCGCGCTGATTCACTTGCCCATGCCGTACGCTGGGCCACGCGTGCGTGTGCAGCTCCAGGAAGTCGTTCGCGCCAATAAAGTCAGTGACGGCTGCGCGCGCATTTATCTCGTTTATAACCAGGTTGGATTCTGGCGCAGCGATGAGCCGCAACCCTCCGTCGATCTCATCATTTACACTGCTCCTCTGCCGGAATATCGCGAACCCGTACGCCTCGCCGTCCGCGAACACGGCCGCCACGCCGCCTCGGCGCTTTCCAGCGTAAAAACTATTTCCTGGCTCAATAATGTCTGGTCCGTTGCCGAAGCGCAAAAAGAAGGCTTCGACGAAGTCGTCATGCTCAATGAACGCGGCGAAGTCGCCGAATGCACCGCCGCGAATCTTTTCATTGTGAAGGGCGATTCCGTTTTCACCCCGCCTCTAAGTTCAGGCTGCCTGGAAGGCGTCACCCGCGGAATCCTGTTTGAAATTGCCGGAGAAGCCGGAGCCTCCGTGAAAGAGCAAACCCTTCGCCTCGATGATCTCAAGTCCGCTGACGAAGTCTTTATTTCTTCCACCAATCGCAACGTCATCGGCGTAGGCGAAATCGCCGGGCACATTTTCGCCAACGCTCCTGGCCCGGTAACCCGCCGCATCAACGAAGCCTTCACCAGCTACGTGAACGATTACGTTACGCGGCGCCTCGCTGCCGCTTCACGCTGAAAGCGAGTTGACGTGCAATATTGAATCGTTGAATTGCGAAGTCGAATTGTGAAGTCGAATTGTGAAATCGAAAGCGCCTGTAATTCCTAGCGCAGAACGGCTGCGGGCGAGTTCTGGCCCAGCGTGAAGCGCAGAAAAATCGGCGCCACAAGAGTTGTCCAGAAGAATGGGCACGACCGGGTCAGAGTGGCCGCTGGAAGATTCGAGGAATAAAACGGCGAACATTATCGGGTTTTCGAGCAGGGCTGCAGCTTGATCCATTGTGCTGGATTTACGTTCACGCCATTCACGTAAAGAACCCAGTGAAGATGCGGGCCCGTGGAACGGCCGGTGGAACCTGCGTAACCAAGAATGCCGCTGTGCGGAACGCTTTCGCCCGGCGCAACCGCCAGGCGCGACATGTGCAGGTACGTGGATTCGAGTCCCTGGTCGTGGTCGATTCCGACAGCATTGCCAAGGACGTTGAATTGCTTCGCGAAAGTGATCGTGCCAGCTGCAACCGCGCGAATAGGTTCGCCGTCCGGAGTTCGCTGGTCCACGCCGCCGTGATATTCGCCGGTAGGCTTGCCGTTGTGAAGACGCTTCACGCCAAATGGTGAAGTCATGCAACCGGACACGGGCGCTGCGAGCGGATCATGCCACAAGCGTGTGTCGGAGATTGCCTCACGAAAGCTTGTCAGTAGCGCCATTTCTTCCGGCGTCGAATGCAGCCCTTCGATTTCCGGAGCCAGCTTGACGTTTTGCGAGGGAAAAACAGTTTTGCGGATCACGATCGGCAGATTCTGCGCCGCTCCGTCTTCGCTGCTAATTATCAGCGCGAAAGATCCTGGCTTGTCTTTCACGGAAATAGGAAAAAGACCAAAACTGCGTCCATCGGATTGAGGGTAAAGTCTGGCGATGCGTTCATTCAGCTTCGCGGAATTGAACTTGGCGGGGCAACTGATTCGCAGCGTTTCACCCAGCTTTACCTGCGTAGGCGTGACAGTACACTTTTGCGCGCGCGCAGGTGCAGCGAAACCCGCGGCCAGTGTGAAGACCACAATAACGTGAACGTGCTTGCAGCGTGCTATAGCGCGGACCGGCATACGCAAAACCTCTCTCCGAATGACAAAGTATTTTGTCGGCTGGAACTACGCGGTTGCAAGAACATTCGCGGTGCTCAGGTGTCTGTTCGCATTGCAGTGCGTGCTACAATCTGCGGCTTAGGACAGACATGGCCGAGGCATTAGCTACGACAGAAGCGGTGCTGGAAGTGATTTCGCCCGATGGCGCGCGAAGATACGCGCGCGTTTCGCAGACCCCGTACATGATGGGCCGTGGCGCAGAAACCGGAAATCATTTGCAGCTGAACGACCGGCGCATTTCGCGCCAGTGCGCGGCCATCGTGATGGAAGCGAACCGGCTGTACATCGAAGATCGCGGGCAGCGGCGCGGAGTTTTCGTCAACAACGAAAAAATCGAAAGCCGCGCGCTGGAAGACGGCGACATCATCACCTTCGGCCTGGAAGATTCCTACGAAATCATTTTCCGTTCGGCGCCCGAAACCGGCCAGGAATCCATTCCAAATTTGCTGACGCGCATCGAGCACATCACCAGCTCGGAGCCGGCCTCCGGCGGTTTGCGGAAACTGAATATGCTGCTGGAAGCGAGTTCTCTGCTGCACTCGCAACTGCCGCTGGATTCGGTTCTGGCAAAAATGTTGGATCACGCGGTGGCGGTGCTGGATGCGGACCGCGGCTTGCTTCTCGAAAACGGCGCGGATGGAACTCTGAAAGTGCGCCTGGCGCGGCGCAATGGCGGACTCCGCTTGCCGCCGGAAAGTGTGGCGCCCAGCCAGACCGCCATTCAGCTTGCGCTGAAACAGCATTCGCCGATCATTACTGAAGATCTGGCGCAGGCCGAAATGGATTTGCAATCCGCGCAAAGCGTGGTCGCGCAACGATTGCGAGCAGTGGTGGTGATTCCGCTTTTTTCCGTGATGCGCGCAAACTCGCAGGAGTCGGTGATTAATTTGCGCCGCGGCGAATTTCTTGGCGTGTTGTATATGGATTCGCGCCGTCCTGCGGCCTTCTCCAAGCTGGACCGGCAAATTTTGGACGCGCTGTCGGCTGACGCGGCAAGCATTCTCGATAATGCGCGGCTGGTGGAACGGGAACGCGAACGGCAGCGCATGGAACAGGAAATCAATATTGCGCGCGACATCCAACAAGCGCTGCTGCCGCGAGACTTTCGCGAATTTCCGCATTTGAATGTTTCGGGATGCAATTTCCCCTGTCTGGCGGTGGGCGGAGACTACTTTGACGTATTTCCGATCGGCGAGGGGCGAACGGCGTTTCTGCTGGCGGACGTTTCCGGCAAAGGGTTGGGTGCCGCAATTGTAACCACCATGCTGCAGGGCGCGCTCTCCGGAATGACTCTGGGTACCGATCCGGCGCGCGTGTTCAATCACGTAAACCGTTTTTTGTGTGACCACTCCGAAGTGGGTCGTTACGCTACGATGTTCTTTGGAATTCTCGATTTAGATGGGCACATGGAATTCATTAACGCTGGCCACCCGTCGCCGATGTTAATTCGCCAAAATACCGTGGAAGAGGCGTTCACGGAAGGTTCTTACCCGGTGGGGCTGGTGCCCGATGCCGTTTACACGGCAGCCTGCCTAAAGCTGCAGCCTGGAGATACGCTGGTGCTGTTCAGCGACGGCGTAACGGAAGCGATGGATCCGGACGAGCAGCTTTTTGGTGTGCCACGATTGCGGGAAGTACTGGAAGGTAAGACCGGCATGGACCTGGAAGAAATACAGAAAACGGTCCTGGAGTCGGTGGAGAATTTTGCGCGAGGCGCGCGCCAGGCCGATGATTTAACGCTTTTATTGGTGAGGTATCGAGCGCCGAATTCCGCGGAAAAGACGGATACCGCGATTCCGCCGGCGCCGAGCAGCGAAGCGGCTTAGATGTTTCCTGCGGACTTTAGATACTTCGATAGCTATTAAAGTGAAGATTCTGAACGTGTAGGCCGCGAGGCATTAAAATCAGATGCTGCGGCGCGCAAGATCGACTCAGCTTTTTTCAATAAAAATATTCCTGACAAAAATTTTTCGTTGTTACACCTTAATGACAAAACTTCCGCTTGCATTCCTTTCGTGACAGCGATATTAGTTGAATTCTGCCCGTTGGTTTTTCCACTCGGCAAGGAGGTTCGATGGCTTCCAGTCGTCGGGATTTCCTAAAAATAGGAGCAGTAGGCGGTACCGCAGCGGCGGTTTTTGGATTTGATCTGAAGCCGGCGTTTGCACAACTGCGCGAGTTGAAAATCGGACGCGCCAGTGAAACGCGCTCGACGTGCCCGTACTGCGCGGTGGGCTGTGGCACCATCATCTATACGATCGGCGACCGCGCAAAAAACGTAACGGCACAAGTGGTACACGTTGAGGGCGACCCCGATCATCCAACCAACCGCGGTACGCTGTGCCCGAAGGGCTCCTCGCTGCAGCAAGAGATCATGAACGACCGGCGCTTGCTGAAGCCTTTGGTGCGCAGGCCGGGCGGAACCGAATGGCAGGACATTTCGTGGGACGATGCGATCAACGAAATCGCCGCGCGTGTGAAAAAGACGCGGGATGAGACTTTCGTCGCGAAGGATGCGGCGGGACACACGGTGAACCGGCTGGAATCGCTGGCGTGGATCGGCGGCTGCACCGATACCAATGAGTTTAACTATCTGGTTGTGAAAGCGATGCGCGCCCTGGGCGTGGTGCATTTAGAAAACCAGGCCAGAGTTTGACACGGCCCCACGGTCTCAAGTTTGGGACCAACGTTCGGACGCGGGGCAATGACCAACGGCTGGGTGGACATGAAGAATACCGACATGATGCTCATCATGGGCGGTAATCCTGCCGAGAATCATCCTTGCGGGTTCAAGTGGCCCGTCGAAGCGAAGCGTACGCGGAACGCAAAAATAATCTCTGTCGACCCGCGCTTCACGCGCACATCAGCGGTCGCTGATCTCTTCTGCCAGATCCGGGCCGGCACGGACATCGCCTTCCTCGGCGGCGTCATTCACTATGCCCTCGAAAACAATCGCATCGCGAAAGATTACCTGGCCAACTACACGAACGCGGCGTTCATGGTCAGGAGCGATTTCAAGCTGCCTGCTGATATGGACGGTGTGTTTTCTGGCCTTAACGCCGCGACGCAGAGTTACGACAAGTCCACGTGGAATTATGCGGGCTCCGGCGGCGGCGCGCATCCGGACTCAACTACAAACTATGCACTGGGGCAAGCGGCGCATGGCGCAAATCCACCAGCGGCCACATTGCCGGAAAAGGTCGAATACGATCTAACGCTGCAGAACCCCAATTGCGTGTTTCAACTGCTGAAGAAACACTACTCGCGCTATACGCCGGAAATGGTAGAGCGCATCACCGGGATTCCCAAAGAACAATTCCTCAAGGCCGCCGAACTCTATACTTCGATACGCAAAGACGGCGACATGAAGAAGGCGGGCACGATCATTTATGCCGTCGGATGGACGCAGCACTCCTTCGGAACGCAGATCATACGAACCGCGGCGATTCTGCAACTGTTGCTTGGCAACATCGGCCGCGCGGGCGGTGGCGTCAACGCGTTGCGCGGGCACTCGAACATTCAGGGCGCCACGGATATGGCGGGCCTTTTCGACAATCTCCCCGGCTATCTGAAAGTTCCGACGCCCGCGGACACTTCCTTCGACTCCTGGATGAAACGCATTACGCCGACAGCTTCGAAGCCAGCCCCGTGGGATTCGTTCAACTATTACGGCAACACGCCGAAATTCGCGGCCAGTTATCTGAAGGCGCTTTACGGGGATGCGGCTACGAAACAAAACAGCTGGGCGTTCGATTATCTGCCGAAAGTGGATCGCAACTATTCGTGGGTGCAGCTGTGGGACGACATGTACAACGGGACTGTGAAAGGCATGCTGGCCTTCGGGATGAACGGCGTAGCGATTGGTCCCGACTCAAAGAAAAATATAGACGCCCTGAAAAAAGCGGACTTCCTGGTAGTCGGAGAGATTTATCCGGACGAAACCAGTGAGTTCTGGAAGTCGCCCGGGATCACCACGGACGAGATGAAGCAGATTCAAACGACCGTGTATCGCTTGCCTTGCGCCGGATTTGCCGAGAAGGACGGCTCGTTCACCAATTCCGCGCGCTGGGTGCTATGGAAGAATACGGCGCTGCCGACGCCCGGAGACTGCCGGCTGGACCAGGCGATCGTGGCGCAAATTTTCTTGAAGATCCGCGAGCTGTACAAAAAGGACGGCGGCAAGTTCCCCGATCCGGTCTTGAATCTGACTTGGAATTACAGCGTCCCGTCGAGCCCGCCGCTGGCCGAGGTTTTAAAGGAAATCAACGGTAAGGCGTTGGCGGATCTGGAGGATCCAGCGACGAAGCAACAAATCAAGGTGGGCCAGCAGCTTCCCGGTTTCGCATGGTTAAAAGACGATGGCACGACATCGTGCGGCAACTGGATCTACTCCGGCTCATTCACCGAAGCGGGAAATCAGACCGCGCGGCGCGATCCGTCGGACCCTTCGGGTCTGGGTGTGCATCCGGGATGGGGCTGGTCGTGGCCTGCGAACCGGCGCGTGCTCTACAATCGCGCGTCGTGCGACGTGGACGGTAAGCCTTGGGATCCTTCGCGAAAACAAGTCTGGTGGAACGAAGGCCAACAAAAATGGCTTGGCCACGACGTACCGGACTTCAAGGTCGATTCCAAACCGAAAGATCACATGGGCCCGTTCATTATGAATCCGGAGGGCGTAGGTCGGCTCTTTGGGCCGCTGTCGGCTTTTGCCGATGGACCGTTCTCCGAATTCTACGAACCGATCGAGAGCCCTATTGACAATCCGCTGCATCCGCAACAGACGCACAATCCGGTGGTGAAGCGCTTCAAAACGCCGGACGACAAATACGGAACGCCGAAGGACGGTTATACGGTCGTCTGCACGACCTATCGCCTGACCGAGCTTTATCACTACTGGACGAAGAACAACCCAATGAACGTGCAATTAGTTCCAGAGCCGTTCGTGGAGATTGCCGCGGAAATGGCGCAGGAAATGGGGATCGCCGGCGGTGAGAAAGTAAAAGTGTCAAGCATCCGCGGAGAGTACATCGCAAAAGCGATGGTCACCAAGCGCATCAAGCCGATGATGATCGACGGAAAGAAAGTCTACCAGATCGGCATCCCCATCCATCAGGGCTATCGCGGGATCGCCGAGGACGAAGGCAAGGACGCGCGGACACTGGTGAATCTGCTCACACCGACGGTCTTTGATCCCAACGCTTACACACCAGAATTCAAGGGCTTCCTAGTGAAGCTCGAGAAGGCGTAGAGCGAAGATGAGCCAAGAAATACTACGAATTCAAAAAATCTCTGCACACGCCGGGAGCGTGCCCGGCGAGGGCACGCAGCGCGAATACACCGTTTGCAAACTCATTGACACTACGACATGCATTGGTTGCAAGGCCTGCGAAGTGGCGTGCATGGAGTGGAACGATCTGCCGTTCGGGGAAACCGTTTTCGACAATACCTATCAGACGATGCCGGAAACGCGGTGGAATTATTGGAATTTGATCCTGTTCAACGAGCACGAGAAAGAAGATGGCTCGCTGATGTGGCTGATGCGCAAGAATCAGTGCATGCACTGCGCGGAGCCGGGATGCCTGGCAGCGTGCCCTTCCGACGGCGCAATCGTGCAGTACACGAATGGCATCGTGGATTTTCAGCAGGACAAATGCATTGGCTGCGGGTATTGCATCACCGGCTGCCCATTCAATATTCCGAAATTTAACAGCGAGACCAAGCGCGTGTATAAATGCACTTTGTGCACGGATCGCGTCAGCCAGGGACTTGAACCGGCGTGCATCAAGTCGTGCCCGACCGGCTGCCTGCACTTTGGCAGCAAGGACGACATGAAATACCTGGCGGAACAGCGGGCGAAGCAGTTGCGCGATCACTATAATTTTCCGAATGCAGGTGTTTACGATCCTGCGGGCGTCGGCGGAACCGGCGTGATTTACGTGCTGCATGATGCAACGCAGCCGGAGCTTTATGGCGGATTGCCAAAGGATCCGCGCATTCCGCTGTCCGTGAAACTGTGGAAAGGCCCGCTGAAGTGGCTGGGCAACCTCGCGATGGTGGGCGGCGTGATCGGATTGTTTGTGCATTACCTGCGCTACGGCCCGAAAGAACGTGAAGTAGAAATGAAAGAGCCACACGAGGGAGCAAAGCCATGAGCGAGCACGCGGATCAGATACTTCCTCATGGCCGCGTGCTGCGGTATCCATTTTTCGAGCGCGCCAACCATTGGATCGCGGCGCTTTCTTATATTTATTTATTGCTGACGGGCCTGGCGTTCTGGTCGCCGTGGCTCTTCTGGCTTGCATGGGCAATGGGAGGCCCGCAGATTTCGCGAACCTTGCATCCGTGGGTCGGATTATTTTTCTTCTACGCAGTGATGCGCATGTACGGCTACTGGGCGCCGCAGATGCGCACGACCGAAGTGGACAAGCAGTGGTGGCGTTCGGTCAACCACTACATTCAAAACGAAGACGACAAAATGCCCCCGGCGGGGCGCTACAATGCAGGGCAAAAAGTGCTTTTTTGGAGTTTTTTTTACGCCGCGATCGTTTTGTTGCTGACCGGAGTTGTCTTGTGGTTTCCGGAGTGGATACCGTGGAACTTGCGCTGGCTGCGATATATTTCCGTTTTCTTGCATCCGGTGGCCGCGCTGTTCACGATTGCGAACTTCTTGATTCACATTTATATGAGTGTATTCGCTGAGCGCGGAGCATTCGGCTCCGTAATTAACGGCGACGTCACGCTGGAATTCGCGAAGCGTTATCACCCGGGCTGGTATGAAGAAATCGTACGCCGGGCGAACGCGTCGCGAAAATGACTCCGAAGTATGACGCGCGCATCCGCCGCGCGAAAACCCTGAAAGAAAGTTATCCGTTTGCGGCCGAGATTCTTACGTTCTATGAGCGCATCTGCACGGTGCAGGAGCGACTCTCACAAGAACTGCAGCGAACTCTGCCAGGCGGCGCGGATGGGCTTGCCGGAACTCTTCGTGAACAAATCGAGGTCGACCGGGTATTGCCGTTTGTAAATCGGGCGTTGACCGATCTGGTGGCGCAGTCGCCGGCTCCGCTGGCTGGCTATATCAAAGAATATTTGCGCGGATCGAAGGAGAGCTGGGCGGCCTCGCTGCAGCGTTATGTGTCCGACGGCGGCACCGATGAATCGGCGGACGACTCACGCGAGGAGTTGTTGGCGCGCATCTTAATCGATCCGTACGCGGAATTGCTGGTGGCGAAACAATCTGCTCCAGCGATTGGGCCGGCTGGGAATTTGTGTCCGCAATGCGGAGCGCGGCCGGTGGCGGGAGTTCTTCGCGTCGAGGGAGACGGCGGGAAACGGTTTCTGCTGTGCGCGTTTTGCGCGACGGAGTGGGAATTCCGCAGAATTTACTGCGCGTATTGCGCCGAGGAGCGCGAACAATCGTTGCCGGTATTTGTTGCGGAAAAGTTTCCGCATATTCGCGTGGAAGCGTGCGACACATGCCGCCATTGCATTCGCAGCGTGGATCTGACGAAGGATGGGCACGCGGTGCCGGCGGTAGATGATCTGACCGCGATTCCACTGGCGTTGTGGGCGGAGGAGTATGGCTATGAGCGCATCCACGACAATCTACTGGGGACTTGAAGAACTGTTCGTAGTTGTTGCTGATCAAAAATAAATCCAATTCATTTGCATTCAACTGCGAAGTTGCAGCATGCTACCCGCTCTGTTTCGAGGGGGTGAAATGCGCAATCTTCTTGTGTTTCTTTCCATAACGCTGCTAGCGGCAGTGCACGCGGCATCTCAAACGACGCCAACGGCTGCCGCTGCTAACGCGCTGACTGTCATACGCGCTGGTTCGCTAATCGACGCCACCGGCGACGCTGTTCGCAAGAATCAGCTGATTTTCGTTCGCGGGGAACGAATCGATAAAGTTGTGGACGCTACCGCCGCGATCCCTGACGGAGCAAAAGTGATCGACCTCTCCGCGGCCACGGTTCTGCCGGGACTGATTGATGCGCACACCCATATTTTTTTGTGGGGAGAAAATCCTGAAAAAGGTGGATACGACGCGAACATTCTGAAAGCAGGCATCGCGTTGCGTGCCGCGCGTGCGACCTTTGCCTGCCGCCGCGCGTTGGAACAGGGCTTCACGACGCTGCGCGATGTGGAGACCGAAGGCGCGGGCTACGGTGACGTAGGAATTAAACAAGCGATCGCGGAAGGCACCATTCCCGGGCCGCGCTTGTTTGTCTCGACGCGTGGGATTTCCTCGACGGGCGGTTACAACCTGGAAGGTTACGCGCCGGAATTGCAGATGCCCAAGGGCGTGCAAATTATCGACGGTCCAATCGAAGCACGCAAAGCTGCGCGCGAGCAATTGGATCATGGAGCGGACTGGCTGAAAGTTTATATGACGCACCGGTCGTGGGTGGACAAGCAAGGCAATCTGGTTTCGCAGCCGACGCTTACGGTGGAAGAACTGAAAGCGATCGTGAATGAAGCGCATGGCTGGGGAAAGAAGGTCGCTTGTCACGCATACAACGGCGTGGGATTGCAGCGCGCACTGGATGGCGGTTGCGACTCCATCGAGCACGGACTGGAAATAACGGATGCGCAGATCGCGCAAATGGCGAGGCAGGGGACGTGGTATTGCCCGACGCTTGCGCCATATTACGGCGACTGGGCGCCGGAAAATACAGCGGAAGGCAAGCGCGACCGCAAGCGCGCGGAAGTGCACGGGGCGTCGGTACAGAAAGCGGTGAAAGCGAAAATAAAAATCGTCTACGGCACGGATATCGGCGGAATCGAATGGACCGAACCGATGGCGCAGGAATTTCCGTATTTGACGCAGTTTGGATTGACACCGATGGAGGCAATTCACGCGGCCACTTCGCGAGCGGCGGAGATGTTGGACGAAAAAAGTGAACTGGGAGTGATTGCGCCAAACGCTTATGCGGACATCATCGCGGTCAGCGGCGATCCGCTGAAAGATGTGCAGGAACTCGGCAACGTAAAGTTTGTGATGAAGGGTGGAACAGTTTTCAAGAATGATTTGGCAAAGTAAGGTTGCTTTATGGAAACAATAATCTAGCGGTGCGACAGTCTGGCACTGCGTCGCAGGATTATGCTTCGACGCGGACGCCTTTCCAGAAAGCAATCCGCCCCGTGATTTCCCTTGCCGCGGGCTTGGGATCGGGATAAAACCACGCCGCGTTTTCACTGCGCATTCCGTTTACATCCACGGTGTAATAGTGCGCGGTGCCCTTCCACGGGCAAATCGAAGTGTGCGCGCTTGGTTGCAGGTATTCCTGCTTCACTGCTTCCGCCGGAAAATACCGGTTCCCCTCGATAACCACGCAATCATCGCTTTCAGCGACTACTTTTCCGGCCCAAAGTGCCTTCGCCATAAATCCTCTCCAGTTGCCACCTCTGTTGGATGCTGCAGAGCGGGAAAGGTTTCTAATTCTGCCAGCCGTGCTCGCGTGACTGCGCTTCATCTGCCTGTTTAACGTGGGGCGGCGGGCGTTTGCTACAATTTCCCTATGGATCTTCGCCGCGTGAGGCCTTTAGCGCCTCTACTGCTGTTCATCTTGCTCTTGCCTTTTCTTTTTCGAATACATGCAAACACTCGCGCACCGGGCTCGTCGAATGGAAACGTAAGCCCCAGCGTGGCCGAGCCTTTGGGCGTCGCACCCGATCTGGATGCGCGGCTAGCGAAATTCAAACCGCTCGAAATGCCTTTTAATCGTGCTGGATTCACAGAGCGCGAACAGCAGCTAGTCCACAAGCTTGTGGATGCCGCGAACCACATTGAACAGATTTATTGGCGGCAGAGCGATCCTGACGGATTGCGGCTGTATACGAGGCTGGAAAAGAGCGCCGATCCGCTGGACAAGAAAGTATTGCGGCTGATGAAAATTAACGGCAGCCGCTACGACCTGTTGGACGAGCTGCGCCCGTTTGTGGGAAAAGACGCGGGCCCGCCGGGTCGAGGGCTTTACCCGAGAGACTTGAGCCAAGCCGAAATTGAGAAATACGTCGCTGCGCATCCCGATGAAAAAGCTTCCATGTACAACGAACAATCGGTGGTGAAGCGCGATGATAAGAGGCTGGTGGCGGTTCCCTATCGCATCCAATTCGCCGACTTTTTGAAGCCAGCTGCGGATGACTTGAGAGAGGCTGCAAAGCTCAGCGACGATCCGCAATTCGCCAAATTTTTGAGCCTGCGCGCAGACGCGCTGCTGAGCGACGATTATTATGCAAGCGACCTGGCCTGGCTGGACCTGAAGGAGCCGAAGTTTGATGTGATCCTCGCGC